>Ga0129333_10000809_pt1 | contig 27451 bp, 20 predicted proteins | sample CPB6_08_DNA_FD_94474 | JGI IMG/M metagenome (GOLD analysis project Ga0129333, IMG submission 94474) | Freshwater to marine salinity gradient microbial communities from Chesapeake Bay, USA - CPBay_Sum_0.6_0.8_DNA | ecosystem: Environmental > Aquatic > Marine > Coastal | place: USA: Chesapeake... | reverse complement strand
TTGAGCAGACTCTCTAGTCTTCCCTGTGCGATCTCAGCCTGGTAGGGAGTGTATTGTGTGTACCATCCCGGGTTTTCGAAGATATTCCGTAAAATAACAGATGGGGTGATGGTCGGATAATATCCCTGTCCGATAAAATTCTTCCATACCTGGTTTTGCTTACCTATTTCCTGTATATGCTGCAAATACTGGTATTCGCTGAGCGGGGGCGGCACGTTGAGAGATCTTTCCATACGGATCGTAGCCGGAACTGTCTTGTCGATCAAACTGGCGAGTTGTTGTTCGCCGATGGTACTAAGCATCTCTTTTTCCTGAGTGGCCGACCCATTATGGCGAGCATGGAATTCGTTGGATTGCAGCGAGAGCAAATTCATAACAATACAGAGTTAATATTTCAGAGTGCAAAGGTACGACCGGTATGGCACACGGCACGCCGGTTTACCGAAGTTGGGGATAAGCCGTTAAGTTCATTTCTTTGCAAGATGCCCGCCGATCTTTTGAACAACTGGGAAAAAAAGGCCGCTGACCGCCAAAAGCAGTACAAGCAGTTCCTTGCCAAGGTCAAATTACAGCAGGTGTTGAAACATCAATCTGCTTTACACGAAGAAGCCTTTGACAAAATCGATTGTTTACAGTGTGCTCGTTGCTGCAAAGGATATTCTCCTCGTTTCAAGACCCCCGATATCAAGCGGATCAGTCGGCTGCTCGGTCTTAAGGAAAGTATCTTTATTGAGAGATACCTGCGAGTCGATGAAGATGGCGATTATGTGACCCATACACAGCCTTGTCCCTTTCTGGGGTCGGACAATCTGTGCGGAATTTATGAGGACAGGCCCTCTGATTGCAGGCGATTCCCCTATACAGACGAGGATGTTTTAGCAAAACGGCCCGCACTCACGCTTAAGAACAGCAGCTTTTGTCCAATCACTTATTTTGTATTGGAAAGGTTGATGCAAACGGTCCCTGTACGCTGAAACTAGTCGATCAGTATTCGAATTTTCGAAGAGTAGGGGCTTTGAACCAGGTTACAGCCGTTATCAGCAAGGTCATACATCCTCCAAAGATCACCGAGGGGACCAGTCCCATACCCGCTGCGGCCACGCCACTCTCAAATTGTCCCAGTTCATTGGAAGAGTTAATGAACATCGAGTTGACAGCTGAAACTCTTCCGCGCATATCATCGGGAACAAAAAGTTGTACCACGGTTCCTCTGATGATCACACTTACCCCGTCAAAAAGCCCCGATACCAGCAATGCCATAAAACTCAGCCAAAAATTGGTTGAGATCGCAAACAGTAATATACAGGTGCCAAAACCGCCGATGCAAAGCATTAGTTTTTTACCTTGTTTTTTTTGCAAGGGATAGCGGGTAAGCCAAGCGATCGCGATAAAATTACCCAAGTAAGTAGCGGCCACGAGCCAACCTAGTCCCTGTGGCCCTACTTTCAGTATGTCATTGGCAAATGCCGGTAGCAATGCCACAGCCCCTCCAAAGAGAACAGCGAACATATCCAAACTCATGGCACCCAGCAGTGCTTTTTGTTTCCAAACAAAACGGACCCCCTCTAGCACACCATCCCAAGTACGCGAGCCGCCTTGCCAACTGATAGGTTTAGGAGAAATTTGCATGAAGAGAATTACTGCGATCAAATTCAAAACCAATACCGGTATAAAGGAAATAGTGATATTCGTATAACCCATCAATAGTCCTGCCAAGGCAGGTCCTGCTACTGCCGCCAGCAGCCAGATCATACTATTGATAGAGGCAGCTTTCACTAAGACATCGGAGGGCACCAGTTGGGCTAGAAATGCATTGAATCCTGCGCCGGAGTAAGCCCGTACGGCACCGGTCGCTGCCATGATACCATAGATACTCCATTCTATAGCACGGGTTGAATAGTTCGCCTGCATCCAGTCAGAGGTAACAAGGGTTAGCCCCATCATCAGAAGCAAGTAAAGAGACATGCAAATGGTCAGCAAGCGTTGTTTATTACTCTTGTCCACGCGTACCCCGGCCGGAAGAGAAAGGGCGATGGCCGGAATCACCTCAGATAGCCCTAGCATGCCCAGCGCCAGTTTACTACCGGTGAGCTCGTAAAGTCGCCACCCTAATAAAACCGGCGTCATTCTCAATCCGGCGATAAAAAGAATACGCGCCACGATAAATAAGGTAAATTCTTTATTGATGATCTCTCTGAAAAAAGGGTTGGTGCGTGTAGAAGGGCTCATGACAATTGTATATGATGTAAACCCACGGGGTAGTCTTTTTCAACAGCCTCGATAATAGTTTGCAAGTGATGATCATTATTCAAAAAATCGGCTTGGGCTACATCTACAACCAATGTCCGTACGGGTTGTTGCCGAATGTAGCTTCCATAGGTCTCCTGCAATTGTTCCAGGTAATGGTCGGGAATATTCTGTTCGTAAGGACGGTTTCGTTGGCGAATATTCTGTTGCAGTTTAGAAACCGGGGCTTGTAAATAGATCAGCAGATCGGGTTGTAATAATTGCTGGTGAATTATATCAAATAAACGTTGATAGAGTCTGAACTCATCGGCGGGCAGGGTTACTTTAGCGAATAGCAGACACTTGGTAAAGAGGTAATCCGAAATGGTGAGTTCTTTGAACAGGTCTTGTTGGAGCAGTAATTCTTTGAGCTGCTTAAAGCGTTCGGCCATAAAAAATAGTTCGACCGGAAAGGCATATTGAGTAGGGTTCTCGTAAAATTTTGGCAAAAAAGGATTGTCAGCAAACTCCTCTAGAATAAGCCTCGATTTGAAGTGACGGCTTAACAGCTGGGCCAGGGTTGTTTTTCCTGCTCCGATATTGCCCTCGATCGTAATGAACTGGTACTGCATGTGTGATGCTGCAAGATAATCCAAATCATTTCCCTTGCCGGAAAGACATCAGTTATGTGGAAAAATCAGCTGACTTTGCTGACCGCTCCCGTATCGGCACATCGTTCGAGTAATGTGCCGATGCTGCATCGCATTGTGGGGTGCCAGCAAGCGGCCGCAATTTCGGCCAGCGGGAGCAGGGCAAATCTTCTGCCCGGGAGTGCAGGGTGAGGAATAGTCAGATCTTTCTCTTGCAGTGCAAGCTGTTCGTAGAGCAATATATCTATGTCGATAACACGGGGTCCATATTTTTCACTGCGGATTCGTCCCATTTGCTGTTCGATCTGCAGCATTCTCTTCAGTAACTCTTGAGGTGAAAGGAGGGTGCGGATACCAAGGGCTTGGTTCAAAAAAGCAGGCTGATCGGTCTTACCCCAAGGGGCTGTTTCGTAAAAGGCTGATGTAGCCGTAATGGGACCCGCGCAATCTTGAATCAGCGAGGCCGCAATTTCCAATTGTTTTTTTCGATCGCCCAAATTGGCTCCGGTAAGAAGATAGGCAATGGCCATAGACACCAAAGATGATAAATTTAAAATACATTTGTCGACGTGGCGCAACATCCTCCATCATCATACAGTCAAAGGACGGCCTTGCAGGCTATGATTCGGGCGGGATTCAGGGCAATTTTTGCCAATCCTATCGCCATTGTCTTCAGTATCATATTTCCAATTGTTTTTGTATTGATTTTCTCAGCTTTTGGCACGGGTGGGACTTCCTCTTATAAAATTGCGTTACTCCCCGGCTCTGACACCAACAATTTGTTCTATCGCTCCTTGCATCAACATCCCCAGATACAATGGGTACAATTCAAAGACAGTGCCCAGCTCGAAAAGGAGTTGCTCAAAGGGCAATTGACAGGTACTTTGTTGATCGAGGCTGTGCCCTCTTCATCGTTGGCCACTCAACCGGTAAAAGTCCGATTCTTTTCTACTACAGCCAGCGGTCCTAAGATCGAACCCTTCTTATTGATCCTTGATTATACCAGACTAAAGCAACTAGCCGCCTCTTTGCCCGGCAGCAGTATATCGATCGAGCGACCGGTTATCAGAGAAGTTAGAAAATATCTCCCTATCGATTTTGTATTGCCAGGGCAACTTGGCTTCTCGATCCTTTTCTCTACGCTTTTCGGCATCGCCTTTACATTTTATGGCTTACGCGAGCAAGGTGTACTCAAACGTTTTTTTGCCACTCCCGTGCATCGTATCAATATCCTGATCGGGATAGGGATCGGTCGTATCTCTTTTCAATTAGTGAGTGTGTTGGTGTTATTGCTCTTTGGACACTGGGTGCTTGATTTTACTTTACAGAACGGCTGGCTCAGCGTGGTGCAGATCGTTTCTTTTACAATTTTAATGTTGTTGCTGTTGATGGGGGTGGGTCTTATTTTCAGCAGTATTGCAAAGACGGATGCCACCATTCCGCTGCTGATCAATTTGTTTGCCTTGCCCCAGATGTTATTATCCGGTACATTTTTTTCTGTCGAGGTATTTCCGTTGTGGCTTCAAAGGGTCTGTGAGCTCATGCCGCTCAAGCAATTCAATGATGCCATCCGAAAAATTTCATTCGAGGGGCTTGGTTGGCTCGATTGTGGAAAGGAATTCGCGATCCTGTCGATCTGGCTACTGCTGGTCTATTTTATATTATCGAGATTGCTTCGCTGGGAATAATATTGCTCAACTATGCGCGCCTTACGATTTTTTCTTTTGAGTATTTTGGTGCTTTTTCTGATGCTTACCGGCATCGGTTTATTCTTGCCTGGAAAGGTTACCGTTTCCAGGGCGGTGGATATACAAGCGCCCCGCGCCACCATTCATGCGCTGTTAGCCGATCCAAACCGTTGGAAGACCTGGTTTCCCGGTGCAGATAGCTTGCCACTTGTTATAAAGGATGGCCGTGCGATCGGTATCAAAACTCCCAATGGAAATCTTTTATCGATCTATGCCCAAACGGATACTACTATCGAGGTGCAAGGCTTACAAACTGCCTCTGTTGAGGGCAACATGGGTTTCAGGCTCTTCGGTCAAGGCCCTATCACGGTGCAGTGGTACATGAATTTTCAGTTCGACTGGTATCCATGGGAGCGATTTTCGAGTCTGCTGCTAGAAAACAAATTTGGTTTGCTCATGGAACAGGGATTACAAAAGTTGCAGCAAGAAGCTCAATCCGGAGCTGCAATAAATTGAATATTTCGCATAATGCCTTTGTGTCCCGGTCGCATGAGTGGGGAATCTTTAAAGGTTTTTCTAAATGTATCTTCTGTCATAGCCATCCATTCGCGGGTACTTAGGTTCAAAATTTCTGGTAAGGGAGCAAAGGCTGTCTCGTTATGCGGAGTGCTGAAACGGTTCCAGGGACAAACAGTCTGGCACGTATCACACCCGAACATCCATCCTTCCATATTTTCTTTTGCCTCCTTTGGTAGCAGTTGGTCTTTTAACTCGATGGTATAATACGAGATGCATTTATCGGCTGCAATGGTCTTATTGGGTAAGATCGCCTCTGTGGGACAGGCATCGATGCAACGCGTACAGCTTCCGCAATAATCTTTTGCAAAAGGGTCGTCGTATTCCAAGGCGAGATCGGTGATCAGCGTAGCTATAAAATAGAAGGATCCACTTTTTTTATTGATCAGATTTCCATTCTTGCCGATCCAGCCCAACCCACTGCGCAGTGCCCAAGCTCTTTCCAGCACCGGTGCCGAGTCGACAAATCCACGACCAGCAACAGCTCCGATCTCTTCTTGTAATTCACCAAGAAGTTGTTTGAGTTTCGTCTTGATCACCCCATGATAATCTTTACCCCACGCATAGGAAGCGATTTTAGGAGCGTGATCTTGCTGGCGCTCCGAAGGAAAATAATTCATCAAGAGCGTTATCACTGAGCGGGCCCCGGGCACCAACTTGGTGGGATCGATACGCAGATCAAAATGCTGCTCCATGTAGTTCATCTTGCCTTGCCAACCCATTTTCAACCAGTTTTCGAGCCGTCGGGCATCATCAGTCAGTGGCATGGCCTTGGCGATACCGCAATAAGAAAATCCAAGCCGAAGGGCTTTCTCTTTGATCAGTCTGCTATGGTCAAGCGTGCGGGACAAACGGTATTATTAATGACAAGTAGTTGAAAATTGACGATTGATCAGATCTATCATTTCACTGTGCAGTTCGGCTTTGTTATTATTTGATTTGTTCTTGGGAAGCACTAGATAGATATATCCCCTACACAGGTCTATTTGTGACCAGGATCCTTGCATTCCGGGGGCGGCTAGTGAAATAGTCCGGCCCTGTTGATCGGCGCTTATCCAGGCGCCGTGCGCGTAACCCAAGGGCTGTCCCTTCAGGGGCGAGTAGGCTACTTGAGCGAAGGAGGCTTGCATGGATAGTAAACTTTTTACCGATGATTCACTGAGAAAGACTTGTTGGTTTAGTTTTCCTTTGTTGAGTAGCATACGCAAGAACTTCAGATAATCCTCTGCTGTCGATTGAGCGCCTGCCGATGGATCGATTGCGGCACCGCTTAAATCGGTAAAGCTGGTGCGACGCATCCCCAGTGGTGTAAGCAGTTTCGACTTGATCAGTATATCGAATTTTTTCTTAGTTACCACTTCGGCGACCCGACCGGCAATATTGATCCCCACAGCTGGGCTGAACCAACACTCCGTTCCCGGTTTAGTCCTGATGGTAAGTTTGACAAGGTCGTTGACCTCTTCTTCGAGAGAGTTGTATTTTTTTCGCTGTCCCATTGAGCGGATCGGGTCTTTGGGTTCTATCCCCGTCATTTGACTGAGGCATTGCCGGATCGTGATATATCCTTTGAAGTATTGACCAAAGGAGGGAATATATTTTTGGACAGGATCGTCGAGCGAAAGGGTACCCTCTTCTGCCAGTTTAAAGAGCAGGGCAGCCGTTAGCCATTGACTACTTAAAAAGAGCGGTGTTTGTGACTTGGCAGTAAAGGCTTGACTTTCCATCTGCAACAAAAGACTGTCTGGGGTGGCCAATATAAAGACGAACTCGCCTTCGAGCTCTTTGGTATTTGCCGTCATCTTTGATTTTACGGCCGTCCAATCGGCTTGGGCCTGTATAGACAGAGGATACTGCAACAATAGCAGAAATATCATCCCGCACATGACGTTCGTGCAGATACGGGCGCTAAAAAATGACAAACTTTCGGTCTTTACTCGCATTCGCATTTGCTGAATGATTTTTGAGAAGTAGTAGTTGGCCGGGAATGGCCCGGATAAAATTACAAACTAAAAAACTATCATATAATTATGAACCTTTCCAATTTTACCATCAAAGCGGCCGAGGCTATTCAGCAGGCGCAACAATTGGCTTTTAATGCCCGTCATCTCTCTATAGAGACAGCACATTTGTTAAAGGCTTTGCTGGAACAAACTGATTCGCCCGTCGACTATTTGCTCAAAAAGAATAATGTGACGGTCAATTTGCTGCAGCCTAAGTTGCAAGAGCTGCTTTCTTCTTTGCCTCGTACAGAAGGGGAGCCAGCACAGCAGATCAGTCGAGAGGGTAATAATGTGGTATTGAGAGCCGGTGCCGTGCTGAAAACGTTTCAGGATGAATTTATCACCCCTGAGCATTTGTTATTGGCCCTGGTGCAGGGAAATGATGAAACAGGCAAATTACTCCGTAACGCAGGCTTGACAGAACAGGGCTTGATAGCGGCCATACGATCGCTTCGTAAGGGGGACAAAATAACCTCGGCTACACAAAGTCAGTCTTATCAAGCACTCGAGAAATATGCCCGTAACCTGAATCAGGAGGCGCGTCAAGGCAAGCTGGATCCGGTGATCGGTCGCGATGAGGAGATCAGAAGAACACTACATATTCTATCTCGTCGCACAAAGAATAATCCGATCTTGGTGGGAGAACCTGGCGTGGGTAAAACGGCAATTGCAGAAGGCATTGCACACCGAATTGTAAACGGTGATGTTCCTGAAAATCTCAAATCGAAGCTCATCTATGCCCTGGATATGGGGCAGTTGATCGCTGGGGCCAAATACAAAGGAGAGTTCGAAGAGCGTCTAAAAGCCGTCGTAAAAGAAGTGGGGGAGTCTGACGGTAGTATCATTCTTTTTATAGACGAGATCCACACGCTGGTGGGTGCCGGAGGGGGCGAAGGAGCCATGGATGCTGCAAATATTTTAAAACCTGCTTTGGCCCGAGGAGAACTGCGTGCAGTAGGCGCCACCACTCTCACAGAATATCAAAAGTATTTTGAAAAGGACAAGGCTCTCGAAAGGAGATTCCAAAAAGTGTTCATTGAAGAGCCCTCTCCCGAAGACGCTATCTCTATCCTGAGGGGACTGAAAGATCGTTACGAGACGCATCACCATGTGCGCATCAAAGACGAAGCCATTATTGCTGCTGTTGAATTATCGCATCGATATATTGCCGATCGATTTTTACCTGATAAGGCAATAGATCTGATCGACGAGAGTGCGGCCAAGCTTCGACTTGAAATGAACTCGATGCCCGAAGAACTTGATACGCTGGAAAGACAGATCAGACAACTTGAGATCGAACGCGAGGCGATCAAAAGAGAAAGTGATGAGGCGAAACTAAAAGAGTTGAGCACCGAGCTGGCGAATCTGGCGGTAGCGCGTGATACACTCAAAGCTAAATGGAGCGAAGAGAAAGAGTTGGTCGAGCAGTTGCAAAAAGCAAAGGCCACTATCGAGCAACTCCGACAAGAAGCCGAGCGGGCAGAGCGAGAAGGTGATTATGGACGTGTGGCGGAGATACGCTACGGAAAAATAAAGGAACAGGAAAAACAGATCAGCTCTCTGAGCGAGCAACTTAGTCAAACAGCCGAGAAGCGGTTATTAAAAGAAGAGGTAGATGCGGAGGATATTGCCGAAACTGTTGCTAAGGCAACTGGGATCCCGGTAAGCCGCATGCTGCAATCTGAGAAAGAAAGGTTGTTGCATTTAGAAGAGCAGTTGCACCAGCGGATAGTGGGGCAAGAGGAAGCTATTACAGCCGTTGCCGATGCGATCCGTCGTAGCCGGGCAGGTTTGCAAGATCCCAAAAAGCCGATCGGATCTTTTGTTTTTCTGGGTACTACCGGAGTGGGAAAGACAGAATTGGCAAAGGCCTTAGCTGAATTATTATTCGATGATGAGGCCATGCTTACTCGTATCGATATGAGCGAGTATCAAGAAAAACATACGGTGAGTCGATTAGTAGGAGCTCCCCCGGGTTACGTGGGCTACGAAGAAGGAGGGCAACTTACCGAAGCGGTTCGGCGTAAACCATACAGCGTCGTCTTACTCGATGAGATAGAAAAAGCCCATCCTGATGTATGGAATATTTTATTGCAAGTGCTCGATGACGGAAGACTAACCGACAGCAAAGGAAGAGTAGTCAATTTTAGAAATACCATTATCATTATGACATCCAATATCGGCAGTCATTTGATCATGGAAGCCTTTGAATCGGTTCGGGAGGAACGGCAGGTAGAACAAGCGGCCCAGCGGGCAAAAGAGGAAGTGATGTCACTCTTAAGGCAAACGATCCGGCCCGAGTTGCTAAACAGAATTGATGAGATCATTATGTTCAATCCCTTATTGCGCAAAGAGATTATGGGCATTGTGCGCATTCAACTACATGCGCTTAGCAAAGTGCTGCAAGATGCGGGCATCACGATCGATTACAGCGATTATGCGCTGGGCTATCTCGCAGCCCAGGGATTCGATCCTCAATTTGGTGCAAGGCCGCTCAAGCGTCTGATCCAAAAAGAGATCGTGAATCCGCTAAGCAAAAAAATATTAGCTGGTGAGATCGATAAATCAGCACCGGTGCTGGTAGATGTTTTTGATAATGTGGTTGTCTTCAGAAACGGGGTGACAAAGGTCATTGGCTTGCTTCCCTAGGGCGCCTATCTTGGATAGGCTCCACAAGACGGTTACGGGTGGCCGCCTAGGAAAAGGCTCTTAAAAAGGGGTGTAAAATAAGATAAAATAAGCTTTATAAATGACTGATAATCAGTTTAATTAAATTAAAATGTTAAATATGTGATAAGCGGTGGTAAAAGGGGATAAAAACCCCCTACCTTTAGCTCTCTCGGGTTGCAAAAAAGATCTGTGCAAATGCTCAACCCAATACACTAACAGTTGTTATTATTTAAGGTCTGGCTTTTCAGCCGGCAAAACCAAAAAAGATGGCTTTCAAAAAGGATGATATTGTAATTATAGGTCCGCGCGAAATTTTCGTGGGTAAAAAGGATGCACCCGTTACCCTAATGGAATTTGGAGAATATGAGAACGAGGAATGTGCCAAGGTGAATGAGATCGTAAAGCAGCTTTTAGAAGAGTTCGAGGGCAAAATTAAATTTCAATTCAGGCATTTTCCTCTAACACTGATCCATCAGCGTAGCCTTAAGGCCAGTGAATCGGCCGTAGCAGCTGCCCAAGAGGGAAAGTTCTGGGAAATGCATAATGTACTTTTCAGTAACCGCAGAAATCTTGGCACAACCAGTCTGAAATTGCACAGCAAGGAAGCCGGTGTCAAGAATAAAAAATTTCTGGATGATCTGGTCAACGGTGTCTATGGCTGGCAAGTACAGGACGACCTCAAAGAAGGCTTGAATCGCGGAGTAAAAGATCTTCCCGCCTTTTTTATCAACGATGTACCTTTTACCGGCAAACCTACGTTTGCAAATCTGAGTGCGGCCATTCAATCCGCGCTAAAAAAGACTAAAACTAAGACGCCTGTTAAGAAAGCAGCTTCACGCTCCACTGTTAAAGCGGCTCCTTCGAAGCGTTTGGCTAAGCAAAAGCAAAGAGCCTGATCGAAAAAAAGCAGTACTAACGATCGACAAATTTATACTAACCGCCCTTGGGCGGTTTTTTTCAATTAAAAAGCCCCTTTGAGTGATCAAAAGGGCTTTTTGAATAAAAAGACAGGATAAGTTACCAGCGACTATTAGAATAGTTAGCAGAACGAGCAGGTCTTTCTTCACGGGGTTTGGCAACGGCCACACGAATGGCACGTCCCTCTACCGTTGCGCCATCGAGTTCGCCGATGGCTTTTTGGGCGGCTGTATCATCAGTCATTTCCACAAATCCGAAGCCTTTGCTGCGGTTAGTGTACTTGTCCATGATGATCTTGGCAGAGCTCACCTCGCCATAGTCGGCAAAATAGCTCTTGAGGTCTTCGTCCGTTACGGCGAAGGGGAGATTGGAAACATAAATGTTCATGCAAAAAAATTAAGCATTAAAAAAACTTGAGAACAACGAAAGAGTAAAGAAGACTAACTAGTGGTGACCAGAGGCTTAGCAGTAGTACGAATCGTTCCGTTACGGACAGTCAGTTGACTCAAAATAACAGAGCAAAGTTAGTGGTATTTCGGTCCGCCACCAATTATTATTTTGTTTCTTTGTTTTATGATTCGCTCGCTTCAGGATTTTTCCGCTCCTTATTTTATCGGTATCGCCGGCACGGGGATGAGTGCATTGGCACAGTATCTGCAGGGAATTGGAATGCAAGTAGCAGGCAGTGACAGGCAGTTTAGTTCGGGTCAACCAAACGAGATGCAAGCGAAATTAGAAGCAGAAGGCATACATTGTTTTCCACAGGACGGCCGATCACTTACTAATGCTTTTGATATTGTGGTCGTATCGACTGCTATAGAAGATACTGTCATCGAGGTGCAACAGGCCAAGCAACTCGGTATTCCTATTTTACATCGTGCAGCACTTTTGGCTCTAATCGCTTCCAGTAAAAAGACAATTGCCGTTGCAGGTACTAGCGGTAAGAGTACCACCAGCGCCATGCTTTTTGAAATTCTTGATCTGGCAGGTTATTTGCCCGGTATCATCAGCGGAGCCGGGTTGGTTCGGTTGATAGAGAAGGGAAAGATCGGTAACGCCGTGGCGGGCAAGGGTGATTGGCTCGTTATCGAAGCCGACGAAAGCGATGGCTCCATTGTACAGTATCATCCTCATACCGGGGTATTACTCAATATTGATAAAGACCACGATGAGACCGATACACTCTTATCTTTATTCGGTACGTTCAAAGAGCATTGCGTTCATTTTATGGTCAACCAATCTCATCCCTTGGCCGCTTCACTCTCTGTCGATCCAGCAAAAGATTTTGCAGTGGGAAAAGCAGAAGGGGTCGGCTATTGTGCCGAGGGTTTTGAGCAAGCCGGAATGAATATTCAGTTTCAGGTCAATGGACAAAACCTGACTTTGCAACAGATCGGGCAACACAATATGGAAAATGCGTTGGCTGCCATGGCTGTTGCGCACCAGATCGGGGTTCCGCTTGCCGTGGCCGCATCTGCCTTATCAAATTACAAAGGGATCTATCGTCGCCATCAGGTCTTGGGGCAGAAAAAAGGAGTTTGGTTGATCGATGATTATGCGCATAATCCAGTCAAATGTGCTGCCGCCATCCGGGCTTGTCAACCTGTTGCACCAAAAGTGGTGGCCTGGTTTCAACCACATGGGTTTAAGCCCACCCGTTTTTTGCGGAATGATTTTGTAAAGGAGTTGGCTCAAGTACTTCGGCCTGGCGATGAAATATGGATGAGTGAGATATACTATGCCGGGGGCGCTGCTGTAAAAGATATTTCTTCAGCCGATTTGGTCAACGATCTGAAGCAATTAGGAGCAGCTGCCTTTTTTGTGTCCGATCGCCGCGACTTAGTATCCCAGCTTCGGTCCCATCTGAGCGATCCCTGTGTCTTATTGCTGATGGGGGCTCGTGATCCTTCTTTAGAGAAATTCGCTCGCGAAGTGTGGGAGGAGATCTGATCAAAAGGAGTTTTGATCAGGGAACGGGCACTTAATAACCGGTCCAAGAAGTTTATGGCTGCTCGTGTTCGTAGAGATATTTAAGGTCTACCAGCCAGGACTCTTTGTTTTTAACGATGCGTAATGTGTCGTGATCATTCTTAAATGAATTAGAGTAAATAACGACCGACACGGAGTCGTTTACCGGGGTGGACCGATGGATCACAATAGTGGCGGCTTTATAGTTTTCTTTTTCTGCAGTTGCTATTTTTTGATAGAGTTGCGCTGTAATGTCAAGATAACTGTTGTTGACAGAGTCTTGAAGCATAAAATTTTTAGCTTCATCAAATTTTCCATCCAGCGCCAAGCGAATAAAAAGACGGGCTGCGTCTAATTCGTTTTCGGCTTTTGCAGGCAGCGTTGTAGCGGGCTGGCAGCCGATCAGCATCCCCAGCAAGCAAAGGAATGGAAGCGATAGATTTTTTTGCATGAAGCAATTTACAAAGAATTGCATTAGCGGACCTACTCAGGAACGCGTTGAGGAGGGCTGCTCTTTTTCGTGCTCTTGGTTATAGGCCCTTAATATCTGCTTAACCAACCGGTGACGGACCACATCTTCTTCATCAAGCTCGATATGGCCGATCCCATCTATATTCTTAAGGATGCGCACAGCAGTTTGTAATCCGCTTCGCTGATTGCGCGGAAGATCCACCTGCGTCATATCACCTGTAATAATGGCTTTTGCATTAGCGCCGATACGGGTCAGGAACATTTTCAATTGAAGATCGGTCGCATTTTGGGCTTCATCCAATATGATGAAAGCGTTGTCGAGTGTTCGTCCGCGCATGTAGGCGAGGGGAGCGATCTCGATAGTGCGCGTGGTCATATAATAACCAAGTTTATCAGCCGGTATCATATCATCTAGCGCATCATAGAGTGGTCGCAGGTAGGGATCGATCTTTTCTTTGAGATCGCCTGGTAAAAATCCAAGACTCTCTCCGGCTTCAACGGCAGGGCGGGTAAGTATAATTTTTTTGACTTGTTTATTCTTGAGTGCTCTTACTGCCAGGGCCACGGCTGTATACGTTTTCCCGGTTCCGGCAGGCCCAATGGCAAAGACAATATCATTTTGCTCAGCTTCCTGTACCAGTTTTTTTTGATTGGCTGTCCGGGCGCGAACCGATTTTCCGTTAGGGCCGAACACTAATACCTCGGCCGGATTTTTTTCCTGAAAGTGGTCGATCACTTCTTGGTCATCCCCTCCCAATACCTGTTCAAAGTACTGCTGGCTCATGTGGCCGTTTCGCTCCAGGTAAGAAACGATAAGCAAGATCTTTTCTTTGGCGGAGTCGATCTGTTCGGGAGAGCCGCTGAGTTTGAGTTGGGTGCCGCGGGAAAGGATCTTGAGCAGGGGAAATTTCTTTTTTAAAAGGTCTAGTTTTCCGTTGTTGACCCCGAAGAATTCAATTGGATTGACAGTTTCGAGGTTGATGATAGCGTCAGTCAAGGTATTTCTATTTTGTGAGCGTGACGGGTTTTGAGACAAATGTCTTTATCCAATATTAATACCCGATCATGGAAAATCCAATCAATACTTATCAACAAATGTGAATTAGAGCGATGTAAATTGTTGTCAAAGGGAAAGTACTTTATCGCGGGCGATCAGACAGGCGCCGACGACACCTGCTTTTTCTCCAAGCCGAGAGATCCGAAGTTGCGTATCGCTATTGACAAGACTCAGCGAGTATTTGTTGATCGCACTTTTTACAGGAAGACGAAGATAATCTCCTGTTTCGGATAAGGTGCCGCCCAGGATGAGTAACTCAGGATTGAAAATATTGATTAGCATGGCCAATCCCTTGCCGATCTTTTCTCCGAGATCAGCCAGCATCTCAATGCAAAGCATGTCCTCTTGGTGGGCGGCTGCCATGATATCGAGCAATGTAATTTCCGAGGGGTCCTTCTTTTTTTTCATGGCCGAAGAGGTAGAGCCCTGTTTGATCTTTTCTCTGAATTTTCTAAGTAAAGATTGGCCTGAGGCCTCTGTCTCGAGGCAACCCTTTTTACCACAATGGCAGAGAATCTCGTTCTCAAAAAAAGGAATGTGGCCAAACTCACCACTAAAGCCAGATTTTCCATAATATAATTTTCCATTGACCAAAATGCCCAGTCCGATCCCGTAGTCGACGTTCACAAATAGTATATGGCGCACACCCGCCACATCGCCGCTGCAAAATTCTCCGTAGGCCATGGCCCTAGAATCATTTTCTAAAAATGTGGGAATACCAAATTCGCGTTGTATGGTTTCAGCTAGTGGTTCCTCTTGAAAATGAAAGTAGCTATAACTGTAACCGCTTGTCTGGTTGATCCGTCCAGATAGGTTGATGCCCATGGCCAGGATTTTACTCTTGGGAATGTTCAGCTCATGGAGATACTGTCGGATCAGTTCAAGCAGTTGATGAAAGGATTCTTTTGTGTTTTCCAGTCGATAGGGGACTTTCTCTTTTAGATTGACAAGGTGTTTTCTGAAATTCAGGAGCCCCAGGTTTATATAATATCTTTTTACATCTACTCCGATAAAGAAGCAGGCATCGGCTACCAGCCCGTAGATACTGGCTTTTCTTCCGCCTGTAGAATCAAATTTGCCATTGTCACGGATCAGCTTGTCTTCTATCAGTTCATTGACCAGGCTGGTTATTTTGGGAACACTGGTATTGAGCTCGCGGCTGAGTTCTGTGATGGTGAAATCGCCATGCTGGTCAAGGTGACTAAGTATACTTCGCTTCAAGAACTTATTCTTATACGCGACACCAGAGGCCGTTTCATTGCTGAACAGCTCAAAGATCCGATGCTTGGGTGGGGTGCCTGTTTTTTTCATTACTATATGAAAATCAGAACCTAATATAGGCTAATCTTTGAAAAGATACGAATGGGGATAAACTAAATAAAAAAATTTATTAAGATTTTGATTGTGCGTAATATTTTTTAAGATATTTATCCCTGAACTGTAATCCTTTAACCAAAACAAGACGGTTCAACGAATGCTAGCCCAACAAACCCTGCCCAAGGAGGCGACCTCGGTAGGTCGTTATGCCAACCTGTATCTGGCGGAACTAACAGAAAATATCATACCCTTTTGGTTGCGCCATAGCAAAGATGAAAAGCATGGCGGTTACTTTACTTGTCTTGATCGCGAGGGAAAGGTCTATGATACCGACAAGTTCATGTGGTTGCAAGGAAGAGAGGTCTGGATGTTCAGTTATCTCTATTCGAATGTAGAGGCGAGACCGGAGTGGTTGGCTATGGCCTTGCACGGGGCCGATTTTATGGAGAAGTTTGGAAGAGATGCAGCAGGTAATTGGTATTTTTCATTGACGCAAGAGGGCCGACCCTTGGTACAGCCCTATAATATTTTCAGCGACTGCTTTGCGACCATGGCCTTTGCTGCCCTGGACAGAGCACAACCCAATGAACGCTATAAAAAAATAGCTACAGAGACCTTCGAGAACATACTCAGACGAAAGCATAATTGGAAGGGTATCTACAATAAGGCTGTTCCCGGAACGCGTCCCCTTAAAAATTTTAGCCTGCCCATGATCCTGTGCAATCTAGCCTTGGAATTGGAGCACGTTATCGGGTCGCGCCGTGTAGAGGCCTTGATTCCAGAGGTGATCCATGAGGTGATGGAGGTGTTCTATCAACCCGATAGTGGACTTATACTGGAGAACGTTTATGATGATGGTAGTTTTTGTGACAGTTTCGAGGGTCGCTTGCTGAACCCAGGCCATGCGATTGAGGCTATGTGGTTCATTATGGACCTGGCCGTACGCACCAATGATCAGCCGCTTATTCACCGAGCAAAAGATACCATGTTACGAATGATAGAAACCGGTTGGGACAAGCAATACGGCGGTATATTTTATTTTCTGGATTGCCAGGGACATCCCCCTCAGCAATTAGAATGGGATCAAAAACTCTGGTGGGTTCATGTCGAGTCGCTGGTGGCACTGGCCAAGGCCTATAAGCTGACAGGGGATCCTGTGTGTGCAAGCTGGTTCGAAAAGATTCACGATTACACCTGGGGTCATTTCAAGGACCCCCAGTTCGGGGAGTGGTTCGGTTATTTGAATCGTCGGGGAGAGGTATTGTTGTCATTGAAGGGTGGAAAATGGAAAGGGTGTTTTCATATACCGCGTTCTTTTTATCAGGTCTCAAAAACGCTTTCAACATTATAAATGTATAATGGATGATTGTCTGCCGAAAATTATATGCTTTATTGTTGTTGACTCCGCTGTTTTGTTTGGCACAAACATCGCCTGTTCTCAGCACTGATGTGCTGGTGATCGGAGGAGGAACTTCGGGGGTGGCAGCTGGTATACAAGCTTCGCGCATGGGAGCGCGCACTATTATCGCCGAAGAGACTACCTGGTTAGGAGGCATGCTCAGTGCAGCCGGTGTGTCGGCCACCGATGGGAATCATTTACTGCCATCCGGTATCTGGGGCGAATTCAGAGATCGCATCTATCAGCATTATGGTGGAGCGCAACGAGTAGCTACGGGATGGGTGAGTAATACACATTTCGAGCCGCATATAGCTGATAGTATTTTCAAGGCGATGGCCGGATTGGAAAAGAATCTCAGCGTACGCTACCAGCTCCGATTTATTTCGCTTGTAAAACAACGGGCAACATTGAAAGGAGCTCGTTTCATAGACCTCTCTTCTGGTGATACTATTTTGATCCGCGCCAGGCAATTGATCGATGCAACTGAATTAGGGGATGTTCTTGCATCTGCCGGCATTCCTTTTTCAGTAGGTATGGAGGCCAGTGCGGTCACGGGCGAGAATGTGCAGGTACCGGCCTCTAATGATATCATACAAGACCTCACTTATGTAGCGATATTAAAAGATTACGGAAAAGGTGCTGATTGCACCATCCTAAGGCCAGCAGGTTACGATCCCTTGGAGTTTGACGGATGTTGTTTAGATTTTTACAATGATAAATCGAGGATCGCGCCGGGAGTAGATTGTGCCAAGATGATGACCTATGCCAAGTTGCCCGGACAAAAATACCTGATCAACTGGCCTGGGTACGGCAATGATATTTACCTCAACTTGATTGGATTGGATCCCCTTGTCCGGGAACAAGAATTACAAAAAGCCAAGCAGCAGACACTTCGATTTATCTACTTCATACAATATCAATTGGGCTATAAGCATCTGGGTTTGGCGGCCGATGAATTTCCTACGCCAGACCGGCTAGCCTTGATCCCTTATCATCGTGAGGCAAGAAGAGTAGAGGGATTGGTTAGGTTCCAGATTCAACATATCAGCGATCCTTTCAATAGCCAGTTTCCTTTGTACAGAACCGGAATAGCGGTAGGAGATTATCCTATCGATCATCATCATAGAAAAAATCCAGCCGCCCCGCAGCATTTAGGATTTTATCCTATTCCCTCTTACAATGTTCCGCTCGGAGTATTGATTCCGGCAGCGGCAACTGGATTGATCGTTGCCGAAAAAGCTATCAGCGTCAGCAATGTCGTTAATGGTACCACGCGCTTACAGCCCTGCGTTTTATTGATCGGACAAGCAGCCGGTACACTGGCTGCGTTAGCCGCTAAGCGGAAAGACGGTGACGCCTCTTTGGTACCCGTTCGCAGTGTGCAAAGAGCACTCCTTAACAGTGGTGCTTATTTAATGCCTTATGCCGATGTAAACCCCGCCGATCCTCACTTCATGGCAATCCAGCGGGTGGGAGCTACAGGTCTATTGCGCGGTAAAGGACAACCCAACGCTTGGGCTAATCGCACTTGGTTTTATCCTGATTCTGCTGCATCAAGTAGCGATTTTCTGAAACAGATACCTGTTGAAATGCTAAGTGCTGAAAAGCGAAAAGCGGTTGAAGATGCGGCCCCTCTTACAATAGAACAATCCCTCTACTGGGTATCGCAACTCAGACAAGCAGCCGCTCAGCGCACTAAGCAGGCTATTCCAGTGTGGGATCTTGCAAAGATCAGCGAGCTGGCACGATCTAATTGGAAAGACTGGCGCTTGGCCGATTTTAGCTTGCAGCGACCCATTACCCGAAGAGAATTAGCCGTGCTGCTCGATGCGCTCTTCGATCCATTTTCTACTTATGCTGTCAATCACCAAGGAGTTATTCAACTTTAACCATATATAAAAAACAAAACCCTGATTATGAAAAAAGCAACGATTCTGTGTTGGGTGCTGACCCTGCTGATGGGGATGGCACAAGCGCAGCAAACCAAAGTTGCCGGTAGAGTAACCGATGCCAATGGGAATGCCCTCGAGGGTGTATCCGTTACCATCAAGGGAAAGTCTATCGGAACTGTCACGAACTCTACGGGTCTGTATTCGCTCTCTGCTGCAGCGGGCGAAACACTGGTGTTTAGCAGTGTCGGGCTGGTGAGTCAAGAACAGAAAGTATCTGGTACCACGCTCAACGTTAAGTTGGAAGCGGTCAATGCCACTCTCTCTGAGGTGGTAGCCGTAGGATATGGCCAGCAGCGAAAGGCTACTCTTACGGGTTCGGTCGTAACCTTGAAGCAAGAAGATCTGACGCGTAGACAAGTTGCTACCGCCAGCAATCTTTTGCAGGGCTTGGCTCCAGGTGTAACTGTGCAACAGCAGTCTGGTCGACCCGGTGCGGATGGTGCCTCTATCCGTATTCGTGGTCTGGGCTCGATCTATGCCGGTCAAAGTCCCTTGATCATGGTCGATGGGGTTGTATCTGGATTTGATGCTATCGATCCCAATGCGATCGAAAGTATCACCATATTAAAGGATGCTGCCTCTACTGCTATTTACGGAGCTCGTGCTGCCAACGGGGTTATTCTGGTCAAGACCCGTCGTGCTAAAGGAAAAGGTGTTCAAGTCTCCTATAATGCTTTTTTAAGCAAACAAGATGCAACTGCCATTCCTCAGCGAACAACTGCTATCGAGCATATGGAGCTAAGCAATCTGGCTGAGAGAAATCGTACGGGTAATCCTAATGCATTCTTATTCACACAGGCCCTGATCGATAAATATAAAAGCACAAAGCCAAATAACCTGGATGTGATCGATACAGACTGGCTCGATCTCTTGTTGACCAATACAGGCTTGATGCAAAATCATAACGTTACCATCAACTCGGCTGGTGACAACGCTAACATCTTTGCATCGGTCACCTACCTCAATCAACAAGGATTGATCCCCAATAATAGTTTTCAGCGCTACGATATTCGTTTTAACCCCGATTTCAAGCTCAACGATAAATTATCTATTAATGGGGTGATGAATATCAATAATAGCCGTACCACGGCACCTTCTACAGGATCTCCCGAATTCATCATTCGCCAAGCCATTGGCCTGCCTGCCATCGGGGGCGGCAAATATGGCCCCGGCATGTATGGAACGGCCGGACAAACCAACAACCGCAATCCGCTGGCGATGGCCGAGGCGGCTGGAACCTCTGTATCCAGGGTAAACAGCATGCTTACCAAGGTTGGCTTCTTATACAAGCCTTTCAACAATATGGAGGTCGAGGGTTACTGGGCACGTGAGTATTGGGTTCCTAATGGAAAATCATTTGTCAAAAATGCCGATATCTATGTGCCAAATCTTACTACACTCGGTTACGACCGGATTGCTCCTTGGCCTGGTTCGACCAGTTTGAGTGAGTCGTATTCCACCAATGTGCGCACCACCTACCTGGCACAGGCTACTTGGACCAAGCGTTTCGGAGCCAACACGATCAAATTGCTCGGTGGAGCACAAACCGAGGAGTTTACCTACTCTGGAATCTCTGCTTCTCGTACCGGTTTTCTCAATCCCAATCAACCTTATCTGAATCTGGGTAGCGGAAATCTGAATAACGCAGGTAGCGCCTACGAAACAGCATTGGCAGGGTTCTATGCACGTCTCAATTATAATTATGATGATAAGTATTTCTTAGAGGTCAATGGACGATACGATGGTTCCTCGCGCTTCTCGCAGGAATTAGACAAGCAATGGGGCTTCTTTCCCTCTGCCTCTGCCGGTTGGATATTTTCTAAAGAGAAGTTCTTCAGCGGACTTTCCGACCTGATCACGTTCGGTAAATTAAGAGGCTCTTGGGGAGTGCTCGGAAACCAGGCCTTACCTGAGATCTATCCCTTTGCTGTTAATTTCGGAACCTCCAGCTATTCTGCTAACTACCTGAACGGAACGAACACCTATATCAATAATATCAATACCCTGGGATACGCCCTGTTGGACGCACCAAATCCGGGTATCACTTGGGAAGAGTCCAGACAGGCTAATATCGGTCTTGATCTGACAGTTAAAAATAATCTGACGCTGACCTTCGAGTATTATGAGCGTAAAGTCGATCAAATGCTCTTAAGTCGCCCGATTCCTACCTATGTTGGTTTGAATTCCCCATTCGTCAATGCTGGCTCTATGGAGAATGTGGGTTGGGAATTTAGCGCTAACTACCGCAAATCGCTTAGCAGTAAAGTCAAGCTCGATGTTACTGCCATGATCTCGGATGTACGCAACAAGGTACTGAGTTTGCCTGGTGTTCCATTCTTGGATGGTGGATCGATCCGTGCCACTCCTGGTCAAGCACTATGGTCTTATTTTGGATACCAGTCGCTGGGTTACTTCAGAGACTCCAACGACGTAAAGGCATCTCCTGTTCAGTTCGGCGTTCCCTGGAGCTCGAATCCTACAGTAGGAACCAAGCCCGGCGATGTTAAATATGCCGATATCAGTGGGCCTGATGGAAAGCCCGACGGTAAAGTCGATAATTTCGATCGCACCTTTATTGGCAACAATTTCCCTCGCTACGAGTATAGTATCAATCTAAATCTCTCTGTCGGCAATTTCGATCTGAATCTATTCGGACAGGGAGTAGGTATGCGCAACAACTACTACAGTGGAACCGGTGCTATTCCTTTTGCCAGTGGCGATTTTGCTGCTTCGCTTCTTAATATGCATAAAGATTTTTGGACACCCTCTAATCCCAATGCTCGTTTTCCCCGTTTGTTGCCTGCTGGTTTAGGTGGCAACAACTATGTCGCTTCTTCTCATTGGATACGGGATGCTTCTTTCTTCCGTATCAAGAACCTGAATCTTGCATACCGTGTACCCGCCGCTTGGTTAAAAAAGACGGGTGTTCCCCTGAGTGCTGCCAAGGTCTATGTAAGCGGACAGAATCTACTTACGTTCACCCAGGCTTGGGACGGATTTGATCCTGAGATCAATAATGCAAATGCAGAGTTCTATCCGTTGATGAGAACGTTCACTTTCGGCGTAAATATTAATTTCTAAAAATTTAAATAAGGATAGTATGAAAAAGTTTTGTTCCATACTGATGCTTACCGCTGCTTTGGGATTGGCGGGATGTAGCAAGTTCCTTGATCGTCAGCCACTGGATAGTTCTTCGTCAACTACATTCATGCAGACGGAAGAGGAAATGAATCTGGCTTTGAACGGAGTGTATGCCGCATCGTTCTGGCAATTTCCCAATAACACACCGCTATTATTCGCTATTGAGTCTTCTACTGACCTGGCCATAAAGCGTACCGGAAACGCAGAGGATCAGGTGGCGATGGGTGACGGTGGACCCTTCTTGATCAGTAATTCACTGCCCAGTACAGCCTGGCAGCAGGCGTATCGACTAGTCAGTCGTGCCAATACCATGCTCGATGGAATGACCAAAGGGAAAGACAATGTATCGCCTGCCAATTACGGGCGTCTTCGTGCAGAGGCCTTGGTCTTGCGTGCCTGGGCGTATTATTATCTGATCGGTTGGTTTGGTGATCCGGTTTTTTACACGAAGCCCCTGGATCCTGCCCAGTACGAGACTATCGGCAGAACTCCTACTGCAACAGCAGTAGCTAGCTTGTACCGAGATCTGGACGAAGCAGTAGCGGGATTTGATGCGGCTGGTTCACAACCTATAATTGCTTACGGGCGTGTTAACAAGGGAGTCGCATTGGGTTTGAAAGCAAGATTGGCTATGTTGATCAAAGATTATGCTACCGCCAAGGCAGCCACATTATCGATCATCTCTTCGAATGGATACGGATTGAATCCGCGCTATACCGATCTGTTCATGCTGGCTGGTCAGCGTACCAATGCTAATCGCGAGTTGATGTTTGTTCAGACCTATCCAACCGATGTGCTTAACCCACAAAATTGGCTCACCGTATTGACTATTCCCCGTCAGGTCGGTACTTCGCAGAGTAGTCATTTTCCAAGCCAACAACTGGTCGATCTTTATGAGGCACGCGATGGAAATCGTATCGATCGTTCGCCCCTGTACAGTGCGGCGGCTCCCTCACAGAACCGCGACCCGCGTCTTCGCTGGACTGTCTATATGCAGGGTGATACCATGGTGCACAATACCGCGTTGGCAGCCAATCTTCCATATGTTCAACCGAAGGAGCGTACCATCTTTAATATCTACAGTAATACTATATTCAAGTTCAACTGGAACACCGGTGTCTACGATAGTCGCCCGAACAATATCGACTGGATCGGATACTTAGTTTCTCCCTGGTTTGCCGGTGCTACCGGTAGTAGTGGCGGGGTAGGTTATGTCTGGAGAAAGTATGTTGACTCAACGCAGTATTCGTGGGAGTCAAAGACCGGCTATATAAATATGCGTTATGCCGAGATCTTGCTGACTTACGCGGAGGCTAAGGTGGAATTAGGTGAAGTTGACGGTACTGTGTGGAATGCTATCAATGCTGTCCGTGCTCGTGCCGGAATGCCTGCTGTGACAACCACTTCTACAACCGAGTTGCGCGCGATCATACGTCGTGAACGGGCTGTGGAGTTCGCCGGAGAGGGCCTGCGTTTGATCGACCTTCGTCGTTGGGATCTGTACAATACAGCCATGACTATGCCTGTGATCGGCGTGTCGCTCAATCCAGCTGATCCGGCCGAGACACCTAGCTTTAGTGCAGATGGTCTGCCGGTCTATTCTGCTGCCAGCATCACCAAGCGTTTAAAGACTCGTGCCCAGACGCGTGTCAACACCAATGCTCGTTATAAGTTATGGCCCATTCCACAGGGAGAGATCGATAAGAATAAGAATATCACGCAAAATCCTGGATGGCAATAGTCATTTCGTAAACCAAGGCCAAGAGGCTGTTCGCGATCGAACGGCCTCTTTTTTTTATCTTTCCACTATACGACTTGCCTTTATGCCCGTGCAATCTATCTTGAATATGAGCATATGAACAGAGAACCTTCGCTTGACGCACTCCGGGGCATTGCCATAGTAGGGATGGTGCTATCGGGGAGTATTGCCTTCGGCGGTATACTGCCCGCATGGGTGTATCATGCCCAGGTGCCACCTCCATTGCATCAATTTGATCCTTCTATACCCGGAATTACCTGGGTCGACCTTGTCTTTCCTTTCTTTTTATTCAGCATGGGTGCGGCGTTTCCGCTTTCCCTTCGGGGAGCGATCGATGAAAACAGAACAACAAGCTATTTTGTAAGAGTGGCCGCAAAGCGATTTTTCCTGTTGGCGTTCTTTGCCTTGTTCACCCAACATATGAAGGCCTGGGTTATTGCTCCCGAGCCTGGAATAAAAGAACAACTTTTTTCGCTGCTGGCCTTTATACTTTTATTCGGAATCTTTTACTGGGGGTGGAAAGACCGGCAGGTTCGATATGGTTATTGGATACAGACAGGATGTTTTTTGATCGCTGTTTTTCTGTTAGCACAACTTCCTTTTCATAGCGGAAAGGGATTCGATCTCTACAAGAGTGATATTATATTGATGGTCCTTGCCAATATGGCTTTTTTTGGATCACTTATTTACTTTTTTACGGCGAATAGACCCTTGCTTCGTCTGCTGATCTTACCCGTTGTGGCTGCGATTATATTATCAGCCAGAGAATCGGCTGACAGCCCGGTAAAATCGTTCTTTACTTTTCAGGAGCTGGCCGGACTTAAGTTCGACTGGCTCTATAAATTTTATTTTCTGAAATACTTATTTATTGTAATACCCGGAACCTTCGCCGGAGAGTGGATGATGCATCCCACTTGGACTCAAGTGGCCATGCGATCGCGTGTCCAAAAAGGCAGCTACGGAGCGATAACACTCTTATTGGTGTTGGGATTATTGTTTTTATTATTATATCGGAATCATCCATTGGCAGGCGAAGGTATCAGTGTGTGGGCTTTATATTTTTGCTGCAGTATTTTGTTTTGGTATTGGTTAAGACCTGTCTCCTCGGTCATTGCACTGCAACGAATGGTTCAGGCAGGTCTTTTTCTTTTACTGTTCGGTCTTTTATTAGAGCCCTACGAAGGGGGAATAAAAAAAGACCCCTCTACTTTCAGCTATTATTTTGTCTGCAGTGGTCTGGCGTTCTTGATCTTGCCACAGCTTAGGATGCTTGGCGAAAATTCTTTTCTGCGTACCGCCATGACTTGGCTGCAGGATGTGGGAAAGAATCCCATGCTGGCCTATGTTGCCGGAGCGCTTTTGATCTTGCCCATTCTTTCTCTGACCGAGCTTAAGCCGTATTGGGACAGTTTAACAAAAACATCCTGGCAAGGCTTACTAAAAGGGGTGTTATTTACAAGTGCTGTTATTTGCATCACCCGCTATACAGTAAAGAAAAAGTGGTTTTGGAAAACGTAGTGTCCTTGCAGATTATTCGATTAGGGTAAGGCCTTTGAGCGTAAAGCCCGCTCCGGGATCAAGACTGGTCAAGCTGATCTTATCTAATGCCAATGCTTGTTCAAAGAATATATGCCAGTCTTTTTCATCCTTTCCTCTTGTATAGGCATAGCAGATTCTGTTATCTTGTGCTGCTCGCACTTCGGCTCCGTAGCGAATGATTTTTTCAAAGACAATTTTTTCTTTGTCATATCCCCTGATCAGTATCACGGGGGTTGCCTCTGGCAATATCGTCTCTGTAAAAGACGACAGCTTGATTCCGATGATTGAATTACTGCGATCTACTCTAATGGTAATATCCGAAGGTCGTTGCCCTCCAATTTGCTTACATCTGTTTTGAAGAGCAATGGTTGTATCGATCTCTGTTCCTGGCCTTGCTTCGATGGGTTTCGCTTGTCGATAGAAATGCTCGGTCCAGTACTGAACAGGATCATATGACAGACTCGCTGGCAATTCATTTCGTCCGCTCCAGGCATAGTCCAACGCCAACACATAGGCGCCGAACTGCTCCATGTTCAGTAACATGTTTTTTTCGCTGCTTTCGAAGTCAGCCCACGTAGTTTGCAACAGGCCGGCTTGCTCTTCGATTGCCGCAAGGGTGAATCCGCGAACATTGTTAGGCAAGTACCAAGGAGAGGCCAGGGGTTTGAAGCCTTCTTTTCTCCAGCGTTGTAGACTACTTTTATAGATACTCGGATCCGGATTGCCGATATAATGCCAATCCGCTATCCAGGTTCCTGCCGGTATGCTTTTTCGGATAGTACGTGCTCTTTCGGGGGTGATGCCATTGCAAGCATCAGGTCCTTCACCGGGAGCCAGGCCCATATCGCCCCAAATCATAAGTCCTGCTTTTTTTGAGCGTGCATAGCGGTCTAAGACTCCCAGTTGTTTTTTAAAAAATAGTACCTCTTTTTCTTTCGGCAATTGAAATCCGATCATACCAATTTCGTCGAAGCCAACATGTAGGGTGGTAGGTTTTAACAGCGAGAAGGCTTCATCCCATATCGAGAGGATCGCTTGACGGGCTACCGATTTTCTGGGATTTAATGTATAGGGGTATTGCGGATTAACGGCCCATTGGCGAGTCGATTTCGGTTTAAAGAACCATTCCATATGCCCCAGACTCTGGATAAGCGGTATGGGTTCAACTCTTTTTTCTCGCAGGTAAGCAAACTCTTTCTGCAAGTCTTCTAGGGGAACAGAAATGCTGTTGTGAATGGCTGGAAAAGAGGTCCAGGCAGCCTGTTCGCATTGGATAACAGTCTTGTTCATCTTGAGAGGCAAGAGCACCTGGTCATACATTTTTTTATGAAATTGCCATGCAGTAGGGCCAGTGAACATGTGAATGCCTCTGAACGAAAGGGCAGGGCCATCTTCGATCTCACAAAAGAAAATACCGAGCTTTCCAAGCTTATTTTGGGTCAATTGGGCTAATGAGTAGATGGCATGTTGCCATGCGGCGCGATCAGCAAAGTCAATCCGTATACCTTCTTGATCTACTTTCAAACGGTAATGTTCTGCGGATAAGGAGCTGTCTTGCCGTAACCAGAACTTGGGATAGAACAAATGGGTTGATTGCCAAGAATAACCCAACAGCTCGCGGTATAAAATTAAAGTGGAGTCCACTAGTGGGTATCCATTGCTTTCAGATTTTGGCAAGAGCGAATCGGTAACTCCAGTTTTTGCAGTAGTGACAGCGATAAGGGGCAACTCATAGAAATGGGGTTGATAGTGTTCTCGCAACGGTCGAGGTAATAAAAATGGAGCAGCGTCAGTAGGGGGTACCCAGCCGAGTGTTTTTTTATTTCTCTCGGTAATGTAGAGGGTTATATTATTGGGAAAGGCTTTTTCGGGGTGAACTCTGTCCAGGTCAGTTTGCACTACAACGAACTTTCTTTTTAGCGGTGTAGAGGGCGTAATACTGATTTGATTTTCGTATAAAAGCAAGTGTTGAGCCCGTCTGGCATAGTTGTTATAAATGGGGGTTGGATCTTCGTCTTTTTTTAATCTAAAGGGATGACTATTGCTAAAGCGAAAGTTGCCAGCAGGAGAAAATACGTAGAGCACGGTATCGAAAAATGAATTCAGCTTTTCGTACGCTA
>Ga0129333_10000808_pt1 | contig 27452 bp, 24 predicted proteins | sample CPB6_08_DNA_FD_94474 | JGI IMG/M metagenome (GOLD analysis project Ga0129333, IMG submission 94474) | Freshwater to marine salinity gradient microbial communities from Chesapeake Bay, USA - CPBay_Sum_0.6_0.8_DNA | ecosystem: Environmental > Aquatic > Marine > Coastal | place: USA: Chesapeake... | reverse complement strand
ACCTATCAATGGCAGGTTAGTACAGACGGAGGTGTCAGTTACTCAAATATTAGTGGGGCAAATACTGCAACATTTACAATCGCATCAACTGATTTAACACAGAATAATAACAGATATCGTTGCATTGTGTCTGGTGCTTGTACCCCTGCTGCAACATCATCAGCTGCTGTGCTTACATTAAGTGCCGCACCTGTAATTACATCCAATCCTATAACTACTGCTACGATTTGCGAATTTGGATCTACCAGTTTTGTTGTAGCTGCTACTACTCCAGTTGGATCTTTGTCATACCAGTGGCAAGCAAGTTCTAATGGTGGAACTACCTGGTCCTCGGTAAGTGGTGCAACTTCTACAAGCTTCAGTCAGACAAATGTTCCTGCTTCTCAAAACGGATATTTATTCCGTGCAGCAGTAACTACTAGTTGCGGAACAATTTTTTCGACTAACGTAGCCTTAACCGTAAATACGTATCCAAACATTACCTCATTTAATCCAGTTAGCGATGTTTGTTTATCTGATCGTCCACTTAGCTTGAGTGCTATGCCTGCAGGTGGTACATTCAGTGGGTCGGGTGTATCTGCCTCTACATTTAATCCGCGTACTGCTGGGCTAGGTGCAAAAACGGTCACTTATACCGCATCTAATGCTGGTTGCCAGTCCACTGCTACTCGAACTATTATTGTGGATCAGTGTGCGGAGCGTCAGATTCCATTATCAAATCCAACCTCTTTAACACTATATCCAAACCCGAACACTGGCTTGTTTGGAGTAAGAGTGAATACAGATCTATATACTCGTTTCTCAGTGAAAGTCTATAATAGTTTTGGGCAAATGATCCGCACTGTTGAAATGAACAATGTATACTTCGGACAGGTTGTTAATATGGATATGACTCAATTACCTGCAGGAACTTATCATCTGTTGTTTGTCAATGATGAGCAGTCTCCAGCAGTTAGTCGCACCATTAGCATGGTAGTCTACAAGTAATTGTTTTCTTAATAATTTCAATCCCGTCTGGTTAACCCCAGGCGGGATTTTTTTTGATACCTTTGCAGCCCCTAAATATGGCTTTATGATAAGTGTAAAAGATCTGAAACTCGCGTATGGTAAGAGAGTACTATTTGAAGAGGTAAATCTCAATTTTACCAAAGGAAATTGTTATGGAGTAATTGGTGCCAATGGGGCTGGGAAGAGCACCTTTTTAAAAATTGTAAGTGGAGAGATTGAGCCAAATAAAGGCCGTATTGAGATTACGCCTGGCGAAAGAATGGCTGTATTGAAGCAAAATCATTTTGCTTTTGATGATGAGTCTGTTTTGAATACTGTTTTGATAGGGCATGCTCGTTTATGGCAGGTAACTAAGGAAAGAGAAAAAATTTATTCTTTAGCAGATTTTACAGAGGAAGATGGGATTAGGGCGGGTGAATTGGAAGCAGAATTTGGCGAAATGGGTGGGTACACTGCAGAAAGTGATGCCGCAACTTTATTGGGAGAGCTGGGTGTGGCGGAAGAGTTTCATCAATCTTTGATGAAAGACATCCCTACAAATTTTAAAGTTCGTGTGTTATTAGCACAAGCACTTTTTGGAAACCCTGATATTTTATTATTAGATGAGCCTACAAACGGATTAGATATTGAAACTATAAGTTGGTTAGAAAATTTTTTGGCGGACTACGAAAACATCGTTTTAGTGGTGAGTCATGACCGTCACTTTTTGGATGCTGTATGTACACATATTGCAGACGTAGACCGGCAAAAAATAAAAATATTTACAGGGAACTACTCATTCTGGTACGAGTCTTCTCAATTAATGGCTAGACAATTGAGTGATAAGAATAAGAAAGTGGAAGAAAAACGACAGGCGCTACTAGATTTTATTGCTCGATTTAGTGCCAATGCGTCAAAAAGCCGCCAAGCTACTTCTCGAAAAAAAGCATTGGAAAAATTGACCATTGAAGAAATTGAACCGAGTTACAGAAAATACCCCGGCATCATTTTTCAGCCCTTGCGTGAAGTAGGAAATCAAATTCTTTCAGTTGAGAAACTAAAAAAGGTAGTTGATGGTAGAACACTATTTGATCAAATTAGTTTCACTGTCAATAAAGGGGATAAAATTGCCATTTTAAGTCAGGATCCGCTTGCGGTAACAACTTTCTACAACATAATCGCTGGTGAGGCAACTGCAGATCAAGGGAACTACGAGTGGGGAAGTACAATTACTTGGGCGTACCTGCCGCAGGAAAATTCAAAATACTTTTTGGGGGATCTTTCACTTATGGACTGGCTACGTCAATATGTGCCAGAGCATGTTAAGGACGTTGATGAGCCCTTTTTGAGAGGGTTCTTGGGAAAAATGCTATTTAGTGGTGAGGATGTAAATAAAAAAACAGGCGTATTAAGTGGAGGAGAAAAAGTTCGATGTATGTTAAGTCGAATGATGTTACAAAATCCCAATGTCATTCTTTTGGATCAGCCCACTGATCACTTAGATCTGGAGAGTATACAGAGCTTCAACGAGCAGTGTACGGAATATAAGAGTATTGTTCTTTTAAGTAGCCATGACCATACATTTATGCAAACGGTTGCCAACCGAGTAATTGAACTTACTCCCAAAGGGGTTATTGACCGGTTGATGACCTTTGATGAATATTTGGCAGACGATCGCGTGAAAGCAATAAAAACCGAAATGTATTGTTAATTTACAGGAGCGTTTTTGATTTTAAAAGTTCAACGGGTAGTTTCGCCAAGCTGAATTTTTAAAACCGCAGCTGTAAATATGAAAGAATCTATACTACAAAACCTGGAAAACCCAGTTCGGCTGGAGGAGTTGTATCGCTCAAATCGAACAGCATTCAAACGCTCATTTTTTGAGCTTTATCCATCAAGGCCCACTTCTACTGTGGCTATCTGCTGGTATGAACGTTTTCAAGAGGAAACTAGTTCAATTGCTTGGGGAAAAGGGGCTGATCTCCTTTTTATCTTGGTAGCCTCTTTGTTTGCAACTTTTATTGCGAAAATTCCAGAGTTTTTTAATGTAGCTGAAAATGATTTCTTTCCCAGAAATATAAGCTTCATCGTTTTTCCAACACTTACCGCCTATTTTGCCTGGATGCGAAAACTGCCAGTAAAGGAATGTTTGATTGTGCTAGCTGTTTTCATTGGAGCCGCTTTTTATATTAATTTATTGCCATACAGTATTGAGAGTGATGTAATGATATTGAGCTGTATTCATCTTCCTTTAGTGGGTTGGTCCTTAGTGGGGTTTGTTTTTACGGGGGGGGCGGTTCGGCAATGGGAGCAAAGGCCAGCATTTCTTCGATACAATGGAGATGTAATAGTAATGGGGTCATTAATTGTGAGTGGAATTATGATTCTCTCAGGAATCACAATTGGATTATTTAGTTTGATTGGGTTGTCAATAGCGGACTTTTATACCAAATGGATATTGATCACTGAATTGGCTGCTGCCCCTCTAATTGCCACATACGTGATACGATTTAATCCGCAACTTGTCAATAAGGTTTCTCCAGTTATTGCCAGAATTTTTAGCCCTGTTGTTTTAGTGACGCTTGTTTCTTATTTAATTGGAATTGCAATTGCGCAAAAAGATCCCTATAATGATAGGGAGTTTTTGCTTTTATTTAATGGACTCTTAATTGGCGTTTTAGCAATTATTTTCTTTTCTGTAGTGGAGTTACAAAGAACGAATGAAAGTAAACTTACTCTTTGGGTAATTTTTTTATTGGCCATTGTAACGATTATTGTGAACGCAATAGCACTTTCTGCCATTCTTTATCGAATTAGTTCCTGGGGATTCACGCCTAACCGAACTGCGGTACTAGGTGGAAATATCCTCTTTTTTATAAACCTCGTTTTAATCACACTTCAGTTGCTCAAACAGGTAAGAGGTAACACTTCTGATGTAAATTCTGTTGAAAAGTCAATTGCACTTTTCATGCCCGTTTATGCAATATGGGCTTTAGTAGTTACATTCCTCTTCCCGCTTATCTTTGGGATGCATTGAGTTTTAAATGAGTAAATCAATTCATAAGGGGCAGCTTTCGTATAGAGCTGCCCTTTCTGTTATTGTGGGCTCCATTATAGGAGCTGGACTTTTTATGAAACCAGCTTCTATGGCTGCACAATTGAGTCATCCCATCGCGATGACCCTTGTGTGGATCTTAGCGGGTTTATTTACTCTTTGTGGTACGTTAGTGGTAGCTGAGTTGGGCGTGATGATGCCCTCCACTGGCGGGCTATTTGTTCATTTTTCACATTGCTACGGAAAAAAGACTGGGTTTCTCTATGGATGGTCTGCCTTTTCTGTAATTAATACGGCATCTGTTGCGGCCATTGCTTTCATTTGCGCTTATTATATTGATGCGTTAGTCCAACTTCCAAAGTTGGATCCTCACATTGAGGTCTCCGTTATCTGGTCAATTTATCCATTAGGTAGCTTATACCCATTAAAAGATTTTTCAGTTAAGATACTTGCCATATTTCTTGTCATTTTATTAACCTGGTTAAATACGCAGCGTGTACAATCTAGTGGGCGCTTTCAATTGATTTCGGCTGGAGTAAATGGTGCGATTCTTTTGCTGATACCTATATTAATTTTCACATCCAAAAATGGGAGTAGTGCTCATTTTTATAGCAGTGCATCTATGCTGACTGCCGTTCCACCCATTACGGGATGGGCGGCAGCCTTGACGGGTGCATTTTTTGCATTGGATGGATGGATTAATATTGTGTCCATAGCTGGTGAGGTGAATAACCCTTCAAAGACAATTCCTCGAACATTATTTTTAGGAGTACTTATTTGCTTAACTCTTTATTTAATGATGAATCAGGCTTATTTGTATGTTCTTCCTGTCGAAAGAATGGCGCAGTCTCATGTAGTAGCTGCGGAGGCTTTGGAGGCAGCGAGAGGGCCGTATGCTGCAGGCTTTGTTTCTTTATTGATTGTATTTTGTACAGTGGGTGCGATAAATGGGAATATAATGGCCTGCTCACGCATTACGTATGCCATGGGAAAGGAGAAAGTATTTCCTTCATTCTTGGGAAAAAGAAATGAATCTTCGGGCAGTCCTACGGCTGCATTATGGCTGCATGGAGGATGGATTTCTATTCTTATTATTTCTGGCTCTTTTGATATGCTAGCAGATATGTATGTTTTTGTCACATGGATGGCCTATGCACTTGCTGCATTGGCGGTATTTCGGTTAAGAAAAACACATCCAAATCTTAGCCGTCCATATCGGGTATGGGCACACCCCATCACAACGGGTATTTTTATCCTCTTTTCATTAGGCTACTTACTTGTTACCCTGTATAATGATGTCTATTTATTTTCTTCGGGTCAGAAACCTGTGGTGAACTCCGCAATAGGATTTCTATTTGTTTTGGCTGGTTTACCTTTGTATGCGTTTTACAATCGAAAGAATAAAAATGAACCAAGAATCAACTAATTCAACAATATGAAACTGAGTTTGAAATGGGTGGGGTTGTGTGCTGGATTGCTGCTGGCCATTGGGTGTTGGTTGCCTTGGGTAATTATTGAATCCAAAAACTTAGTAATTACAGGAATGTACACAGTTGGAACCAGTTATGGAAAGCCGGGTGTGCTTCATTTAGTATTTCTTTCTTTCTTTCTTCTTTTTACCTTGATTCCAAAAATTTGGGCCAAGCGATTCAATTTATTAGTTGTTGCGTTGAACGCATCTTGGATGATTAGGAATTTTTTTATCATTGGGATATGTAGAGGAGGGGAGTGTCCTGTTCGTCAAAATGGGTTATACCTAGTTGCATTGGCTAGTTCTCTAATGTTAATTGCGGCTTTATTTCCCTCATTCAAAGAGAAATAGCTCACGCTTAATCTTTTTTGACTCTTTTTCAATTAATGCGATAGCTGCATACTTGTTGTATGTGGTTTTGTTTTTCTTCCTTTTTCTTGGGTGTTATTTTATTATTCTCACAAAAAATTATTGCGCAAACAACGTATGCTGTTTATTGGAGCATGCAAACACCTACGCCTACCGCAGTAACGGGGTCAATTTTTCAAGTAAGTGAGGTGACGCCTGGTAATAATTTTGGAAATACTCAGTTTTTAAATGGCTCTTCAAGCTCATCAGGAGCCTATCCGGGTGCTTCCGGAGAGTTGAATGCTTCACTCGCGGCTCGTACGGGGCCTTTGAATAAAGGTGCAAATGGATCAGCTTATCTCTCATTCAGTTTGAGTGCAGCACCTGGTTATAAATTAAGTTTGTCCTCTTTTCAAGTAGCAATCCGTTCCACCCCAACAGGCCCACAAAATTATTCGCTATATTCTAATGCAGATGCGTTTTCTGCGCCCTTACTAAACCAATCTATTTTGCCGAATGGGGTTTGGCAGTTTGTGCAGCTACCTCTAATTGGGTTGCAGCCTAAGTCCAGTTTGGAGTTTCGACTCTATGGTTATAATGGAGTTGGTGTAGCTGCAATCAATGTTGCAAATTGGCGACTCGATGATTTAAGAATTGAGGGGACTATTATACCAGAAAGCTTGCCTGTTCTATGGCAGTATACAACTATTTCGTCTTTTCCTGAATTAGTAAAATTGGAGTGGGGAACCACCGCAGAAGAGAATAGTAAAGGCTTTGCCATCTTACGTTCCCAAACTGGGTCTGATTATACGCAAATTGGTTTTATTCCCTCAACGATGAGTAATGAAATGGGCTTCACGAATCGATATCAATTCATCGATTCATTTCCTCCAGCGGGGCCGCTTTTTTATAAATTACTTCAGATTGATTGGGGTGGAAAAATAAACGAAGGATTTATACGATATTGTTATCGGGAATTTCCGGCCGCTACTTCTACACTTACTAATTTTAAAACTACATCTACATCAATTAATTTTTCCTACTCTTTCATTGGAGAGGCTTCGTTTTATCTGTATACTGTTGGTGGTATTTTTTTAGGCAGAACTAACCGTTTTTCCAACTTTAAACAGGATGTCGCAGTTCAAATTGAAATTGCAAGAGGGGAATTAAAGTCGGGTACGTATTTGCTACTCGTTCACCAAAAAGGAATAATCTTTTCAAAAAAAATAACAGTGATCAAGTAAGCACTTGTAAACTTTTTTCAATAATTCCTATGGCATCCTGAATTTGCTCTTTTGTAATAAGTAATGGAGGCGCTAACCTGATTTTATCTCCATGTGTTGGCTTTGCTAATAGCCCGTTATGCATCATCTCTATACAAAGATTCCAGGCTGCACTTGGATCGGGATGTTCAATGACGATGGCGTTTAATAATCCTTTACCTCTCACCAGTGCAATATATGGGCTATTAATTTCTAGAATTCCTCTGCGAAGTTCAAGCCCTCTTTGCTCGGCATTTTCTGCCAGCTTATCCTCTTCAATAACCAATAGTGCAGTGTGTGCAATTGTGCATGCCAGGGGATTTCCACCAAACGTAGAGCCATGTTGTCCGGGTTGAATACACAGCATAACATCGTCATTCGACAACACTGCGCTGATAGGTAGTAAGCCGCCACTCAATGCTTTGCCAAGGATCAGAATGTCTGGTTTTACACCCTCGTGCTCACATGCAATATTTTTTCCTGTTCTGCCTAAACCGGTTTGAATTTCATCTGCAACAAACAATACATTACTTTTTTTACACCATTCAGCAGCTCGCTTCAGGTAGCCGTCATCGGGAACAATAACACCTGCCTCGCCTTGAATTGGTTCAACTAAAAATGCTGCTACCGACGAATCAGTTAGAGCCAGTCTTAAGGCTTCGCTGTCGTTGTATGGAATGGTTATAAATCCGGGCTGAAAGGGCCCAAAATGATAGGTTGAATCTTTGTCGCTACTGAAAGAAACTACTCCGGTTGTTCTTCCATGAAAATTATTTTGACATACAATTATTTTTGCCTGGTTTTCCGGGATTTTCTTTTTTTCATACCCCCATTTTCTACTCAATTTTATTGCGGTCTCAACTGCTTCCACCCCGGTATTCATGGGTAATACCTTGTCATATCCAAAGTAATGCGTTATGTATTTTGCAAAACCACTCAGTTTGTTATGATGAAAGGCACGGCTTGTAAGCGTTAACTGCTTCACTTGTTGAATGCATGTTTCAATAATTTTCGGATGGCAATGACCCTGGTTGACTGCAGAATACCCGCTTAAAAAATCAAGGTACTTCTTGTCATCAACATCCCACACATACACTCCCTTTCCCTTGGATAGGACTACAGGAAGTGGATGGTAGTTATGTGCTACAAATTGATTCTCCTGCTCAATGTGAAAAAGGGTTGTTGCAGAAATAGATAGCTCATTCATAGAAATGTAAGTTACTTCACAGGCCTCATATTAAGAAAGTTTCATCCACCTGGTCCAGGAGTAGGCTTCTATCAACTTGTCAGGCCGTGGGGTATTTGCTGGAAAAATACCAAAGAGGGTACTTCCGCTTCCACTCATTGAGGCATAAATGGCTCCCTCTGCGTAAAGGGCGTCTTTTATGGAAGCTAAATCAGGAAATTGTTTAAAGATGGAATCTTCAAATTGATTTTTTAGATCGTCTTTCCAAGTGGTAATGGGTTGTTGTATAATGGATGCTAATGATCTCCCATTTAGATCTGGATTACAGCCCCCAAAAGCAACTGCGGTGGAAATAGTTACGCCGGGATTAATTAGCAGTAAATGATATCCTTTTAGTGTGAGAGTGAGTTCTTTTAAAATTTCTCCTCGGCCCTCTGCGATAGCAGGTTTATTTAGTAAGAAAAAGGGGCAATCGCTTCCAAGTTGTAGAGATAAAGTCGCTAAATCTTCTTTTGAAAGTGAAAGCTGAAATAGCTCTTTTAGTTCCAGAAGCATAAAGACGCAATCAGCACTTCCTCCTCCTAAACCCGCCCCAGTTGGAATATTTTTATGAAGATGCACGTCTACACTCTTCAGTAAGGGAAACTGATTTTTTAAAAGTTGATATGCTTTTACACAGCTGTTCTCCATTATTGGACCAGTAATTGGATATCCCGTTTGTGTTAGAGTAATTTCCCCGTCTTTATGAGGTTGTAGACGTATTTCAAGTATATCAGTTACAGGAATTGGAAAAAAAATAGTTTCCAGGTCATGATAACCATCCTGTCGCTTGCGTAGAATGCGTAGGCCCAGGTTGATTTTACAATTTGGAAATACAATCATGAATTGATCTAGGGGTTCTCCTGGTTTCTGCTATTTATTTCGTCTCTGATCGCAATGGCTCTAATATAATCTTCACTTTCCAGTACTTCTGTAAGTAGGTTACTTAACTCTATAAGTGTCATTTGTTTGAGATCTTCATTTCCCGTATTTCTAATTTCATCATCTAGCGACTCTTCTCCGCCTTTCTTTCTTTTGTTTTCGTCGGTCTCCTCTAGTAAAATACCTGCATTTTGAAGTATATGTTCGTAGGTGTAGATGGGACAACCAAAACGAACAGCCATTGCAATGGCATCAGAAGTTCTGGAGTCGATTTCAATAGTGTCTTGTTCATTTGAACAGACTAGTTTGGAATAGAAAACCCCTTCTTGTAAATCATTTATAATTACTTCATGTAAATCAATCCCAAATGCAATTAAAAAATTTTTCATCAGGTCATGAGTCAGAGGGCGAGAGGGGTTCATTTTTTCAAGCGCAACTGCAATGGCTTGCGCTTCAAACCCTCCAATTACAATAGGAAGTCTTCTTGATCCATTCACTTCTCCAAGTACAACAGCGTACGATTGAGTTTGTGTGATGCTGTGTGAAATTGCAATTATTTCGAGTTCAATTTTTTTCATCGAACAACAAATATATAACGGAATAGAAGTGATGCCTAGTTGGCATTCATATTTTTGATCGCTGCTGTAAGTTTAGGAACAATTTCAAAGGCGTCACCCACAATTCCATAATCAGCCGCTTTAAAAAAGGGAGCTTCTGGATCTTTGTTGATGACGACAATTACTTTACTTCTATTAACTCCGGCAAGGTGTTGGATGGCACCTGAAATACCAATTGCGATATAGAGGTTTGGTGCAATCGCAATACCTGTTTGGCCAACATGTTCATGGTGAGGACGCCAGTGTGCATCGGCAACAGGTCTGCTACACGCTAACGCTGCATGCAGGGTAGTGGCCAGTTCTTCTACCATTCCCCAATTCTCGGGTCCTTTTAACCCTCTTCCCGCACTAACAACAGTAGTTGCTTCTGTGAGTGAAAGTTCGCCAGAGGTTTTTTGTACCGATTTGCTTTTGATTTTGGATGCGGGAACTTGGATGGTTGATTCTGTTACAATTGCATTGCCGCCCACTTCTTTTACACTATAAGAGTTTGGATTTATTGTTAAAATGCTGCGGCTGGATTTGATTGCTATGCTCGCGTAGGCTTTTCCTGAGAAAACAGATTTTTTTACGGTGATACCATTTGTGAGGTCAGGAAGTTCAACTACACCTGTTACTAATCCGGCTTTAAGACGGGTGGAAGCAAGCGGTGCTAACAATTTTCCACTAAGAGAATGTGAAAAAAGAAGGGTAGAGGCTTGAACTTGTTCAGCTAGTTCGCTTATAGCATACGCATCTGTATCTTGGGCACTTGTACGGTTCTCTCCTTTATTAATCACGTAAACTTCTTGCAAACCATATTTGCCTAGTTGGCTTAAATCATCTGCGCAGGCCCCTATCACAACGCCAACCAGTTTCTCATTTTTAATCTTTGAAAGGTCAGCCCCATACGTGATAACTTCTAAGGCTGACTTTTTAATTTTTCCATCTGCACTATCTAGATATACCAGGATACTCATAAATAAGTTTTATCGGTTTAGATTACTTTAGCTTCTTCATGTAAAAGACGTACTAGTTCCTCTGGTTGGTCTGCAGGTATCAATTTGACTCCAGATTTTGCAGTAGGAAGATGATACTGTTCAATACTGGTAAGACTACTGGAGGAAACTGGCTCTACTGCATGCAAGGGCTTCGTTCTGGCTGCCATGATCCCTCTCATGTTTGGTATTCTTGCTTCTGCCATACCCTTTTGTGCACTTACCACAAGAGGTAATGGTGCTTCACATATTTCCTCCCCGCCTTCAATTTCTCTGGTTACTGTTGCCTGATTATTTTGGATTTCCAATTTAGTAGCAAGACTGACATAAGGATAATCTAGAAGTCCGGCAAGGATACCGCCCATTGCAGATCCGTTGTGGTCTATGGTTTCCTTACCCGTTAATATAAGGTCATAGTTTCCACTTTTTGCAACTGAAGCTATTTGTTCTGCTACAAATTGCCCGTCTGTGGCAATGGCATTTATACGAAAAGCTTCATCACCTCCCAGTGCAAGTGCTTTACGAATAATAGGATCGGCATCTGGCTCACCCACGGTGATCAGATGAAGAATCGCAGAAGGATTAGCCTCTTTTAATTCAATGGCTCTAACTAGGGCAAACCACTCATCCCAAGGATTGACAATCCATTGTACCCCGTTGGTGTCGAATTTCGTGTTGTTATCAGTGAAGGCTATTTTTGCCGTGGTATCCGGCGTTTTACTGATGCATACCAAAATCTTCATGTGCGTTAGATTAAACGTTTCAAATAGTTGTTATTGCAACTATGCAAAGATAAGTTTTGGAGTAGCTTCAAAAAAAGGATTACCTGGTGTTTTTTATCACATAAGTAGTAAGGTATGGATCGAATCAATAAACTTCAAGAAATGTTAGCTCAGTCGCCAGGCGATTCTTTTTTACGGCATGCATTAGCCCTAGAATTTATTAAGCGCGGTGACGACCTTCAGGCGCGTCGGTATTTTGAAGAATTATTGGATGCGAACCCGCAATATGTTGGAAGCTATTATCACCTGGCAAAATTACTCGAGCGAAACGGGGATACTTCTGCTGCCATACAGACCTACGAAAAAGGAATGGAACAAGCGAAAAGGGTACAGGATCAACATGCATTTAATGAACTACGGGGAGCCTTGGAAGAACTAACTTTTTAATAAGTAGCATTGATTGAAATTAAAAAATTGATATCAGCAATAGCTCCAATTAATTCTGGAGATGGGTTTTTAATTGCAGTTAGCGGAGGGCTGGACTCCACTGTTCTATCTACGCTTTGTTACAAGGCTGGTTTAAATATCGAATTAGCACATTGTAATTTTATGTTGAGAGAACAGGAGAGTGACCGGGATGAGCAATTTGTTCGTGCGATCGCAACTCAATGGAATGTCCCCTTGCATGTCAAAAGATTCAATACAGCTACTTTTGCCAATGAAAATAAGCTCTCCATACAAGAGGCAGCCCGTCAACTTCGATACAATTGGTTTAAAGAGTTGATAAGCTCTAATAATCATCTCAACTGGGTGCTTACAGCGCATCATCAAGATGACGATGCTGAGACCATCGCCATGCATTTTTTTAGAGGAACTGGTTTAAGAGGGTTAACGGGTATTCCTGCTCGTTCAGGCAACGTTTTACGTCCTTTATTGACAGTTAGTTATAACGATATTCAAAATTATGCAGCTGCTCATCATGTTAAATTTGTGACAGATTCAAGCAATTTGAAAGAGGATTATACACGTAATTATTTCCGTCATACAATTCTGCCTGCAATTGAAAAAGTGTTCCCGACTGTTAAACAGAATCTCTTAGGTAATAGCAAAAGAATTGAACAAGCTGATCAACTACTAAAGATTTATGTTGAACAATTTAGAAAGAAGTACTTATTAAAAAAACAAAATGAATATCTCCTTTCAATTGCTGAATTAAAGAAATTTGGACACACTTCTTTGTTATTTGAATTGTTGCATCCTTTTGGGTTTACACCTGGCCAGGTGGAGGAGGCAGCTCTTCTTTTGAATGCCAGAACTGGAGCGCAATTAGAGGCTGCAACTGGACAGTGGCGATTAATAAAAAATCGAAAGCAGTTAATCTTAGCTCCCATGTTATCCACCAAAATTAACTATATCGAGGTGGTGAGGGTCAATGAAGAAATAAAATACCCAGAAGGTATTTTGACCTTTCTTTCCGCCAAGACTAGTGAGATTACATTTGGAAACGAAAAGCAAGTTTTTATAGATTCTAGGCTTTTGCAATTTCCTCTTTTGTTGCGTAAATGGAAAGAGGGGGACTATTTTTATCCGTTGGGAATGCGTAAAAAGAAAAAAGTATCCCGCCTCTTAATTGATTTAAAATTTTCCACTTCTGAAAAAGAAAAGGTTTGGGTCTTAACGACGGGTGATAAAATTTGCTGGGTTGTAGGAATTCGGTTAGATGATCGGTTTAAGATTACCAATCAAACTGATGAAGTGATTCAAATTATTTTCGATTCAGGCTTAGCGTAAATAAGCTGTTACTTGTAATATAAAATTATCCAAAACAGCAGTCTGGCTTTTGAAATAATAGGCTATAGCTAGGGTAAAAATTACTCCATAAATAGCTCCGCCAATATGTGCGGCGTGGTTGATATTGTCTTTACCATTTTTATTCAAATACGATGAGAGTAGTAGGTAAGCAGGTCCAAACATAAAACCAGGAATAACGGGCGGCAGAATGAAGAAGCCAATTTTTATTGTTGGATTTAGAAGTATTGCGGCAAATAAAATAGCACTTACTGCTCCTGATGCACCCAAACTTGCATATCGATTATTTTGCTTATGTTTCCAATAGGAAGTAATCATTGAAAAAGGAAAAGCCGAAATGTATAAAGTTGAATATAGTATTGCCCCTTTTTCTCCAAATAAATTGTCGCTATTGAATTGCGCCTCAAGCCCCTCCCCAAATAGATAAAGGGTGAGCATGTTGAATAATAAATGCTCCCAATCTGCATGAATTAGTCCGCTTGTAAAAAAGCGATACCATTCATTTCTTTTTTGAATTAGAACAGGTTTGAAAAGAAGTTGTTCTTTAATTATTGTACTTGAAAATGCGGCAATACTGACTATTGCTGTTATTAAAATTATTATTTGAGTGTTGCTTAGCATTAGCTATGGTGATATTTTTCATTTCTCAAAATAGTAGCCGCTCGGTAAAGTTGTTCCACCAAGATAAGACGTACTAATTGGTGAGGGAAAACTAGTTTGGATAAACTCCAGGTAAAATTGGCCCTTTTTATTACACTTACATCTACTCCAAATGCGCCACCAATCAGGAATACAACATTTTTATTTCCTTCATTTGCTCGCTGTTGTAAAAATTTAGCCAATTCTGGTGAGGTGAGTTCCTTACCTTTTTCATCAAGCAATACCAAATAGTCATCTGTTTGAAGCCATTCAAGAATTAAATCTGCTTCTCTTTTTCTAATATCCAATTCACTTAGCATCCCTGAATGTTTGGGTGCAGGAAGGAGTATCCATTCAGTTTTAAAATAATGGCTGAGTCTTTTCGTAAATGTATCAGTGCCCGCTTTTACATAGGGTTCATGACTTTTGCCAATAGCCCATAAACAAATCTTCATTTATTAAAAATATTAAATATACCCTAACTTTCCAGTATGATAAAAATACTAGCTCGACTTTTGCTCTTATTGCTATTCGTCTTTCAAATTATAGTTACAAGTGGTCAACATCAACCTATAGGAGTATTTGATTCAGGAACTGGTGGATTAACCGTTTTAGAAGCTATGCTCAACCTTGATGCTTTTAACAACAAAACAGGCAAGCCAGGTGCTGATGGGATACCTGATTTTAGTGGTGAACATTTTAATTACCTGGCTGACCAAGCAAACATGCCTTATGGGAATTATGCAGCAGAGGGGAAAACAGATTTTTTGAAAGAACAGATTTTGAGATGCATGACTTTCTTAGCAAAAGATTCTTTTTATCAAAAGCGAGTGACAGACCAATATCTAAGTTATCAAAAGTCAACCGCTAAGATGTTAGTGGTAGCTTGTAATACAGCTACTGCTTATGCACTTAATGATATTAGAAATTTGATGGGGCCCTCTATTCCAGTCGTGGGTGTTATTGACGCTGGTTGTAAGGCAGCTTTGCAACATCAGCAAAAAGAAAAAGGCACGATTGGAGTATTTGCAACGGTCGGTACCGTCGCTTCTAATGGATATCCTAAAACGTTGGAGCAACTAGGCACCTTATTAGGAATGAATCAATTGTCCATTGTAAGTCAGGGTGGTTATGGATTAGCAGAAAGTATTGATAGGGATTGGAGCTTTCTGGCTGATCAGGTATCTAAGCCCCGATCGGATTATAAAGGTCCCTCTTTGACAAACACAAAATATCCCATTGATCCAAGTCTAACAACTGTATATAGATTTATCTCTACTGGCAATAGCCTGCTTTGTGAGTATGATGACAAAGGCAAATGCACAGAAATGCAATTAAATGATCCGGTAAATTATGTGCGCTATCATTTAGTATCATTACTTGAGAAGATGAAAAAAGAACATTATAGTTTACCCCTCAATACTTTGATCTTAGGTTGTACGCATTATCCTTTTTTGAGAGATACAATTTCATTGGTATTAAAAGAATTATATGACCTTAAAGAAGGGAGTGACTATCGATATCGAGGAGTACTTTCTTCTAAAGTTGAACTTATCGATCCTGCTATTGAAACAGCCAAAGAAGCATATTTGGCTTTACGAAATTTACCTAAAATGACAACTCTCACCACTTTGTCAACGTCACCTCTACAAGACGCCTTTTTTATAGCAGTACCCAATTTGGAGTTGAGTGAAATCAAATTACACTCTGACGGCTGGTTCACTTATGCATACAAATACGGAAGAGATGCTGGTTCTGGTAAAAGATATGTACAGTTTGTGCCTTTTGACAGAAGTAATATTGCACAAGCCACCTATGATCGCTTTAAACGCGTCCTTCCAGAGGCCTACAGCAGAATGATAAAAGCGGGGGTGGAGGTAGGTCAAATTCGTTGAGCAAATCCGAGCTCTTCTGATTTTTTATTGAACGTTTCTGTGATGGCCTCTTCCAAATCAATTTCCAATAGAGACGCCAATAGGTCAAGGTATATCGCAATTCCTCCTATTTCTTCTCGAAGCATATCCTTATTAATTTGGCTGGCTTTGTAGCTGCTACCACCATCCACTCCTCCTTTTTCTACGCGTTGAAGTTTTTTGATCATATTGCAAAGTTCACCTACTTCTCCTGCCAGGGCCGTTGTCCAATAGGTAAGGGGTTGGTTATTGTAACATTTAAAACCATGAATTGCTCTATCCACATTCTGTGCTCTGAACGCAGTTAAGTTGATCGCCATAGATTTCTTTTTATGAATTTATTCAAATTTGACTAGCATCTATTGATTTCTTGTAAATTCATGCCATGTACATGCGAATCGGTCTTTGTTTGATTTTTTATTTCTTGCAATTCAAACTTCAGTCTCAGCCTCTGCGCTCTGATCTTTTACAGCGACTTTATCAAACAGATCAGCCTATACCATCTGTCAATACTCCTTTCCTAACGGGTTTATTTCCCGAACGAACTGATAAAAGGTATGCATATAATAAGCAATACCTGGTAAAGACAGATCGTCAGCTTTTGCTGGGTGTTGCAGGTACTGGGTTATTGTATGAAATTTATCCAATTTCTACCGGCGTATTTGATGCAAAAAGAATTGATTCTACTTTATACGCTGGTAATAATTTCTGTGCGGCCAATTTTTCATTTGATTCAGTTGTATACTCTTATGGAGGGTATGGATTTTGGAAAACCAATGGTTCTTTAAAGCAATATAATCCTTACTCACGAGAGTGGGATATCATTCCACTTTTTGAAGAACGCTCATCGACTTTTTGCCAAGGGCCTTCGGGAATCAATTGGAAAAAGTCTTTTAAATCGGTTCCAGATTTAAAAGACTTTAACTCAACTTTTGCCCCTTCTTTTTTTTGGATTGATTCTTCTGCTAAACTGTTTTACATGGCAGCTCAGCATGTGGTTAATGAGGATTTAGCTGATACCCTGCAAACCAATAATTCTAAGTTTAATAATCTAGTTAGTGTTTTAGATATTGATCAAAGAAAATGGGTCACGTTGGGCTCTTTATTTAGATATGGGTGGCATTATAATATTCAATTACCATGGGGTTTGTTGATTATTGAATCGCCAGAGTCAATTTATGTCGCTGATTTCAAAAGGAATAAACTCCTTTTTTGCAAAAAGGAGTTATGGCCGCGTTATCGTAAATTTTTTAAAGATAACGGGCCCGATCTTATTTACTATGCAAATGGATTCATTTATTTAGGCAGTCCTACTGTTAATTCCTTCGATAGCATACCCTTCCAGCTCTCTGATTTTGATTTTACCGGTGAGCCTTTATATAGCGAGATAAACAGTGTCGATCTTAGTAGCAAGTGGGGTAGTTTAGACTATTTAATTATTGTAGTTATTTTATTTCTACTTGCTCTTATAGTTGCGCTTTGGATAAAGCGTCGAGCTAGAGGTGGCCAAAAAACCTCTTCAATTCCACAGCCTTCATCTGCTCTGTCATTAAGAGAGCGTTTTGAGATTTTAGATGAAACTGAAGTTTCCTTAATTCTCCTTCTAGTTAATCATTCATTAAGAGGGAAAAAAACAACGATTGAAGAAGTAAACAAACTGGCTGGTGTTGCTCAAAAGAGTGAACCTATTCGAAGGAGAGTTCGAAGTGAGTTGATAAATTCAATTAACGAAAAGTGGATTATTGTTACAGGTTCCAGGGAACGTTTAGTTACATCCGTAAAGTCTAGTTTTGACGCTCGCACAAGGGAGTATTATATCGTTGAAAAATGGCTTGCTTCTGATTTTATAACCCAGCTTTCTGAAAATAGTTTACCAGCTCAATAAGCGGTCCATCCTCCATCAACAGTTACAATACTGCCGTTTACAAAACTACTTTTATCAGAGGCTAGAAAAACTGCAACTGCTGCTATTTCTTCTGGCGTACCAAATCGTGGATTTGTTTGTGTTCCCCCCATAATTCTTTCCTTGGTTTTCTCAGATAATCTTTCCATATCAAAGTTCTCCAATATATTGGTAGGCACTGCACCGGGTGCAATTGCATTACACCGAATACCATCTTTGGCGTAATAGTAACCTGTGTTTTTGGTAAGGCCAATTAGCCCATGTTTACTGGCTGTGTATGCTGCTCCGGCTCTTGTGCCAAACAGACCCCCAACAGAAGCTATGTTTACAATCGTTCCTGATTTTTGCTGTAGAAAAATTCTACATACACTTCTCATTGCTTTCATAGGCCCCTCAAGATTAACCTTAATTACTTGCTCCCATCTTAGGTTGTTCAGTTCTGCTACAGGTTCAAAGTGATCCATGATTCCTGCATTATTTACTAAAACATCAACTCGGCCGAATTGATTCAATGCCTGCGAGATCATATTCTCAATCTCGTCCTCTTTTGTTATATCAGTTACACAAGTCAACGCATTTCCTTCAAAAGAAGTTAATTCTGTTTTAGCCATTTTTATGAGTCTCTCCTTTGACTGATCTGCCACAACTACTTTACTTCCCTCTTGTAAAAATGCAGCTGCTATAGCCTTGCCAATGCCCGAAGCGGCACCCGTTATAATTGCAACTTTGTTTTTTAGTTCCCCCATTTTTTCAAATATGCTTGCTATTCATTTGACCACCTATGATTATAAGTAGGGGAGTAGTGATTTTTTGCAGGTTCTGTAATTAGTTCTAAATTGCTACAGATAAATTTTTAAACTTAAATAATCTTTTATGAAAACTCCTTTATTGCTAGCTACAATGCTACTTACCCTTAGTATTGCTCCTATAAGCGCTACTTGGGCTCAAAAGAAGTCTAGCAACGTCAATTTATATCTCGGTGGTGGTATAAACCTAGCCAAAGCGAATGTGGCAGGATATTTTGACAAGACGAGTCAGTCCACTTCTCGCTTTTCGTTTGGTTTTTTTGCTGATAAAACTTTGAAAGGTAATTGGGCAATTCGCTCGGGTCTGTTCTATAATGGTTTGGGGCAGCAGTATAAAGTGAATGAAAAGTCTCAGCAAGACGAATTCAATTATTTCACTGTTCCGGTGCAGGCAAAAATTTCTTTCAAATCATCTCCTTTTAGTCTGTATGCTGGGCCGCAGTTTTCATATTTGCTCAATGCAACCTGGAAGCCAGACTCTGATACTAAGTTATTAATGACAGAAAAGTTTCAGAAACTAAATCTTTCTGCTGCGGGTGGAATTATTTGTGCTTTTACTAAACGCTTTTCAATGGCTTTTGAATATCAAAGCAGTATTGGAAGCACGCTTGACAAGTTATATGCCGATAACTTACCTGACGGCACTTCCTATCAACCCAATGCTTTTTCATTACGAGCTAACGTTAAACTCTCTAAATAATCAAAAAGGCCCCCTATATTTGGGGGCTTTTTGATTGAAAGGTTACTTTGTGTGATTCGTTTTGCATTGGTCGTACCCAAATCCCTAATCACGCCTTCGGCGTGCTCGGGATTACTTTGAGTGATCCATTTCGCATTGGTCGTACCCAAATCCCTAATCACGCCTTCGGCGTGCTCGGTCTTTTTTATTTGTTCATTTTTGAAAGCAAGCTTTCAACACTCACAAATAAAAAAGCCCAAAACACTTCGTGTTAAGGGCTTTGTGACCCCGTCAGGATTCAAACCTGAAACCTTTTGATCCGTAGTCAAATGCTCTATTCAGTTGAGCTACGGGGCCTACAATAAGGAAAATACTCCCTGAGGGGTGCAAATATAGGACAAAAAATCAATAAGGGTAACGTACAAAAGCTTCCACGGCCGCGTAGTGGGTTAATCCTAAATCTGCATATAACGACGCTGTATGGGCATTTCTTTCTTCAGCACGTTGCCAGAATTCTCTGGAATCTGCCCCTTGGAAAGGGACCATATCTTTTTGAGACTGATGTATGAAAATACCGTGCCTTTTTTTAATAACCTGATCTGGACTCATTGGGATTGCCATTTCTATATCTTCTATGTTCCATTCTTGCCATGCACCTTTGTAAAGCCACAACCAGCAGTCATTTACCCATTGCTCACCACTTGCTTTAAGTCTCTTTAGGGACTCCAAAACAATATTGAAACAAATTTTGTGAGTTCCATGTGGATCAGCAAAATCACCCGCACAATAAACCTGGTGAGGTTTGATCAATCGAAGTAGTTCCATAGTGATTTTAATATCTTTTTCGCTGGCAGGTTTTTTTTGAATCGTGCCAGTTTCGTAAAAGGGTAATTCTTGAAAATGAACATTTTTTTCGTTGATTCCAACGTATCTACAAGTAGCTTTTGCTTCCCCTTGTCTAATTAAGGCCTTGATTTTTCGAATAGCTGGATTGTCTGTTTGATTTGATTTTTTTCTGGATAAAAATCTGCGTGCTTCTTGAACAAACTCAGTTGCCTTTTTAGCTGGATTACCAATTACAGATTCAAATCCAATTGCAAAGTCAAGATATCTTGAAACAAATTCATCAGTTACTGCAATATTGCCACTGGTTTGGTAAGCAACATGAACATCATTACCCTGATCATGAAGTCGTTGAAAGGTGCCTCCCATGCTGATGATATCATCATCCGGGTGAGGCGAGAAGATAATGATTCGCTTGGGCCAGGGGAGAGATCGTTCTGGATGTGCGGGAATGTGTGCATTAGGTTTACCTGCGGGCCACCCTGTGAGCGTATCTCGAAGCATGTAATACACTTGTAAGTTTATTTCATAGGCATTTCCCTTTTCAACCAGTAAATCTCCTAAGCCAAATTCATTGTAATCACCATTAGTTAAACTTAAAACAGGCTTTTTAAGTTTCAAAGCCATATTTACAACAGCTTTCTTAATAAGCTTCGGTGTCCATTCACATTCACCTGTGAGCCAAGGTGATTTAAATCGGGTAAGTTCGCTTGCAGCATCTTGGTCTATTACAAACTGGACATCTTGATGTTGTTGTAGTAGTGAGGCAGGCACAGTCTCACTCATTTCATCTTCCACGGCCCGTTTTATAACTGGAGCTTTGCCACTTCCCCAAGCCATTAGTAGTATTCTCTTTGACTTTAAAATTGTACTAATTCCCATCGTCAATGCAAGGCGAGGTACTTCTGCAATATTTGCAAACTCATAGGAGTTGGCAAGTCGCGTTGAATTGTCCAGAGTTATTAGTCGGGTTTTTGAATGAATAGCTGAACCTGGCTCATTAAAACCGATATGACCATTGTTTCCTATTCCCAATATTTGCAAGTCGATTCCGCCACATTCTTCAATTTTCTTTTCGTAAGCTGCACAGTGATCTTTTATTTTTTCTTTTTCTATTTCTCCACTGGGAATATGAATATTTCGAGGATTTATATCGATCTGATCAAAAAGGTTACGTTGCATAAAACGATAGTAACTCTGCAAGGCCTCTTTCTCGATGGGATAGTATTCATCTAGATTAAAAGTGATAACGTTTTTAAAACTGAGTCCTTCCTCTTTGTGAAGACGAACCAGTTCAGCGTAAAGTGATTTGGGTGTAGAGCCTGTTGCAAGTCCAAGAATTACTTTTTGCTTTTTCTTTTGTTTTGATAGGATGAGCTGTGCAATTTGTCGAGCAACCCATCTTGAGCCATGTTGCGCATTTTCCTCAATTCGGACAGTTATTTTTTCAAAGCTATCGGCAAGATTAGAGGGAAGTGAAGGAGTAGGCATGTAACCAGTTTACTTACAAAAATAATTTATTAAGTTCTAATCGTTTATTAAAAGGATTAGTTTATCTGAATCTCATCTACAAACAGCCAAGACTTGTTTCCTTCTCCAGGATTGCCGGCAGGTATCGCCCCTTTATTTTTAACTAAAATTTTAATATATCTTTGTATAGAATTGATATTCAATTCTATATATCCAATTTGCAGACTGCCTTGCTCAAAAATTAACTTTTCTGAATTCCCCATTTTTTTAAAATCAGTACCGTCATTAGAACTTGAGATCTCTATAGAGGAAGGCTGGTGAATCCAGCTACTTGGTTGATGTAAAAACCAAACCTTGATGTTTTTTACAAGTGTTTCGGGACCTAAATCAATAGTGGCTTCAAGGTTTTCTCCACTGTACCCCAGGTATTTTTTAAAATGAATATTTTTTTCGGTGCTGTTTCTGATGCCATTTACTAGGGTAAACGGACCATCTCCAGGGTAACTACGGGAGGGTTGCTGGCGAAGCGTTACGTCTTTACCGGTAGCTTTATTTATCTCCACTAATTGCGAAAAAGTACTTTTTACTTTTTTATCGTTGCCAATAAACTTTGCGGTGTAAAGATTGCTTGCTTGAATAGTCACTGGCCCTTGATAAAGTCCAGTTAGAGGTGAGTCCCAATTCATTTGTCCGCTTTTTGCATTACATTTTAATGAAAGAGTTACACCATTTTTATTACTTGTCGATGTTATATTACTTCCAATATCAAAATAGCCCGGATTGACGGTTACCCCCCAGCTTTCGTACCGCTTCATTAAAGGCTCAATTTTCGTTTCAAATGATGACCAATTTTTTTTATCTGGAGAAGTCCACAATACTTCACTCAATGCGGCAATTCTTGGAAATATCATGTACTCTACTTTTTTCTCATTTTTCATATACTCCGTCCATACGTTTGCCTGTGCTCCAAGTACCATTTCTTTCTTGTCTACTGGAATTTCAGCAGGAACAGGATTGTAAGCATATACTTTTTCAATCGGGTTGAAACCGCCAATGGTTACTGAGTCTTCAACTAAACGTTGTGTGTGATCAAAATAAAGGGGATTGCCTGGTGTCATGATCACAGGATGATTTTGTTTAGCTGCTTCAATTCCCCCTGCCTCACCTCTCCAGCTCATTACTGTAGCGTTGGGTGCGAGCCCTCCTTCTAATATTTCATCCCACCCAATTAGTTTTTTACCCTTTTTGTTTAAATACTTTTCAACTCTTTGTATAAAATAGCTTTGTAATTCGTGTTCATCTTTTAGTCCTAATTCCTTTATTCTTTTTTGGCAGAGCGAACATTGTTTCCAATGTGTTTTTGGACATTCGTCTCCACCTATATGAAAATAAGAGGAGGGAAAAAGAGGTATCACCTCGTCAATGATATCCTGTAAAAACTCAAATGTTGATTCTTTACCCGCACAAAATACATCATCAAAAACACCCCATGTTTCCTGTACTAGTTTTACCCTCCCATTTTTTTTCTCCTCAATGGATTTAGTTGAAATCATCGAAGAAGGAATGACAGTGGGTTTATCTGGATAACAACTTAAAAATGGGTAGGCGGCTATCGCTGCGCTGCTATGCCCGGGCATCTCAATTTCAGGAATAACCTCAACGAATCGTTCTTTTGCATAAGCTACCACCTCCATTATTTCTTGTTGTGTGTAGAATCCGCCATAGGAGACATTGTCATTACCCTTGCCAGGATATCTTCCAATTATTGTGCCATTTCTCCAAGCACCTACTTGAGTTAATGCAGGATATTTTTTTATCTCAACACGCCAGCCCTGATCTTCAGTTAAATGCCAATGAAAGATATTCAACTTATGATACGATAACCAGTCAATATATTTTTTAATGAATGACACCGGAAAGAAATGACGACCCACATCAAGATGCATTCCACGGTATGTAAAACGAGGATAGTCTTCAATATGAACCAGAGGTAATTTTATTGCATCTCCGGGTTGTGGAGTAAGCAATTGAAGTAAGGTTCTACTCGCATGAAAAAAAGACTCAGCATTTAATGCTGTAATATTTATGCCCTTATCTGATATCAGCAGGTCGTAAGCCTGTGTACCCTCAGCTTGCCCTGATTTTTCAGAAATATGAAATTGTGCAATTGAAGTTTGGTTTGTTGGTTTTAGTTGAATGTTGAACTGCGTAGCAAATTCCTTACTCACCAATTCAATTGTTCTTAAAAGTTCTGGATTTTTTGAAATGGTGAAATAATAACAATTTTTGGGAAGGTTGTATTTTCCGCTATTCCATTCAATGTTTGCAGGTTGCGGGATAATAAAAGATTGTGCCCAACTTAAAAATGGCATCAATAACAGAAGTACAAAAAAGCGCATGGGAATGATTTAGGTACCTAAAATACCGATTAGTCCAATACGCCAAATTTTCCAAGGTTAAAATCTGAAATAGCCTGCTCTATTTCCTCCCAGGTGTTCATTAAAAAAGGGCCATATGCCACAAGTGGTTCTTGAATGGGCTCTCCAGAAAGTATCAGGATGGTGGAATCTTCTGAGGCGCTAATATTAATGTCTTCTCCATCATTTGCGAATAGAACAAAATGATTAGTGGGTGCTCTCTTTTCATTTACCTGAACACTTCCTTGGACTATTAAAAGACCAGTGTTGTAATGTGATGGAAATTGTAACGAAAATGTGCCCTCTTTTTTTAGATGCAAATTGGAGAGGTGAACAGAAGTAAACGTTTTTGCTGGCCCTTTTACTTCATTGAACTCTCCTGCAATTATCTCTAATTCACCTCCATCAAATTTTAAACGTCCCATGCTCTCTTTTTTTAATTCCTGATAGCGGGGAGATGTCATTTTATATGCTGCAGGCAAATTTACCCATAGCTGTACCATTTGAAAGTGGCCTCCCTTTTTAGAAAAGGAGGCTTCATGATATTCCTTATGTAGTACTCCCGACGCAGCTGTCATCCACTGTACATCGCCCTCTTCAATTACCCCCTTATTGCCAGCGCTATCATGGTGCGCAATTTTTCCATGGTACGCAATGGTTACTGTCTCGAAACCGCGGTGGGGGTGAACATCCACTCCTCGAGGCGTTACTGAGGGTGGAAATTCAAATTTTGATGCGTAGTCCAGCATGAAAAAAGGGCTCATCCTTTGCTTTGTTTGTATGCCCCCTGATGGAAAAAAGTTATGGACTCTAAAACCATCTCCAACCATATGTGTAGGAGGTGGTGCTATTACTCGCTCAATTGTTTTTAATGTTTTCATTTCACAAAGTTACTTTTCAGTGTTTAAACATTAAAATAAATATCCCTACCTTTCTTGCATGTTTAACCGGAGAAACTTTTTGCAATCACTCACTTTATTATCAGCGGGTGCTGCAATGCAGACTGCAAAAGCAGCTGCACAGGCTAAAAAAAGTATAACTGTTAATAAGCCACTTGTGATTTCAACTTGGGATGCAGGAATTGCGGCTAATAAAAAAGCATGGGCTATTTTACAAAATGGGGGAAGATCATTAGATGCAGTTGAAGAAGGCGTTAGAGAAACAGAAGCTTCCCAAAATTGTTGTGTTGGGTTAGGAGCTAACCCAGATCGAGATGGCCATGTGACATTGGATGCTTGCATTATGGATGAAAATCATAATTGTGGGGCCGTTGCTTTCTTAGAACGGATTAAACATCCAATTTCTGTAGCCAGACGTGTGATGGAAAAAACTCCTCATGTTTTTTTAGTGGGTGAAGGGGCCCAACAATTTGCGCTTTCCGAGGGTTTTTCATTAGAGTCGCCTGAGTTGTCTCCTGCTGCTGAAGCAGCCTATAAAAATTGGTTACAAAAATCAAACTACAAATCTCCCTCCATAAATATCGAAAATAAATTGAATCATGGGCCATTCGCACCCACTCGTTTAGAAAATGGAGAATGGAATCATGACACCATTGGGATGCTTGCGCTCGATAAATCGGGTAACTTAAGTGGAAGTTGTACTACCTCTGGTGCAGGCTTTAAAATGCGAGGACGTATTGGCGATTCTCCAATTATTGGAGCTGGTTTATTTGTTGACAATGAAGTGGGAGCATGTGTAGCTACTGGCCAGGGCGAGGATGTAATTCGTGTAGCAGGGGCTTCATCGGTGGTGGGTTTAATGCGTGGAGGCTTATCACCGGAGAAGGCATGTAAAAAAATGATTGAGCGAATTATTGCGATTAAAAAAGAAAAAGCAAAAGATATTCAAGTTGCATTTTTAGCGATCACCAACCAGGGTGAAGTGGGTGCATTTTCAATCCATTCAGGCTTTACATATGCATTAAGGAGTGAAAATGTTGAGGAGCTGAAACGGGCAAATAGTTGGTTTAAATAATTAACTGATGCTTTTAGAAATTGCTACTACAGATTTTGAAACCACTCGATTGGCAGCAGAAGGGGGCGCAGATCGTATAGAACTTTGTGCCGCCTTATCTGAAGGCGGTATTACTACGAGTCCTGGTATTTTACAACTTTGCAGAGACAAATTCTCATTACCCCTTTATCCTATTATCCGCCCTCGTTCTGGTGATTTTTTATACTCAGATGCAGAGTTCGAGGTAATGAAAAAGGACATTTCTTTTTGCAAAAAGATTGGCATGGATGGTGTTGTAATTGGCTTGTTATTCAAATCTGGAAAAATCGATTTGAAAAAAACGGCAACTTTAATTGATTTAGCTTACCCAATGGGTGTAACTTTTCACCGCGCCTTCGATCGATGTCTGGATCCTTTTCAAGCTTTAGAGGAACTTATTGAATTGGGTTGTGAAAGAATATTGACCTCTGGTCAAAAAGTTACCGCACTCGAGGGCATTGATTTAATCACACAATTGCAGCAGGTGGCTGCTGAAAGAATCATAGTTATGCCGGGAAGTGGGGTTCGTGTTGACAACATAAAAGAGTTGGCTATAAAAACGGGCTGCAAAGAATTTCATACTTCTCTTCGGGATGCAAGTGCCTCGTTAATGGAGTTTAGACATCCCTCCTTTAAAGAGAGTAAAGAAAGCTATCAAAACCCCTCCATTTCAGTAGAGGCTATAAAAAAAATGAAGGGAAACCTCTCACTTGCTAAAAGAGAGGCTTAAAATTTAATTTTCTTTAGATACGTTGCACCTACTTCTGCTGCACTTAATGGAGATCCATTAGGGTAATGCTCCTGTTCCATGAATAAATATTCTAGTCCCAACTGCTTTGCATTTTTTAGCAATGTTGGAAAGTTGATACTTCCGGTGCCAAGATCAACGGATTCGTGTTGTCCTTGATTGATGGGGGTTCGACTTCTGTCTTTGATATGTGCTAAATGAAAGCGATTGGGATATTTTTTTAGCCAGACCATTGGGTCTTCCCCGGCAGTAACAACCCAATACATATCCATTTCAAAATCTACAAGGCTAGTATCTGTTTCTTGCAGTAATACATCTTGGGGATAAATGCCATTCATTGATTTGAATGAGTAATCATGATTATGATAGGCAAAGCGGATTCCATGTTGTTTGCAAATCACTCCCATTTCATTAAACTGAGCTGCGATTTTTTTAAAATCATCAATTGACTTTTGTGGACCTACCCAAGGGCAAATGATATACTTGAGTCCAACTGATGCCGCTTCTTCTACCTTTTTTTCAAAATCAACGAAGACTTCACAGTGTGTAGAGATCATCTTAAGGCCTAAGTCTTCAATAAATGTTTTAAATGCTGATGGGCCCATACCCCAATAAATTCCCTTTGGACCTTCGTAACTTTCTAGCTGTGTGTAACCAAAACTTGCTAGGCTTCTAATAGTCTCTTTT
>Ga0129333_10000806_pt1 | contig 27484 bp, 27 predicted proteins | sample CPB6_08_DNA_FD_94474 | JGI IMG/M metagenome (GOLD analysis project Ga0129333, IMG submission 94474) | Freshwater to marine salinity gradient microbial communities from Chesapeake Bay, USA - CPBay_Sum_0.6_0.8_DNA | ecosystem: Environmental > Aquatic > Marine > Coastal | place: USA: Chesapeake... | reverse complement strand
GGCCGGGGCAAGGTTCATAATGGGCGCCACGTTGCTGTGGCCACGACGCCGCCCCGTATGACCCAGATTCCAGCGAGCGCCTCGAGCGGTGATGTGCCCGGAATGGGTCGTCGGCAGTTCATGAACCTGCTGACCTTCGGCTCCGTCACCGGCGTGGCCCTGGGCGCCCTCTATCCGGTCGTCAACTACTTCATCCCCCCCCGCGCCGCCGGCGGCGGCGGCGGTACCTCCGCCAAGGATGAACTGGGCAACGCCGTCACGGCCAGCGGCTGGCTGGGCAGCCACCGCGAAGGCGATCGCAACCTGGTGCAGGGCCTCAAGGGCGACCCCACCTACCTGATCGTCGAGGGCAGCGATGCCATCGGCAGCTACGGCATCAACGCCATCTGCACCCACCTGGGCTGCGTGGTGCCCTGGAACGCCGCGGCCAACAAGTTCATGTGCCCCTGCCACGGCTCGCAGTACGACGCCACCGGCAAGGTGGTGCGCGGCCCCGCTCCCCTCTCCCTGGCCCTGGCCCACGTCACGGTCGAGAACGACAACGTGTTCCTCAGCCAGTGGACCGAAACCGATTTCCGCACCGGCGAGAAGCCCTGGTGGGTCTGATTCCCTCCCCGCTCGTTCCCCCCACGCCACTCCGCCCCATGCGTCGTCCCTTCTCCCTGCTGCTGAGCTCGCTGCTGGCCCTCGGCGCCCTGCTGTTCGCCCCCCAGGCCAGCTGGGCCTACCCGTTCTGGGCGCAGCAGAACTACGACTACCCCCGCGAAGCCACCGGCAAGCTGGCCTGCGCCAACTGCCACCTGGCCAAGAAGCCGACCCACGTGGAACTGCCCCAGGCCGTGTTCCCCGATGAGGTGTTCAAGGTGGAAGTGGAAATCCCCTACGACACCAAGGTTCAGCAGGTGGCCGGTGACGGCAGCCCCACCGGCCTGAACGTGGGCGCCGTTGTGATGCTGCCCGACGGCTTCAAACTGGCCCCCGCTGATCGCCTCAGCGACGAGCTCAAGGAGGAGACCGCCGGGGTCTACGTGACCACCTGGAACGAAGAGAACCCCAACATCCTGCTGGTGGGTCCGCTGCCCGGCGATGACCACCAGAAGATCGTGTTCCCGATCCTGTCGCCCGATCCGGCCACCGACAGCAGCATCCACTTCGGCAAGTACCAGCTGCACGTGGGCGGCAACCGCGGCCGCGGTCAGGTGTATCCCACCGGCGAGAAGAGCAACAACGGTGTGTTCACGGCCTCGGTGGCCGGTACCGTTGAGGCCATCAACGCCGGCGACAACGGCGCCTCCGTGGTGGTGATCAAGACCGCCGATGGCAACAGCGTCAGCGACACCATCCCCGCCGGTCCGACCGTGACCGCCCAGGTGGGTGACACGGTGGCCGCAGGTGCAGCCCTCACCAACGACCCCAACGTGGGTGGCTTCGGTCAGCTCGATGCCGAAGTGGTGCTGCAGAACCCGCTGCGCATCTACGGCCTTCTGGCCTTCTTCGCCGCCGTGGCCCTGGCCCAGATCATGCTCGTGCTGAAGAAGAAGCAGGTAGAAAAGGTGCAGGCCGCCGAAGGCGTTTGATGCCCCTCGCTCTGTTCACGTCTCCGGGCCCCTTGCTGTTTCAGCTGGGGCCCTTTTCCTTGCGCTGGTACGGCCTGCTGATCGCCGTCGCCGTGCTGCTCGGACTGCTGCTGTCCACCCGCCTCGGGCGCCAGCGCGGCATTGATCCAGTGCTGATCTCCGATCTGCTGCCGATCCTGGTGCTCGCCGCCGTGATCGGTGCCCGCACCTACTACGTGCTGTTCGAGTGGCGCCAGTATCAGCTCAACTGGCTGGATGCGCTGGCGATCTGGCGAGGCGGCATCGCCATCCACGGCGCGCTGATCGGCGGCACGCTGGCCGTGATCCTCTACGCCCGCTGGCGCAGAATCCCGTTCTGGAGCCTGCTGGACGTCCTGGTGCCCTCGGTGGCCCTCGGCCAGGCGATCGGCCGCTGGGGCAACTTCTTCAATTCCGAAGCCTTCGGTCTGCCGACCGATCTGCCCTGGAAGCTGACGATTCCCTTCGCCAACCGGCCGGTCGAGTTCCTCGATCAATCAACCTTCCACCCCACCTTCCTCTACGAGTCGATCTGGAACCTGGGGGTGCTGCTGCTGCTGCTGCTGCTGTTCCGCCGTGCCAGCCTGGGCAAGCTGAACCTGCCGGCCGGAGCCCTGAGCTGCGTGTACCTGCTCAGCTACAGCACCGGCCGCCTCTGGATCGAAGGGCTGCGCATCGATCCCCTCTGCCTGATCGGTACCCCACCGTTCTGTACGGGGGGCCTGCGCATGGCCCAGCTGATGAGCCTGGTGCTGATGGCGATCGGCGGGTTCGGCCTGTGGTGGCTCTACGGCCGCCATCGCGCCCTGCCTGATCCCAGTGGAGTGAAGGAATGACGAGCGAGCAAACGGCTGGCCGGGTCTGGATCGTCGGGGCTGGCCCCGGGGCGGTCGATCTGGTCACCGTGCGGGCCCTGCGGGCGATCGAACAGGCCGAGGTGCTGATCTGGACCGATTCACTGGTCAATCCCCAGCTGGCGGCCCTGGCACCGGCGGACTGCGAACGGATCCGCACCAGCACCCTCACGCTGGAGGAGGTGATGGCGCTGATGCTGGAGCGCGCCCGGGCCGGCAAGCGGGTGGTACGCCTGCATGACGGCGACACCTGTCTTTACAGCGCCCTGCATGAGCAGCTCTGCCGACTGCTGGATGCCGATGTGGAGGTGGAGGTGGTGCCCGGGCTGAGCGCCTACCAGGCCACGGCCGCGGCCCTGCGCGCCGAGCTGACCATCCCCGGCCTGGTGCAGACGATCGTGCTCAGCCGTGCCGGCGGCCGCACCGGCGTGCCCGAAACGGAGGCGCTGGAGCGCCTGGCGGCCCTCAAGGCCTCACTCTGCCTGTATCTGAGTGCCCGACATGTGGCCGAGGTGCAGGCGGAACTGCTGCGCCACTACCCGGCCGATACGCCGGTGGCGATCGGCTATAGGGTGAGCTGGCCCGACCAGTGGCTGACCGTGGTGCCCCTCTCGGAGATCGCCCGGGTCAGCGCTGAGCGTGAGCTGATCCGCACCACGCTCTATGTGGTGAGCCCGGCCCTGGCACCACCTGGCGAGGCCCGTTCACGGCTCTACTCGGCCAGCCATGACCACCTGTTCCGTGGCGGTGCCTGAGACGGATCCACCGGGGCCAGAACGGGAGGTCAGGACGGCGATGCCGTAAGATTTCCGAACGCAGGCAGGCGGTTCAGCCGTACGGCCAGCATGGGCGATTAGCACAGCGGTAGCGCACTTCCTTCACACGGAAGGGGTCACTGGTTCGAATCCAGTATCGCCCATTTATAACAATCAGCAAGCATTACCAGCACAGCGCTTGCCAGGTTCAGGCCAATGGGAAGCCCCATTCCTGACATCTGCTGGCAGCAACCAGGCTGGGTACACAGCGTGACATTCGCTACACGCCTGCGAGGATTCACGCAACGACGAACAGAATTGTGCCGCGAGGATCCTGGGAAGAGATAGGAAAACAGTGATTGATGGGATAATCGGGCCATCCAATCCCTCCCCTCCCCGGTGAGCGGATCCCAAGGGACAGCCATGGCCCCCGAAAAACACCAGGCTGCACGCGACACAGGCTCAGCGGCAGGCCCCCACTCCCCCCCTGCTGATGCTCTGACTCGCCTTGGCAGCGTCCTGACGGAGGCCCGCATTGGTTGTGGCCTGGAGCGTTCCACACTGGCCGCCCAGCTGTGCATGGGCCAGGAGCAATTGGAAGCCCTGGAAACGGCTGATCGCGAGCGTCTGCCTGAATCGGTGTTCGTGATTGCCCAGGCCCGGCGCGTGGCTGCCCATCTGGGGGTCGATATCGCCGCTGTTGTGGACGAGCTCAAGCAAGCCAGCAGCGCCGGTGACACCAGGCCTCGCACGGCGGCCGCGACACCACCGCGAAACCAACGCCGGGCCGTCGGCACCGTCGTGGTCGTGGTCACTGGTGTGATCGCCGCCGGTGTGTGGGGTTGGCCCAGGCTCCAACGGCACACGGGCCAGGCCGCCTCGCCCCCTGCCCAGCGGCAGCCACCGGCGAGCCGCGGCGGGTCGGTGCAGCCACCGGCTGCTGCCCGGGCTCCCCAATCCAATGCTCTGCTGCTGCGCACCAGGGAACCCAGCTGGCTGGAGGTGCGTGGCAGCGGCGGGCGTGTGCTGTACCGCGGCACCCTGCGGGGTGAACAGCGCTTCGCGCTGGATCAGACGGTGCGGGTGCTGGCGGGTCGCCCTGATCTGGTGACGATCAGCATCGGCGGTTCAGCGCCTCGCTCGCTGGGGCGGATCGAGGACATCCGCTGGGTGGTCGTGACACCGCCGGCTGGTGCCACCAGCCGTGCCGCCAGCCCCAGCCCGATCAGCTCTGGGCCTGTGGCTCCAGCACGCTGAGGCGCACACCGACCGCTTCCTCCACGGCCGCTCCGCAGGCCTGGAGGCTCCAACGCTCCAGGCTGAGGTCGAGATCGGCCGCCATCGGCTCCAGGCGAATCACACAGGTGTTGTCCCTGTCACGACGCACCTGAATGCCGGCGACGGTCGGCTGAGGGCGACGGTCGAGCGCAACAGCAAGGCGCAACAGCAGGGCCATGGCGGCCACGGTGCGGCGCTGCTCCCGGCTCTCGATCAACTGCCAGGCCTCGTGGCGCTTCTTGGGCAGCGAGCGGCGGTGGTAGCGGGCGATCGCCGCCACCATCAGGTGCTCGCTGTCGGAATAGCCCAGCAGATCACCGTGGCGGATCAGATACCAACTGTGCTTGTGATAGGCGCCACTGTTGATGTGCTGGCCGCAGCTGTGCAGCATCGCTGCGGCCCAGAGCAGCTGGCGACCACTGCCATCGTCGTTGTGCAGCAGCCCAGCGGTCTGGCTGTAGAGGCTCAGGGCATAACCAGCCACCCGTTCGGCGCGACCCTGATCGACGCCATAGCGCTGCACCTGGTGCAGCACCGTGCGTTGGCGGATGCTGCTCTGGAAGGCGAAGCGATCCACGATCAGGTCGTTGCGCAGCATCCAGTCGACGATCAACCCCTCCCGCAGGGCGCGCTCGCTGATCACCAGCTCACGGGCACCGAGCATCGCCATCGCGGTCTGCAGGATCAGTGCGCCGGGCACGATGATCTCGGCCCGGCGCTCATTGAGGCCCGGGAGCGCACGGCGCTGTTCGGGCGTGAGCGCGAGCAGGCGACTGACCAACTGATCCAGGCGCTGGCGGGGCACCCGGTACCCCTGCATGCGCAGGGGCGGCCGGGGGTCCTCGGCAGCGGCCATGGCTGCGATCGCCATGGCCGTGCCGCTGGTAGCCACCATCACCGGCTGCTCACCGTTGCGCAAGCGCTGGCGCACCTTCAGCAGCGCCGGCTCCAGGGCCCCCTGAATGAAGGCGCGCAGAAACTCAACCCGGCGGGGCGGCAGGGGATCCTCGCGGACGAAATCCCGTTGCAGGCGCACGGCACCGATACGGGTGCTGGTCAGGGCCCGGGCATCGCGGCCATCGGCGAGCACCAGTTCGGTCGAACCGCCACCGATGTCCAGGATCAGGTGGGGCTGATCGCCGAAGGCCATGCCCGAGAGCACACCCAGATAGATCAGGCGGGCCTCTTCCGGCCCGCTGACCAGGTCGACATCCAGGCCGAGTTGCTCCTGGATCGCCTGCAAAAACTCCCGGCCATTGGGGGCCTCGCGCACGGCGCTGGTGGCGGCGGTGACCACATCACCGGCTTGAACGCCATGGCTGGCCGCCAGGTCGCGGCAATGGCGCAGGGTGGTGAAGGCCCGCTCGATCGCCTCGGCGCTGAGGTTGCCCGTTTCCGGATCCCGCTCCCCCAGCCGCGTGGTGGATTTCTCGGTGAGCACGACCGAGAAGCTGCGCAGCCCCGGATCCACCGCGGCGATCAGCAGGTGAATCGAATTGGTGCCGATGTCGATCCCCGCCACCCGGCGAACGGCCGGAGAGGTCGTTCCTGCGGGAGAGGTCGTTCCTGCCGGAGAGGTCGTTCCTGCCGGAGAGATCGGTCCTGCCGTCGACTCGGTCACGCGTCCACCCGGACGGAGCTGCGTCACTTTCGCATCGTGAGGCCACCCCAGGCGCCTAGGGTGCGCCCCATCGCCTGAACAAGAGCCCCTTGGCCGCTGCCCCCACGGGCCCCTGGGCCGCCCTTCACCCCTGGCTTTCCCTGCTGCGCTGGGACAAGCCCAGCGGCAGGCTGATCCTGCTCATCCCAGCTGGGTGGAGCCTTTGGCTGTTGCCGGATGGACCGCCGGCGCCGGCGTTGGTGGGCTGGATCGTGCTCGGTGCGCTGGCGGTGAGCGGCGCCGGCTGCATCGCCAACGATCTCTGGGACCGGCGGATCGATCCCCTGGTGGAACGCACCCGCAGCCGCCCCCTGGCCAGCGGGCGCATCGGTGTGGCTGCGGCCGGACTGTTGATGGTCGTCTGCCTGCTGGCCGCCCTGGCGGTCGTGCTCTGGGGCCTGCCGGCCGGCAGCCGGGGCCTCTGCCTGGGCCTGGCCATCGCCTGCCTGCCGCCGGTGCTGCTCTACCCATCCGCCAAGCGCTGGTTCCCCTACCCCCAGGCCGTGCTCGCCCTCTGCTGGGGCTTCGCGGTGCTGATCCCCTGGGCAGCCGCCAGGGGCAACCTGGCGGGCGGTGGCCCTCTGGCGGCCGTCTGGCTGGCCACGCTCCTCTGGACCTTCGGGTTCGACACCGTTTACGCCATGGCCGATCGGGCCGATGACGCCCGTATCGGCGTGCGCAGCAGCGCCCTGAGCCTCGGCAGACGGGCGCCGCTGGTGGTGGGGCTCTGCTACGCCAGCACCGCGATCCTGCTGGCACTGGCCGCTTTCCTGCAGGGGGCCCAGACCGCCTTCTGGCCGCTCTGGGCCCTGGCCAGCGGAGGCCTGCTGCGCGAAGCCTGGCTGTTGCGGCCGGCGGATCTCCCCCGCTCCGCCTTCGGTCTGCACTTCCGCCACCAGGTGCAGCTCGGGGCGCTGCTGCTGCTGGCCCTTGTCGCTGGCCGCACCGTGCCACTGCCCTGACGTTGCTGCAATGGCCTCCGAACCATGAGCACCCTCGCCTGGCCTGCACCGTTGCGATCCGGCGATCGCGTCCAGCTGGCGGCCACCAGCTCCGCCCTCGACACCACCGCCCTGACCCGGCTCGAGGCCGGTATCGCCGAACTGGAGAGCTGGGGGCTGGTGGTGGAGCCCCACCCGCACCCGTTGCGGCGCTGGGGGCATCTGGCTGGTGACGACCAGCAGCGCCGGGGCGATCTGCGCCCGGGAGCAGCGGCACTGCTGGCCTGCATCCGCGGTGGCTGGGGCGCGGCCCGGCTGTTGGAGCACGACGCCGCTGCAGCCACGGCAGCCCGCTGGTTGCTGGGCTTTTCGGATGTGACCTCCCTGCTCTGGGCCCGCCAGGCGGCCGGCATCAGCGGCGGCATCCACGGACCGATGGTCACCAGCCTGGCGGCGGAACCGGACTGGAGCCGTCAGCGCCTGCATGACCTGCTGTTCGGCCTGCCGCTGCCGCCGCTGCGCGGCGACAGCTGGACAGCGGGCGCCGCCGAGGGCCCACTGCTGGTGGCAAACCTGACCGTGGCGACCCACCTGCTGGGCACCGGGCACCTGCCATCGCTGCGCGGCGCGGTGCTGGTTCTGGAGGACGTGGGCGAGGCCCCCTACCGACTCGATCGGATGCTCACCCATTGGCGTCTCTGCGGCGCTCTGCAGCAGCTGGCCGCAATCGGCTTCGGCCGATTCAGCGGCTGCGACGACCCGGACGACAGCCTGAGCGCCGAGGCGGTGCTGCGGGAGCGCACCGCCGACCTCGGCATCCCGGTGCTGGCCAACCTGCCGGTGGGCCATGAGGCGGGCAACGCGGCCCTGCCCATCGGGGTGCAAGCCCGACTCGATGCCAGCGCCGGCCAGCTGGAGCTACTGGCCAGCTGAACCGGCCCGCCGCGCCGCCAGCACCGCCTCGGCGATGGTGAGATCAAAGGGGGTCGTGATCTTGATGTTGGCCGGGGAGGATTCGATCACCTGCACAGGCCAGCCGAGACGCTCGAACAGAGAGGCGTCATCGGTCACGCTCCAGCCCTCGGCCCGGGCGCGCGCATGGGCCTGACGCAGCTGGTCGACCGGGAACCCCTGCGGCGTCTGGGCACCCCAGAGGTGGGAGCGGTCGGGCGTCTCCTGGATCAGGCCGTGGCCGTCGACCCGCTTGATCGTGTCGGTGACGGGGGCAGCGGCGATCAGCGCCTGGCCCCTGGCGGCAGCGGCGGCGCAACGCTCGATCAGCTCCGGCTCCACCAGACAGCGGGCGCCATCGTGGATGAGCACGGCCTCCGCATCAGCGGGCAGGGCGGCCAGGCCGTTGCAGACCGACTCCTGACGGGTGTCGCCGCCGGTGACCCAGACGACCGGACGATCGGGCGCGGCCGCAGCCACCAGGGCCTCGATCTCAGCCCGGTCGACCGGCTGGCCGACGATGCCGATCCAGCGGATCACGGGCGAGGCCAGGGCCGCCTCCAGGGTCCAGGCCAGAACGGGCCGGCCGGCCACGGTCAGCAGCAGCTTGTTGCGCTCCGCTCCCATCCGGCGACCGCTTCCGGCACAGGCAATCAGCAAATGCACAGCGAACTCCCTCCGGCGGTCTGAATCGAGCACGCTCCATACAATCAGCCCGCGACCCGCCTCCCGCCGCCCGCTGCCATGCGCGTTCTGTTTCTGATTCCGGGCAGCATCTGCGCACAGCTGCAGGCAATGCCGGCGGTGGCCCGGGTGGCCGAAGCGCTGGGCGCCAAGGTGCAGGTGGCCTGCGCCCCCGGCGCAGGCGCGGCCTGGAGCCTGCTGCCGGCCGTGGAGAAGCTGATCCCGTTCGACTTCGACGGCGGCGCCAGCCTGGCGGACTGGGCCAACCTGCTCGGCAATGTGCGCGAGCCGGATTTCCAGGCCTGCATCAACCTGGCCCGCGGCCGCCAGGTGGACCTGATGCTCTCGATGAGCCACATTCCCAACCGCGTGGCGGCCGAGGGCTTTTCAGCGACCAGCACCGTCGCACCCACGGGGGGATGGCCCGCGCAGGCCCTGGCGGCCTACCTGCAGCCGCTCGGCATCAGCCTGGATGCAGAGGCCTTCCGCCTGAGCCTGCCCCGCCAGGCCCTGGATGAAGCGGCGGCTCGCCTGCCGGCCGGTCAGGGCCCCGCCCTGCTGCTGGCACCATCAGGCGGCGCGGGCGACTGGCCAGCTGGTCAGTGGCGGGCCCTGCCGGAGCTGCTGCGCAGCCGCTTGCCGGATCTGCGCGTGGTGCAGGCGCAGCGCGGCGGCAGCCTGATCGAACGGGCAGCCCAGCTGGCCGGCTGCGATGTGGTGCTCAGCAGCGACCCGGTGACCACCGACCTGGCCCTGCTCAACGGCTCACCGCTGGTGGTCCTGGATCGGCCTGCCGCGGCGCTGCCCCAACGGCAGGGGGTGCAAGCGGTGGGCGAGCCAAGCCAGCTGGAGCAATTGCAGCCGGCTGCGGTGCTGCAGGCGCTCGGTCTGGCATGAGCGGAGGCCGGCGACCCGTACGCCACGGCAGCCGGCGCTGGCCCCCATCGACGCCTCTGTCGGCGCTGTTGGCCAGGCGCCCCTGGGCAGGCCCGGTGCTGGCGCTCGCCCTGGTGGTGAACGCCGGTGCAGCCGGCTACCGACTGGCGGAGGGCTGGGACTGGGGCGACTGCTACTGGATGGTGCTGATCACCCTCAGCACCATGGGGTTCAGCGATCCCGACACGCCGATCGTCCATGGCGGTGGTCGGCTGGTGACGGCGCTGCTGCTGATGGGCGGCCTAGTGGTGGTGCAGCAGACGCTGCAGAAGCTGCTGGAATTGACCAACTCCGGCCACTTCCAACGGCTGCGGGAACGCCGCTACCGCCAGCTGCTGCAGCGCACGATGAAACAGCACGTGATCCTCTGCGGCTACGGCCGCATCGGCCGCGAGATCGCCCAGCAGCTCAGCGCCGAGGCGGTGCCTCTGCTGGTGGTGGAGATGGAGCCCGATCGCATCGCCGAGGCCCAGCAGCGGGGCCTGACGGTGCTGCAGGGTGACGCCACCCTCGACGACACGCTGGAGGAGGCCGGCATCCGCCACTGCCGCGCCCTAGTGGCGGCCCTGCCCAGCAATGCCGCCAACCTGTACGTGATCCTCAGCGCCCGTGGCCTGGCCCCCCGCACCCGCCTGATCGCCCGGGCCGACAGCGACGAAGCGGAGGGCAAACTGCGCCTGGCGGGTGCAGATCAGGTGGTGAGCCCCTATGTGGCCGGAGGCCGCACCATGGCCGCCACCGCCCTGCGACCGCTGGCGGTGAACTTCATGGAGCTGCTGGCCGGCAGCGATTGCGAGGTCGAGGAGTTCCAGCTCAGCGAGGATCCACGGCGGCTGGGAGATCTCAACGGCCGCTCCCTGGCGGATCTGCAGCTGGGGCGCCGCAGCGGTGCCCTGGTGCTGGCGATCCGCAATCCACAGTCGCTGGCCACGGACCGGCCGGCCCTGGTCGCCAATCCCGGCGGCGACGTGCAGCTGGCACCGGGCCAGCTGCTGGTGGTGATGGGCAGCAAGCTGCAGCTGCAACGGTTCGGGGCCCTGCTGGGGGAAGCACTCACCGCCGTGGAAACCATGCAGGGCTGAGGGGGCTGCGGGCGCACGCCCTACGCTCGCCCGACCGAGATTGATGCCCCATGGCCCACGCCACACCCCTCGCCGGTCAGGTCGCCCTGGTGACCGGCGCCAGCCGTGGCATCGGCGCCGCCATCGCCCGTGAACTGGGCGCCGCCGGCGCCACGGTGGTGGTGAATTACGCCAGCTCTCCCGCCGCCGCCGAGGCGGTGGTGGCCGGGATCGTGGCCGCCGGTGGCAGCGCCTGGGCCCATCAGGCCAACGTGGCCGATGAGGAACAGGTGGAGGCGATGGTCAAGACGGTGCTGGAGAAGGAAGGCCGCCTCGATGTGCTCGTCAACAACGCCGGCATCACCCGCGACGGCCTGCTGATGCGGATGAAGACCGCCGACTGGCAGAGCGTGATCGACCTCAACCTCACGGGCGTGTTCCTCTGCACCCGCGCCGTCAGCCGCTCGATGCTGAAGGCCCGCAGCGGCCGCATCATCAACATCACCTCGGTGGTGGGCCTGATGGGCAACGCCGGCCAGGCCAACTACAGCGCCGCCAAGGCCGGTGTGATCGGCCTGACCCGCAGCAACGCCGCTGAATTCGCCGCCCGTGGCGTCACCGTGAACGCCGTGGCCCCCGGCTTCATCGAGAGCGACATGACCGCTGACCTCGACAAGGAACCCATCATCAAGGCCATCCCGATGGGCCGCATGGGCAGCGCCGCCGAGGTGGCCGGTGCCGTGCGCTTCCTCGCGGCTGACCCCGCTGCGGCCTACATGACCGGCCAGGTGCTGCAGGTGGATGGCGGCATGGTGATGCGCTGAGGCTCAGCTGCTGCTGAGGGGCTGGCCCAGCTCCTCCCGCAGCCGGCGGATCCGCTGCAGCAGCCGCAGCCGGCGGCTGCGGGCCGTGATCGTGAGGAACAGCCGTAGCGGCACGTAGATCAGGGCCATGCCAAGCCCAAGTCCCGCCACCAGCAGGAAGGCCATCACATTGCTGCCGGCGGCCGGATCGGCGAGGGTCTCGCGCAGGGGAGCCTCCAGTCCGAGGGCCAACGCGTCGCGGAAGCTGTCGTCCATGGGCGAACCCTATCGGCTGCGGCCGGTCCGGTCACGGGCGCGGCGCCGGTTCATTCGGCTTTCCCCACCAGCCAGCCCCCCCTCCGCGATGGGATCCTGTGGGCCAGTGCCCGATCTCACGCCGCGATGGCCAAGCTGCTCTCCTTCTCTGATGCATCCCGCGCCGCCCTGGAGCGGGGTGTGAATGCCCTGGCGGATGCGGTGAAGGTCACGATCGGTCCGAAGGGCCGCAACGTGGTGCTTGAGAAGAAGTTCGGGGCTCCCGATGTGGTCAACGACGGCGTGACCATCGCCCGCGAGATCGACCTGGAGGATCCGTTCGAGAACATCGGCGCCAAGCTGCTGCTGCAGGTCGCCACCAAGACCAAGGACAAGGCCGGTGATGGCACCACCACCGCCACGGTGCTGGCCCAGGCGATGGCCCGCGAAGGCCTGCGCAACGTGGCCGCCGGCGCCAGCCCTGTGGTGCTGCGTCGCGGCATGGAGAAGGCCGTGGCCCAGGTGGTGCGCGGCATCGAGGCCCGTGCCAGCGCCGTGGCCGGTGACGCCATCCGTCAGGTGGCCACGGTCAGCTCCGGCGGCGACGAGGAAGTCGGCCGGATGATCAGCGAGGCGATGGCCAAGGTCAGCGTCGACGGGGTGATCACCGTCGAGGAGAGCAGGAGCCTGGCCACCGAGCTGGAGATCACCGAGGGCATGGCCTTCGATCGCGGCTACAGCTCCCCCTATTTCGTCACCGATGGCGACCGCCAGGTGTGCGAGTTCGAGAATGCCCTGCTGCTCGTCACCGACCGCAAGATCAGCGCCATCAACGATCTGGTGCCGGTGCTGGAGGCGGTGTCGCGCGCCGGCCGGCCGCTGGTGATCCTCTCGGAGGAGGTGGAGGGCGAAGCCCTGGCGACGCTGGTGGTGAACAAGAACCGTGGCGTGCTGCAGGTGGCGGCCGTGCGCGCACCCGGCTTCGGTGAGCGCCGCAAGGCCAGCCTGCAGGACATCGCCATCCTCACCGGCGCCACCCTGGTGAGCGAGGACCGGGCCATGGCCCTCGATGCCGTGACCGTGAGCGACCTGGGCACGGTGCGCCGGATCACGATCAGCAAGGACGAGACCACGATCGTCGCCACCGGTGAGCACGAAGCCGCCGTGGCCGACCGTGTGGCGGCGATCCGCCGCGAACTGGACAACACCGAATCGGAGTACGACCGCGAAAAGCTCAGCGAGCGCATCGCCAAGCTGGCCGGCGGCGTGGCCGTGATCAAGGTGGGCGCCCCCACCGAAACCGAACTGCGCAACCGCAAGCTGCGGATCGAGGACGCCCTCAACGCCACCCGCGCCGCCGTTGAAGAAGGCATCGTCGCCGGCGGCGGCAGCGTGCTGGTGCAGCTCGCCACCGAGCTCGACGGCCTGGCCGCCGATCTGAGCGGCGATGAGCGCACCGGCGTGCGGATCGTGCAGCGCGCCCTGGCGGCTCCTCTGCAACAGATCGCCGCCAATGCCGGCCACGATCCGGATGTGGTGTCCGAGCGGGTCAGCCGCAGCGGTGTGGGCTTCAACGCCGCCACCGGCACCTATGAGGACCTCCTGGCCGCCGGCATTCTCGATGCCGCCAAGGTGGTGCGCCTCGCCCTGCAGGACGCCGTCTCGATCGCGGCTCTGCTGCTCACGACCGAAGCGGTGATCGCCGACAAGCCCGAACCCGCTGCCGCGCCCGCCGGTGGTGACATGGGTGGCATGGGCGGAATGGGTGGCATGGGTGGCATGGGCATGCCCGGCATGATGTGAACCCGGCCGCCAGCAGCGGTGAACGCCGGCTCAGAGCGCCCGCATCACGCGGGCGTGCAGCCGGCAGACCGTGATGGCCTCACGGGGCGGATCGCCACAGAGCCGTCCCAGCTCCCGGTTCAGGGCCTGGAGTTCAGCGATCGGCAGACCGGCCATCGGCAAACTGAGCAGAAGAGCGCCCAGGCCAACGGAAAACAACCGGGGTTGGCTGCGGCAACCGGCACGTCCGAGCTGACCAGCAGAGCGGCTCGGAACTGGGCGACGAGAGGAGGCCACGGCGCACCTCCTGAGCAGGCGAGCGGGACAGGTCCAGTCTGGAGACTGGACCTGGGCACAGTCCCCAGGCTTCAGAAAGGTTTTGAAAGCAGCAGCCGGCGGCCTATCGGTGGCCTCAGGCTTGCATCGCCCGCCGATAGGCCGCCACCTGCAGATCCACCCCGGTGATCGCGGTACCGACCACCACGGCATCGGCCCCCTCCTGGAGCGCCCGGCCAGCCTGTTCAGCCGAGGCGATGCCGCCTTCACAGATCAGCAGACGCTCGGCTGCCAACCGCTGGCGCAGCTGCGGCAACAGCCCCCAGGCAGGCGGACGCAGAGCGGCCGTGGCCTCGGTGTAGCCGTAGAGCGTGGTGCCGATCCAGTCGCAACCGAGCTCTGCGGCCCGCAGGCCATTGGCAACGCTATCGACATCCGCCATGAGCACGGCCCCGAGCTGCTCACGGGCGCGCTGCACCAGCTCGGGCAGGAGCTGATCAGCCGGTCTGCGGCGCTCGGTGGCATCGAGGGCGATCACATCGGCACCGGCAGCCCAGACGGCACGAATCTCCTCCCAGCCGGGGGTGATGTACACCGGACTGTCGGCGAAGGTGCGCTTCCACAGGCCGATGATCAGGGCATCCGGGCAGCGGCGCCGCACCGCGCCGATGTGTTCGGGACTCTCCAGGCGCACACCGATGGCCCCGTTGTTGAGGCTCGCTTCGGCCATGGCAGCGATCACATCCGGATGGCGCATCGGCGAACCTTCCGGTGCCTGCACCGACACGATCAGGCTGCCATCGAGATGATGGGTGCTGGGCAGAGCCATGGCGATTCCTCAGGCGAGCTTGCGATCGAGCAACGGCCGGATCAGCAGGAACAGCCCCGCCGCCAACACCGCCAGCACCAGCAGACAGGTGGCGGCCGTGAGCTCGCCATAGGGGGCGTGCAGGACCACGGCGGAAAGCGAGAACTGGCCGGCGTAGGCGGCCCGGATCGGTTCGATCGCGAAGGTGAGCGGATTGAGGGCCGCCAACCATCCGAGCCAGGTGGGCATGAAGCTGATCGGCGCCAGGGCGGTGCTGGCGAACAGCAGCGGCAGATTGGCGACGAAGATCACGGCGATCAGCTCGATGTGGCCGGGCAGGGCGAAGGCCAGGCCCAGACTCAGTCCAGTGACGGCAAACACCAGGAGCAGCAGCACCGCCAGCACCAGCAGAAGGCCGGCGCCACCGGGCCAGCCGTAGCCAAGGGCCCAGGCGGTGACCATGATCGCCAGGCTCTGCACCAGGCTCAGGGCGGTGATGTAGAGCACCGAGGCCAGCACAATCGAGCTGCGCGAACGCAGCGGCGCCACCAGCAGGCGGTTGAGGAAGCCGAATTCGCGATCGAACATCACCGGCAGGCCGGCGTTGAGGGCGGCGCTGAAGGCGGTGAAGACGATCACGCCGGCGCCGAGGAAGCGGCCATAGCTCAGGCCATCGGGCAGCAGACCGGCCGGCGCCTTGGCGAACAGGGCGCCGAACAGGACCAGCCAGATCAACGGCTGCAGCACACCGGCCACCAGGGTGGAGGGGCGACGGGCCAGCTGCAGGAACAGACGACGGGTCAGGGCCAGCGTCTCCTGACTGAGATCAGCCAGGGCGGATCGATCCACGGCAGGCGCCACGGGGCTCTGCAGGCTGGGACTGGCGCTGGTCATGGCAACGGGGATCGGGCGGCGGGATCAGGACGGTGGTGACGGGACATCCGGGCAGGAGCAATCAGCGCATGGCCTGCTTGCGCTCCGCCTTGGCATCACGGCTGCCGGCCACCGCCAGCTCGGCATCCATCAGGGTGCGACCGGTGGCCTGAAGATAGACGTCATCAAGGCTGGGGCGACTCTGGGCAAGGGCGAACACCGGCAGCTGGGCCTCCGCCAGCTGCCGGCGCAGCTGCTCAACCACCCCATCGTGTTCCACAACCAGGTTGAGCGAATAGCCCTGGGCGCGATTGACCACCACCTGGCGTACGCCGGGACAGGCCTGCAACAGCTGCTGCACCCGCAGCGCCTCGGGCTCATCGCTGAATTCACGCACCCGCAGGGTGACACGGTCGCCACCGAGTTCAGCCTTGAGAGCAGCTGGGGCACCGGCGGCGATGACACGACCGCCTTCGATGATCGCCAGCTGATCCGCGAGGGCATCCACCTCTTCGAGGTAGTGGCTGCTCAGCAGCACCGTGGTGCCCTGCTCGCGCAGCTGGCGCAGCACCTGCCAGATGGCGGAGCGGCTCTCGATGTCCAGGCCGACGGTGGGCTCATCGAGCACGAGCACCTCGGGACTGTGCAGCAGGCCGGAAGCCAGATCCAGGCGCCGGCGCATGCCCCCGGAGTAGGTGCCGCAGCGGCGGTCAAGCCAGTCGCCCATCGCCAGCAGATCGGTCAGCTCGGCGATGCGACGGTCGCGCACGCCGCGATCCAGGTGGTACAGATCACCCTGAAGCTGCAGCAGCTCCCGGCCGCTGAGGATCTTGTCGAGCGCGACCTCCTGGGCCACATACCCGAGGCGCTCGCGCACGCCACGGGGATCGGCGAGGACGTCCACCCCCGCGACGCGCACCTGGCCGGCATCGGGGGCGAGCAGGGTGGCCAGGATGCGCAGGGTGGTGGTTTTACCAGCCCCGTTCGGGCCCAGCAGGCCAAACAGGCTGCCGCGAGGCACCGACAGGTTGAGGTGCTGCAGAGCGGGCACCGCCCGCTCGCCGCGGCCGTAGCTCTTGCAGACCTCCTGAAGATCGATCACCGCCTCTGGCACCGCCGCCAATCTCCGCTCAGCCGCTGGAAGGACCCAATCTAGAAAGCTCCCATGGCCGTGGGTGCAGCCAGGGTGAAGGCTGGAGCGCCGGCCCCGGCGAGTCCGAGCAGATCCAGACCCTGGCTGCTGAACCGATCACCGGCTGGCATCCGGGCCAGCAGCAGCAGCAGGCAGATGCCGAACAGATAGAGGATCGACCAGCGGAACAGTCCCTTCGCCCGCTGCAGGTCGGTCGGGGCCTGTTGCAGCCGCCAGACCATCTGCAACAGCCTGCCGTTGAAGGGCAGCAGCAGCAGGCCGTAGAGCAGTCCTCCGGTGGGCAGGGCCCAGACACCGACGAGGCTGAGCAGCACCGTGGCCACGGCGTAGAGCCCGATGGCACGGGCGGTGGCGGCGGAGCCCTTCACCACCGGCAGCATCGGAATGCCGACGGCGCGATAGTCGTCCTGGAGCAACAGGGCCAGAGCCCAGAAATGGGCGGGGGTCCAGACCATCACCAGGGCGAACAGCCACCAGCTGCTCAGGCCGATGTGACCGGTGGCGGCGGCGGCCCCCACCAGGGGTGGGATCGCCCCGGCAACACCGCCGATGACGATGTTCTGGGGCGTGCGGGGCTTGAGCAGAACGGTGTAGAGCAGCACATAGCTGCAGAGGCCCAGCAGCGACAGGCTGGCCGCCAGACAGTTGACCCCGCTGACCAGCAGCGTGGCAGCCGCCAGGGCCAGGGCCACGGCGATCGCGAAGGCGGTGCCCACGGAAAGGCGGCCGGAGGGAAGAGCCCGACCGCTGGTGCGCTGCATGCGGCCGTCGAGCCCCTGCTCCCAGAGGCAATTGAGCACGCCCGCGGCGGCGGCGGCGAGAGCTCCACCGCCGAGGGTGCAGGCGAGGCGGGCGGTGGGCAGGGGCCACCCCTCGGAGAGCGCCATGCCGCCCAGGGTGGTGGCCAGCAGCAGCGGGATCAGGCGCGGCTTGGCGATCTCCAGCCAGGGCGGCAGTTTGACGCGCCCGCGGGAGGGAACGATCTGCTCACGGCTCAGGGCCGTCACCGATGCGTCAACCATGGCTGTGCTCCTGAAGGGTGAAGGCGATGCGCCAGAGGCGCACGGCAAGGGCAGCCAGCACTGCCACCAGCAGGGCTGCCGTGATCTGGTGGGCGACGGTGATGGCAGGAACCGCCAGGGTGAGCCGCAGGGTGAGCACACCAAGGGCGATCTGCGCGGGCACCAGCAGGGCCGCCAGTGCCGCCAGGGGGCGCTGGCGCGGCCATCGCCAGCCAAGCCAGGCTGCTGCGGCCAGCACCAACAGTGCCGCTGGTCGGGCGGCGAGGCGATGGGCCAGCAACCAACCGCAGGCCTCACCGGCGGCGAAGCAACGGCCTGCGGCCCACTGGCTGGCCATCAGACCGCCCAGCAGGCACTGGCCGATCACCAGAAACAGCGCCAGGGCGGTCAGCAAGGCCACCGGCCTGGCGTGGGGATCGGCGGCGATCGGCGCAGGGGAGTCGCCGTTGAGCCCCTGATGGCAACCGCTCAGCAGGGCCACCAGCAGCAGGGCGGTGATCAGGTGCGCCGTCACCACCGCGGCCGGCAGTAACTGCAACACGGTCAGAGCACCGAGCCCCCCCTGAACGGCCACCAGAAGCAGACAGGCCAGGGCCAGGGGCGGCTGCCAGCGCGGCAGCTGCCGGCGCCCATGGACGCTGGCTGTGGCAAGCACCAGCAGCCCGATGCCGACGATGAAGGCATCGAGGCGATGGAACCACTCCAGGAAGACCTGCAGGTTCATCTGCCGGCCTGGCAGCAGAGTGCCGTAACAGAGCGGCCAATCGGGACACGCCAAGCCGGCCTGCATCACCCGGGTGGCACCGCCGATCGCCACCAGGGCGATCACGGCCACGAGCAGGTGGCCGGCCAAGGAGGCCAACCGCCGCTGCAGGCCGAGGGGACTGACACCGATCCCGGCAGTGGCGACCGCCGCTGGTCGAAGCCGTTGTCGTGGTGGTGCGGTCATCGTCTACCTGAGGCCAGGGGCCTGGGCTCGATTGCACTGACGCTAAAGAGATCAAACGATTACGCCAGAACGTCAACCGCTGGCACCTCCACGTCGACACCAACAGTGACGTTCTGAAGCATCTGCGTGGGCAAACGCACACGTCAAACACCCGCAGGTACGGGGATTGCCACAAGCGGCAACAGAGTTGCCACCAGCCCGGCCGGATCTCCATAGGCTGAGCGTCATCGAGCGCCATGGTGATGCCGATTCCCCCGGCCATCCTCACCCTGCTGCTGGGCATGGGCCTTGTGCTGAGCGGGCTTTGGGTGGGTCAAAACGTCTCGTTGCTGCCGCTGGATGCCAGCAGCAATGCGCCGGTCTACGACGAGCTGTTCAAGGTTCTCTTCAGCATTGGCACCATCCTCTTCATTGGCATCATCGGCCTGATCGTCTACAGCCTGGTGCGGTTCCGGCGTCGCCCAAGCGACCTCAGCGATGGCGTGGCGATTGAAGGCAATCTTCCGCTGGAGATTCTCTGGACAGCAATCCCGGCAATCGTCGTTCTGTTCGTTGGCATCTACAGCTACGACATCTACGAACGCATGGGCGGCATGACACCGCTCAACGACCACAGCCTGCACGCTGCCCACGCCGACGCCAGTGACAGCCGCACATGGGCCGGCATCAGCCCGGCCATGGCGGAGAGCGACGACGGCATGGCCGCCGTTCCGGTCGACGTCACCGCCATGCAGTTCGCGTTCATCTTTCACTACCCCGATGCCGGCATCACCAGCGGCGAGCTGCACGTGCCCCTGGGCCAGCCGGTGGCGCTCACCCTCAAGGCCAATGACGTGATCCACGCCTTCTGGGTACCCCAGTTCCGGCTGAAACAGGACGTGATTCCAGGCCAGCCGACCCTGCTCAGCTTCACACCCACCCGCACCGGTCGCTTCCCGATCGTCTGCGCCGAGCTGTGCGGCCCATACCACGGCGGCATGCGTTCAACGGTGATCGTCGAAGAACCGGAGACGTTCGCCGACTGGGTGGCGAAGAACAGCCCGGCCGCACCGGCTTCTGCTCCCACGGCGGTGACGTCATGACCATCAGCCTCACTCCCGAAACGGCTCCGGCCCATGGGCCCTCCCTGCAGCCGCAGGGGTGGCTGCGCTACCTGAGCTTCAGTACCGACCACAAGGTGATCGGCCTGCAGTATCTGGTCTGCGGCTTTCTCTTCTACCTGATCGGTGGAGCCCTGGCGGGGGCAATCCGCACGGAGCTGCTCACGCCGATCTCGGACTTCCTGCCACGGCAGACCTACAACGAGGTGCTGACCCTGCACGGCACGGTGATGATCTTCCTCTGGATCGTACCGGTGGTGAATGGCGGCTTTGGCAACTACTTGATCCCCTTCTATGTGGGGGCCAGGGACATGGCATTCCCACGCCTCAATGCCGTGGCGTTCTGGCTGATACCCCCAGCCGGCCTGCTGCTGATCAGCAGCTACTTCATCGCCAGCGCACCGGAATCCGGCTGGACGGCCTACCCGCCCCTGAGCCTGACGACACCGGCAACCGGTCAGATCATCTGGATCCTGAGTGTGCTGCTTCTGGGGGGAAGCTCGATCTTCGGCGGCATCAATTTCATCGCCACGATCCTCAAGCTGCGCAGGCCGGGACTGAAACTGATGCAGCTGCCGATGTACTGCTGGGCAATGCTGGGCACCAGCATCCTGGTGGTGCTCTCAACGCCGGTACTGGCGGGAACACTGGTATTGCTGAGTTTCGACATCATTGCCCACACAGGCTTCTTCAACCCGGCCCTGGGTGGCAATGCAGTGGTGTATCAGCACCTGTTCTGGTTCTACTCCCACCCTGCGGTTTACATCATGGTGCTGCCAGCCTTTGGCCTGGTCAGCGAAATCCTGCCGGTACATGCCCGCAAGCCGCTGTTCGGTTACACGACGATGGTGTACTCGATCATGGGTATCGTCTTCCTTGGCCTGATCGTCTGGGCGCACCACATGTTCACCAGCGGTACACCGCCCTGGATGCGTCTGTTCTTCACGATCGCCACCTCCTTCATCGCCGTGCCCACCGGCATCAAGTTCTTCAACTGGCTGGCCACGCTCTGGGGCGGACGAATTGCCCTGAACAGCGCCATGCTGTTCTCCTGCGCCTTCATCATCAATTTCGTGTTCGGTGGTATCACCGGTGTCGCCCTGGCCCAGGTGCCATTCGACATCCATGTGCACGACACCTACTTCGTAGTCGCCCACTTCCACTACATCGTCTACGGCGGCACGGTGTTCGTGATCTTCGCCTCGATCTACCACTGGTATCCGAAGGTCACCGGCAGGATGCTGAACGAGCCGCTGGGCCGCTTGCACTGGCTGCTCACCTTCGTCGGCTTCAACCTCTGCTTTGCCCCGCAGCACTGGCTCGGCCTCAACGGCATGCCGCGCCGCGTCGCCGAATACGACCCCCAGTTCCAGCTGATCAACCAGTTCAGCAGCGTCGGCGCGCTGCTGATGGCGATCAGCACGTTGCCGTTCCTGATCAACGTGGTGATGAGCGCCTTCAACGGCGAACCTGCCGGCGACAACCCCTGGCGAGCGCTGACCCCCGAATGGCTGACCAGCTCGCCGCCGCCGGTGGAGAACTGGAAGGGCGAACCGCCGCTGGTGCATGAGCCCTACGGCTATGGCATCAAGCCGGGTGACATCAGCCTCACCGACACCTCCGGCCGAGACCTCTGGCGCCTCGGCGCCGGTTCCGACTCCCGTTCCTGAGCAGCGCCATGACGAGCCTGAGCCCCAGCAACAACCTCAGCAGCACCGGCGGCGATCCGAGCGTCGCGCACGACGACCAGCAGCACGGAGAGCACGGGGATCACCGCCTGTTCGGCCTGGCCACCTTCCTGGTCGCCGATGGCATGACCTTCGCCGGCTTCTTCGCCGCCTATCTCACCTTCCGGGCCGTGAATCCACTGCCAGCGGGTGCGATCTACGAGCTGGAACTGCTGCTGCCCACGATCAACACCGTCCTGCTGCTGGCGAGCAGCTTCACATTCCATCGCGCCGGCTCAGCTCTGAAGCGCAGCGATCGCGGAGGCTGCCGCACCTGGCTGCTGATCACGGCAGCACTGGGCTTCACCTTTCTGGCTGGCCAGATGAAGGAATACTTCTCTCTTCCCTTCGGTCTGACCGACAATCTATTCGCCAGCACCTTCTACGCCATCACCGGCTTTCACGGTCTGCACGTGACCCTGGGCGGCCTGATGATCCTGATCGTGTGGTGGCAGAGCCGCACCGGTGGACGCGTCAGCGCGGATCACCCATTCCCACTGGAAGCCACCGAGCTGTACTGGCACTTCGTGGACGGAATCTGGGTGGTGCTTTACGCCATCCTTTACCTCCTTTAACGGAGCCGATCAGTCGGTTGGCTAGACAGCCAGCCACCCCTAACGTCTGACCAGGCGTCATGATCCAGGGCAATGGCCGAAGCAGTCCAACCAACCAGCAGAATCATCAGCGAACTACTCGCTGCCTACCAGAAGGATCCAACGGCGGATACACCTGAGATTCTCTGGGACTGCTCGCGCGATGAACCGGTCGATGCAGCCCTGTTGAGCGCCTGCCCGCCGCGGCACGACGCCTACGAACAGAGGCGACAACTGTTCAACCGCCGGTTCCAGCTCTTTCCCCTGGCGATCGTGCTTTGCGCCAGCACAGCGCAGGTGAGCGTAGCCGTCCAATTCGCCAGCGCCCAGGGCCTGGATCTGCGGGTTCGCTCAGGTGGTCACGATCACGAAGGTGAATCATCAGGCACCGGTTGTCTGCTGCTGGATCTGTCCAAGCTGAACCGGGTCAGGATCGAGAAGGGAACGGAGCAATCGGCAACCATCGCCGTGATCGAACCCGGCATCCCGTTCAAGGATCTCACGACCAGATTGGCGAAAGAGGATGTGATGATTCCCCACGGCACCTGCGACAGCGTCTGCATCGGCGGCTTCAGTATGGGCGGCGGCTGGGGGCCCTGGACCCGCAGGCACGGCATGTGCTGTGAACACATTGTTCAAGCCACGATGGTGCTGGGCGATGGCAGCATCACCACGGCACGGATGGATGGCAACGCAGCCGAGCGGGAGCTGCTCTGGGCAATCAAGGGCGGCGGTGGCTTCAGCTACGGCATCGTGACCGAGCTGGTGATCGAAACCTTTGAGCTGCCGTGTGAGATGTATCGGTTCAGCATCACATGGAATGCCAATCCCCTCTTTCCACCCGATCCAACCAGAAGCGTTGACTCAGATGCCAGCGCCAGCACCGCACCCACCACAACACCGACCCTGCAGATTCTCCAAGCCTGGGAGCAGGCGATCTGCCAAACCGACACCGATCAAGCCAACAGGCTGGCCGGCACCAACCTCAAGATCTACGCCAAGCCCTTGGGCAGCAACGAATCCTTCGAGCCGGAAAGCGTCTGCCATGGCTGTGTGATGTATGGCTACTGGGAGGGTGACGAGAACAGCCTTAAACAATTCATCAAAACAATGGCTGCTGCAGCGAAAACGCCCGCAGATGGCTACAAATTCACGATCAGCGAACCCGCAGGCAGGGAACAGAAGGGCGAATACGGAAGCATGCTGATGAACGACTGGCATCAGGTAACCGAGGATGAGCTCTCCGCTCTCGGACTCCAAACAGCCACTCCCCCCGAAGCACAGGATAACGACGTCCCCATGGTCCAGGGCACACCCTACAAACCCGACCATGAATTACCAGAAGCCCACAAAATCACCTCTCGCCTTGTGAATGCCTGTGGACTCGGCAGCGAAGGACATGCCCGCCTGCTGGAAAGCCTGACATCACCGCTGCTGGACGACGAGAATCTCGGCTGCGGGCTCTACACCTATGTGACTCTGGGCGCTATCACAGGTGACTACTACCAGAAGCAGATCGGCACAGAGCAGAAAGAGCAGAGTGCCTTTCCCTACAAAGACCATCTCTACACCATTCAATACCAGACGTGGTGGGTCCAGGCCTTAGATGGTCAAGGTCACGACGGCCAAGAACTTGAATCAACACGGCGTCGCCTCAATCGCGCCCTCGACTGGATGCAGGAGTGCCGCGACTACGACATCCCCAACACCTCAGGCGCCTTCATCAGCTTCAAGGACAGCAGCATCCCCACCAGCCGCTACTTCGACAAGAACTACACAAGCCTGATCAAGGTCAAACAGACGCACTCCCGCGACCCCAACAACCTGTTCAGCAGTCGTAAGACGATCATCTGATCCTGAGCGGCTGCCCTGCCAGATACGACCCCACCCAGTTGATGCAGCAGCGCAGCGGCAAAACCGGACTGGCGCGGGTCTTGCACAGCCCCATGCAAGAGCGGCAGAATTGTGCAGTCTCTGCCTCGTACTTCCGGTGTTCGTCGAAGAGAAGGTCAGCTCTCAGGCCCCGATGCTGGAAGGCAAGGCGCTGCTCGACAAGGCCCGCTCCCTGAGCAACCGCCCCGAAGATCAGATCGCCCGGGCCTGCGGCTATGTGGGCCCCAGCGGCAGGCTGCTGAAAAAGAGCTTCTATCGCGCCCTGGTGGAAGCGAAGGGCTACAAGCTGCCGAATCAGGCTGGTGGCAGTGCTGGTGGCAGCAAGGGACGCCAGGCCGAATTTCGCACCCGGGTGCACGGCAACGGCAACCTGCTGATCGGCCAGGCCTACACCCGCCGCATGGGTCTTGAGCCCGGCCAGGAGTTCCGGATCGAAATTCACCAGGAAACAGGAGCGATCTGGCTGCTGCCGCTGGAGGGCGAGGCTTCAGGGGCGATGCGGATCGCCCCGCTCAGCGACGACGAGGACTGAGTCGCTCAGGGTCGATCCGAACGATGGAAGGCGGCGCTGAACACCAGCAGATCGATGCCGCTGAACAGGAAACTGACCCCCACCAGGATGCCGAGCACGGTCAGCTGCCCCAGACCCGGCATCGACAGGATCAGCAGGCCCAGGATCAGGGTGACCACACCGTTGGCCAGGCCCCAGCCCCAGCCGCTCACCTGGCGGTGGGCCAGGGAGACGATCGCCGTCACCAGCCCCTCGAGCAGAAACACGATCCCGATCGCGGTGGCGAGTGCGGCGATCTGCATCAGGCAGCGGCCGGAGCCGCACTGCTGCAGGATCCAGGCGCCGGTGACCACGAACAGCGTGGACACCACCAGCCGCAGGAAGCAGTGCCAGCGGTTCAGACGCCGGGCGCGGTTGAGGTTGTTGATCCAACCGACGATGCCGCCCACCAGGAAGGCCACCGCCACCACCAGGGTGACCCAGGCGGAGGCGATCAGCGGGAACAGCAGGGCCAGCAGGCCCAGCACCAGCAGCAGAACACCCTCCGCCAGGGTGAAGGCACGCAGGGAATCCAGGACGGGTTCCGGTTGATCGGAGGCCATGCGAGTGGTTCAGCGCAGCACACAGCCGGACCCTAGGCACGCGCTCCGGCGGCGTCAGCTCCAGCCGTGCTCCGCCAGCCAGGCGGCACTGATGGCCGGCTCAGCGGGCCCGCGTGGAGCCGCACCGCCGGCGCCGGCCGCCTGCAGCAGCCGCTCGGTGTATTTGGCCAGCAGATCCGCCTCCAGGTTCACCGCATCGCCGGGGCGCAGGTGCTGCAGGGCCGTGCTGGTCCAGGTGTGGGGAATCACGGCGATCCAGAACTCGGCGCCATCGGCGCTGCAGCCCGCCACCGTCAGGCTGATCCCATCCACCGCCACGCTGGCCTTCTCGCACACATAGCGGCCATAGGCGGGATCGCACCAGCGCAGCGTCAGCCGCCAGGAGGCACTCTGGCGCTGCACCGCCACCACCGTGCCGAGGCCGTCGACATGGCCACTCACCAGATGGCCGCCGAGGCGATCGGCCAGACGCAGGGCCGGCTCCAGGTTCACCCAGGCGCGCCGTTCGGCCTTGGCCGCCAGGGTGGTACGCCCCAGGGTCTCCTCGCTCACATCGGCGCGGAAGCCGGCGGCATCGCGCTGCACCACCGTCAGGCAGACACCATCCACCACCACGCTGTCGCCGAGGGCCAGAGCGGCCGGATCGAGACCGCTGCCGGCGGGGATGTGCAGCTCGACGCCACCGCTGCAACGCTGCAGCTGTCCGATGGCCTGCACCAGCCCGGTGAACATGCGGTGCGTCCCTCAACCATGGCCATAATCGGGCAAAGGGGCCAGCGGGTCAGCCATGGTCGAAATGCGCGTTGCCGGCATTGCCCTCGATGCGGCGAGCCGCAGCCCGATCGTGCTGCTGCGCGATCCCTCAGGCAGGCGCCAGGTGCCGATCTGGATCGACCAGGCCCAGGCCCAGAACATCCTGGCCGGCCTCAACAACGAACCGCCGCCGCGGCCCCTCAGCCACGACCTGATGGCGCGCCTGCTGACGGCGGGCGGGCTCACGCTGGAGCGGGTGATCATCCACGCGATCGAGGACAACACCTTCCGGGCCGTGCTCAAGCTCAGCGGCGGCCCGACGGGCGCGACCGACCTCGATGCCAGGCCCAGCGACGCCATCGCGCTGGCGCTGCGCACCGGCAGTGGCATCTGGATGCTGGAGGAGGTGGTGGCCGACGCCTCGATCCCGGTCGATGCCGAAGCCGATGCCGAGGACGCCGCCGACTTCCGCCGCTTCCTCGATGCCGTCAGCCCGGCGGAGCTGGTGCGCCAGCTCCGCCGGGCCCAGCCGGAGGCCGAAGCGCCGCCCCAGCCCGAGTCCAACGCCGAGGGCAGTCGGGGGGAGGGCGATGACGAGGCGTCAGGCGGCGGCGAGGACACGGCCACCGACGGCGACCCCAACACTGACCCGGAGAACACCGCTGGCTGAGATCGTCCTGCGCCCCTTCGGCCAGGGACGGCCGGTCAGTGCCTTTTGCCTGGGCACGATGCGGGCCACCGGCAGCCCCACGCAGATGGCGGCCGTGCTCAGCGCTGCCCTGGCGGCGGGCATCAACCACATCGAGACCGCTCCGGCCTACGGCTCCGCCGAGGCCCACCTGGGCCAGGCGCTGCGGGCCCTGGCCGAACGGGATGCCAGCACCCATGCCTCGCTGGTGCTCACCAGCAAGCTGCTGCCGGGACTGGAGCTCGCCGAGGGGCGGCAGCAGCTGCGGGGAATCCTGGCGCGGCTGGGCGTGGCCCGGCTCGACAATCTGGCCGTACACGGCCTGAACCGGCCCGAGCACCTCACCTGGGCCAGCGACGGCGATGGCGCCGAGCTGCTGACCTGGGCCATCGGCGAAGGCCTGGTGGGGCAGGTGGGCTTCTCCAGCCACGGCGACAACGCCCTGATCGAGCGGGCCCTGGCCACGGGGCGCTTCAGGTTCTGCAGCCTGCACGTCCACCTGTTCGACCAGACCCGGCTGCCCCTGGCCCGCGCCGCCCTGGCTGCCGGCATCGGCGTGCTGGCGATCTCACCGGCCGACAAGGGTGGCCGGCTCTACGCCCCTCCAGCGGAGCTGCAGGCCGACTGCGCCCCGTTCCACCCCCTGGAGCTGGCCTACCGGTTTCTGCTGGATCAAGGGATCTCCACCCTGAGCCTGGGTGCGGCCCAGCCCGGCGATCTGGCCTGGGCCGCCGCCATCGCCGGGCCCCGCGAAACCGCTGGGGCAGGCGGCCGGGCCAGCCCGTCGGAGCCCTGGCTCGGCCCGGAGCACCGGCAGTCCCTGGCGCAGCTGGCTGCCGCAGGACGGGAGCGGCTGGGCAGCACACACTGCGGCCAGTGCCGCGCCTGCCTGCCCTGCCCCAGCGCCGTGCCGATCCCGGAGCTGCTGCGCCTGCGCAACCTGGCCGTGGGCCACGGCATGACGGCCTTCGCGGAGGAGCG
>Ga0129333_10000805_pt1 | contig 27503 bp, 24 predicted proteins | sample CPB6_08_DNA_FD_94474 | JGI IMG/M metagenome (GOLD analysis project Ga0129333, IMG submission 94474) | Freshwater to marine salinity gradient microbial communities from Chesapeake Bay, USA - CPBay_Sum_0.6_0.8_DNA | ecosystem: Environmental > Aquatic > Marine > Coastal | place: USA: Chesapeake... | reverse complement strand
CCGACGTCGCCAGGCCGACGAGGTCGAGGTCGCCGTCGCCGAAGCCGCCTCCGCCGCTGGACGACGATGGGCCGAGGGTGACGGCGGCTACGACGATGAGCGGTAGGGCGATGGCCACGCCGAACGCGATCAGGGTGCGACGGCGGCGAAGCTGGCGCACCAGCTCCACGCGCACGGTGAGCGTGCGTCGCGGCTGGTACCGGTGGGCGGTGTCGATCACCGGGGTGGTCATCCGGCGCCTCCTCGGGTCGTCACCTCATGGCCTACGCCGACAAGGTCGAGGAAGACGTCCTCCAGCCTCTTCTCGTGGTACTCGCCCAGCAGCGCCTCGACGGTGCCCTGGGCGATCACGCGGCCGGCACCCATGACGACGACCTCGCGACATGTCTGCTCGACCTCGCTGAGCAGGTGCGAGGAGACGATCACGGTGCGGCCGTCGGTGGCGTACGCCTTCATGACCTCGCGCATCTCCTTGATCTGCGGCGGGTCGAGGCCGTTGGTGGGCTCGTCGAGGATCAGCAGGTCGGGCAGGCCGAGCATGGCCTGTGCGATGCCCACGCGCTGGCGCATGCCCTGGCTGTACGTGCGCACCCTGCGATCGATCGCCGAGCCGAGTCCGGCGATGCTCAGGACGTCGTCCATGCGCGGATCGCCGGTGCGGCCGGAGGCGCGCCAGAACAGGTCGAGGTTCTGCCTCCCGGTCAGGTGCGGCAGCAGCCCCGGGCCCTCGATGAAGCAGCCCACCCGCGCGAGTGCCGCCGCGCCCGGGCGAACCCGCTCGCCGAAGATGCGAACCTCGCCGGAGGTCGGCGTGATCAGGCCCATCATCATCCGCATCGTTGTGCTCTTGCCTGCACCGTTGGGTCCGAGGAGTCCGAGGACGGTGCCCCGGGGCACGACGAAGTCGACTCCGTCGACCGCACGCACTCCTCCGGGGTACTGCTTGACCAGTCCGGTGACGACGATTGGCTCGTCGTCGAGTCGCGCGGGATCGCCCGCTGCCCTGCGTCGTCGGCCGGTAAGGAGCAGGACGAGGGCGAGGATCGCGACGGCCCCGAGGGCGAGCAGCGGCCAGGTCCACACCGGCCGCGTTCCGCCGACGGGCGTGCCGGTGACGGTCGGGACGACCACGGTCGGGTCGGCGAGGGCGATCGAGTAGACCGCGGGGCCTGCGGGCATCCGGTACGCCTGGTCGGTGGTCGTGAGCGTCAGGGCGATGCGCGAGCCCGCAGCGACGTCGGCGACAACGGCAGGCAGCTCGATCCCGACCTCGACGGGCTCGGGGCCGAGGGCGTCGAGGCGCACGGGTGCGACGAGGCCGGCCGGCAGCCGCGGGAGTCCGGCGCCGTCCAGGACGCGGACCGCTGCGAAGACGGTGGCGCCCTCGACGGGACGGTCCGCTGCGATGGTGATGCGGGCGCGCGGCGAGCCCACGATCGAGAGCGGTGCCACCAGGGGCTCGGAGACGAAGGTCGCGGTCTGCTGCTCGCCGCCCAGGGCCGTACCCACGCCGGCGAGCCCGAGCAGACCCCCCACGCCGCCCAGCCCCGGAACCGACGAGATCGCTGACGGCAGGCCGCCCGCTGGCGCGAGCACCTGCTGAGGCGGTCCGGCGAGGGCGGCCTCCTGGGTCGAGGTGCCCTGCAGGCCCGGGAACTGCGGCGCCGCGATGACGTCGAACGTGCCGGCTGCGCGGTCGCTGAGCGCCGAGCTCTCCGTCCGGGCGAACAGGAAGTCCGTGCTCACTGCCGGGCCGTCCGCGAGATGGTCACGGAACCAGTCGATGGTCAGGCTGCGCAGCTGGTCGGTCACGGCGTCCGGAGAGGCGAGGCCGCCGTCGTGGCCCCCGGCATGCCACACGACCTTGACCGGTGCATCCGGATGCGCCGCGCGGATCTGCTCGGCGTTGGCACTCACCTGGGCGAGCGGGAACAGCGAGTCGGCCTGGCCGCCGCCGAGCAGGGTCGGTGCGGTGATGCGGTCGGTGATGCTCATGGGTGACGAGCGGCGCATGAGCGCGGCCCCGTCGGCGTCGACCGTGCCCGTCGTCGCCGCGCGCACGTACGCCGCGCACCACGCGTCTGTGAACCTGCCGCACTCGGTCACGTCGTCGCCGGGGCGCGGCGCTTGACCGGAGCTGAAGAACAGCCCGGACCACAGCGACTTGTACGCACCGAGGTCGTCGGAGTCGAGTGCCGATTGGCCGAAGAGCGAGTCCTCGAGCGAGTTCCAGGTGATGTCGGCGGCGATCGCGTCCACGCGCGGGTCGTATCCGGCCGCCATCAGCGCGAGGGCGCCGCCGTACGACCCGCCCGCGATGCCCACGCGCGGGTCGTCGGGCGCATCGACGACGACCTCGGGCACGGTCGCCAGGTGGGAGATGAGCGCGGACGCGTCAGCCACCTCGAAGTCCGGGTCGTTCATTGAGATGTCGCCCGTCGATGCGCCGAACCCGCGAGCGGAGTAGGCGAGGACGACGAAGCCGGCCTCAGCGAAGGCCGTCGCGTCCTGCGCCACCGACGCCTTGCTCCCGCCGAACCCGTGGGCGAGCAGCAGTGCCGGGGCGCGCTGCTCGGGCGCAAGGCCGGGGGGCAGGTACAGATCGGCTTCGAGCTGCACCGGCGTGGGGTCGCTTGCCGAGGTCGCCGCCCCGGGGAGCGTGAGGGCCGTGGGAGTGACGGCAGGCGCAGCCGCCTGCCAGACGGCCAGTCCGGCTACGAGGACGACGGCGAGGACGCCGAGGGCGAGGACGATGACCCGGCGTCGCGTGAACCAGCGCCGGAGTCGTCCCACCCTTGGACTCTACGTCGGCGGCGCGAGCGCCGCACCAGCACGATGACCAGCGGCACCGCGATGAGCGCGGCCACGATGAGGAACGGCACGAGGAAGCCCAGTGCGGTGATCCCGAAGGCGATCAGGGTGAGGAAGGCGGACCAGCCGGTCTCCAGGCCGGACAGGAAGCCCGGCAGCTCGATGTCCGACACCACGGTCACGGGGAGCAGGGAGACGGTGACCGTCGACATCGCGACCTGGTTGGCCAGGTAGGCGCGCTGGGAGTTCAGCGAGTCCAGCTCAGCCTGTCGGGCCGACAGCTCGGCCTCGATGGCAACGATGTCCGCCACCTGCTGCGCCTCGGCGAGCAGCTCCGTCAGTCGCGCGATGCTGTCCTCGAGGACGGTGATGCGCGCGTCGAGGTCGATGACCTGCATGGTGACGTCGCTCGCGGTGACCTCGAGGGAGTCGACGCTCCCGAGTGCGCTGACGTCCTCGAGGAAGGAGTCGAGGCCGTCGGCGGGCACCTGGACCGTCAAGGTCGCGCTGGCATTGCCCTCGGTTCCTGCGACCGTCTCGGAGACGATGACCCCCTTGGCGGACGCGGTGAGCGCGCGCACCTCCGCGACGGCGGTGTCGACAGCATCCACGCGCAGCCAGAGCCAGGCCGTGCGGATGACGGAGCGATCCGCGACGGTCTTGGTGTCCATCGGGGCGCCCTCGGCCATAGGCATCTCGGCGGTCATCGCCATGTCGGCGGACATCGCGCCGTCCCCCATGGCGTCCGAGCTCCCGGACCCACCGCAGCCGGCGAGCAGGATGCCTGCCGTCACCAGGCCGGCGACGGCCATCAGCCTGCGGGATCGTGACATGGTGCCTCCTCGGTGTGCTGCTGCGCAGGCAGCAGGACGAGCATGACTGGGACGCCTGCCTCCCGCCTGCTGTTTCGGCACGTTCGCAACGATTCTGCAACGGTCGATCGTGGGAGTCCTGCTGGTGAGCGGGTCACTCCACCAGGGTCACGAGGTGGAGCGTCTGGGTCGCGCGAGTGCAGGCCACGTAGATGTCGGCTCCGCGGGGGGCCTGGCGGGCGATGGCGTCGGGCTCGATGACGAACACGTGGTCGAACTCCAGGCCCTTGGTCTCCCGGGCAGTGAGCACCGCAATGGGCGCGTCGACGGCGTCGTCCCCGCAGGCGAAGCGCGGGTCGGCGTCCGTGAGCCATGCCGCAAGGGCATACGCATCCGCGTCGGGGATGACGACGCCGATGCGTCCGTCGTCCGACCGCGCGAGGATCGCCGGCACGAGGTCGGCGAGGTGCAGCTCGAGCTCCTCGGTCGGCGCGCCCTCGCGGATCGGATGCAGGATCGGGGCGTCGCCGCCGGCACTGGTCAGCAGCTCGGTCGCGGTGTCGGCCACCTGCCGTGTGATGCGGTAGGTCACGGTGAGCACGTGCACGTCGATGCGGTCGCCTGCCCACGCCAGGGCCTCGTGCCAGTCGCGGGCCCCGGCCGGGTGGGCCGCCTGCTGGAGATCGCCGACGACGGTCATCGACCGCCGTGAGCACCGTCGGGAGAGCGCACGCCAGGCCATGCGCGACAGCTCCTGCGCCTCGTCGACGACGACGTGCCCGTAGACCCACGAGCGGTCCTCGAGCGCACGCTCCGCGACCGTGGTCGTGGGGCGGTGCCGCGCGAAGGGATCCTCGACCCGCAGCTCCCCGTAGTCCGGGTCCTCGCGCTCGACCTCGGCGGTCGGCCGCACGAAGTCCCCGAGGCGGTCCGCGGCCTCGTCGAGCAGGGGGGCGTCGTCGACCGTCCAGGGTGAGCCGGGCGGACGGAGGAGCAGCTGCTGCTGCCGGGGGGAGAGGACGCCACGCGCTGCGCGGGCGAGGGTGTCGGCGTCGGTCAGCAGCAGCGAGACCAGTCGCTCCGGCGTGATCGGCAGCCACATGAGGTTCAGGGTGCGCCGGACGCTCGGCTCCTCGACGAGGTCGACCAGGGCGTCGAGCCGATGGTCCGGATCGCCCGGGTCCTCGCCCCGGCGGCGGACGCGATCGCGGGACAGGTGATCAAGGGCCCGGCGCAGGAAGGGCTCGCGATTGGCGTGGAACGTGCCATTTCGCGGCACGCCCTTGCGGGCGTCGGCGAGCTGGGCCGCGGTGATGGTCACGTCCGAGCCGTCGGACAGGCGGATGGTCACGTCGTGGTCGGGCACGCGGATGCGTGAGCGCACCGCATTGGCGATGACCGTGGCCATCGCAAGGTCGCCCTTGATCGCCGCGACCGCGGGTGCATCCGGTCGCGTGGCGGAGACGCCGGGGTAGAGCTGCCCCGGCGTCAGCAGCACCACGTCCGTCTCGCCCAGGCTCGGCAGCACCTGATCGATGTAGCGCAGGAACACGCTCGAGGGCCCGATGACGAGGACACCGTCGCGTGCAAGTCGCTCCCGGTGCGTGTAGAGGAGCCATGCGGCGCGGTGCAGCGCCACGACGGTCTTGCCGGTGCCGGGCCCGCCCTGCACGACGGTCACCTGGTTGAGCGATGATCGGATGATGCGGTCCTGGTCGCCGGCGATCGTGGCGATGATGTCGCTCATCCGGCCATCGCGCGGTGCGTCGACCGCGCGCGCAGCGGCGTCGACGGCGATCACCGTCGGGTCGCTGAGGTCCTCGTCCTCCGTGTGCGTGACCGTGCGGTCGCGGGTGATGATGCGACGACGTCGGCGCAGGCCCATGGGATCGACCGTCGTTGCCTGGTAGAAGCCCGCGGCATTCGGGGCCCGCCAGTCGAGCAGGACGGGCTCGCCGTCCGCGTCGCGAAGGCCGATGCGGCCGATGCGGTGCACGCGTCCGTCATCGTGGTCGACACGACCGAAGCACAGGCGCTGACGGGCCGCCTGCGCGCTGCGCGACTGCTGGGCGAGGGCGTCGAACAGAGCCTGCCGCTCGAGCAGGTCCTGGCCGGTGCCGGTCGCGGGAGCGGCGGCGATGGCGCGCACCCGCTGGGCGAGGGACTCCTCGAGGTCCGCGAGCAGGTGATAGGCGCGGTCGACGAATGCTTGCTCCTCGGCGACCGGCTCCACGCACCCACTCCCCACGCTCATAAGGGGCCAAGAGTCTGCCACGCCTGCCACAGCACCCGAGGAGCAGGTGCCCCGTCGCTGCCGTCATGCTTCGCGACGTCGTGTCGTCACACCGATGTCAGGGGCTCCTGCGAGCATCAGGATCGTGGACCAGGTGCTGATCGGTGCGGTAGCTCTCCTTGTCGGTGTGATCATCGGCGTACTGCTCGGGATGGCGGTCATGCGCGCCCGGACCCGTCCGTCCACCACCTCCGTCGTCGAGCTCGACGCGCTGCTGGCCCCGGTGCGCGAGAACCTCGAGAGCCTGCGCCGATCGGCCGAGGGCGCCCATCGTGATCGGGCCGTGGCGGAGGCCGCCATCACCGCGCAACTGTCCGCGGTGCAGGAGCGGTATGCGGGGCTCGAGGAGGCGACGGCGCAGCTGCGCGCCGCCATGGCCGGTGGCCAGACGCGCGGGCAGTGGGGCGAGATGCAGCTGGAGAGTCTGCTCGATCACGCGGGGATGGTCGAGGGCGTGCACTACCGCAGGCAGGACATCCGCGACTCGGGCACTCGTCCGGATGTTGTCGTAATTCTCCCGGGCGGGGGAGAGGTGCTCGTCGACGCGAAGTTCCCGTTCGACGCCTACTGGCAGTCCATCTCCGAGACCGACGAGTCTCGACGATCAGAGCTGCTGAGCAAGCACGCGAGCGATGTGCTTGCTCGGGCTCGTGAGCTCGCGGGCAAGGGCTACTCGGACGTCTCGACGTCACCGGACTTCGTCGTGATGTTCCTGCCGCTCGAATCCCTCCTGTCGGTGTCGCTCGAGGCCGACCCGCTTCTGCTGGAGAAGGCGTTCGAGCGCCGCGTCGTCCTGGCGACGCCGACCTCGATGGTGGGCCTGCTTCGGACGATCGCGTTCGGGTACCAGCGCAAACTGATGGCCGACAACGCCGAGGAGATCCGTGCGGCAGGTGCAGAGATGCTCTCGCGCCTGGCCACGCTCACCGATCACATCGACGGGATGCGGCGCGGACTGGAGCAGGCGGTCAGGGGCTACAACGCGTTCGTCGGGTCGTACGACCGCCAGGTCGTGGTGCAGGCACAGCGCCTGCATGAGATGGGCGTCGAGGCGCCCAAGGGGGTCGCGAGCGCCGACGTCGTGTCGGCGGATCTGCGTGTGTCCGACCCGGCCGCGCTGCGGTCGCCCTGAGGGGGGTGCCTCAGGACGGCGTGCCGCTCGGCGTCGCGCCAGCGCTCGATGCCGTGGTCGACGGTGACGGGGCGGGGGCGAGGGGATCCGTCCACGGGGTGACGGTCGCCTTGCGCTCCTTGTCGAGCAGCACCACCCACACCTGACCGGGCTTGAACGGCATCGGCTGGCCGTCCTCCATCGTGAAGGTCGTGCCCACCTTGCCCTTCGGCCGCTCCCATCGGACCTTCCAGCCCAGTCCGTCGCGCAGCACGATGGCCCGACCGCTGCCGATGGTCTCCGCATGCGGGGTGTTGCCGCCGCCCTTGTCGTAGAAGATCGAGGGCCTCTGCTCGACGTACTGGATGACGACGGTGTCGGCTTGCTGGCCGGCCTTGAGCTCCTCGGCCCCGGCGCGCTCGTCATTGAGGCTCACCGCGTAGGTGCCGCGCCTGGGCTTGTACTCGAACCCGGCGGAGGCGTAACTCCACTCCATCTGCGCGTCGGTGGCGATCCGGCCGCCGGCGGGGATGTCCGGGGAGAACACGAATCCGATGTCCCGGGACACGCTCGCCTCCTTCGCGTGGGCGAGGGCGGCCGCTCCGTCGAGGAAGTAGTTGTAGGGCGCACGCCGAGCGGAGTCGCGGCTGTAGCCCGTCGCCCAGCGGCGCGGGGAAACGTCGATGATCGATGCAGAGTCCAGGCTCTCGAACATCTTGCGCTGCGCGCCCGAGTAGGCGAACGCCGGTTTGCCGTACTGCGCGACGAGGTCGATGTCGGTGATGCGCGCTGACCGCACGGGGCCAATCCGCTCCGGGACGGTGCTGGAGAACACCGCCGCCAGTCGCGTGATCCCGTACTCCACCTCCTCGACGTAGACGACGTCCGCATCGATCAACCCGGCGTGCGGCTGGGCATTGCGGGTGTTGTCGAGCTTGACGATCAGGACGGGCTGGTCGGTGACGCCCTCCGGACCGGGCAGGCCCGTGAACGGGGACACCCACGAGGGCGTGGGGGTCGGCGTGGGCGTGGGGGTCGGCGTGGGGGTGGGCTCGACCGGCTCCTGCGCGAGGGGGGCCGTGGGGGAGGGCTCGGGCGCCGGCGTCGTGGGTGCCCCGGCGGTCGGCGCACTGGTCGCGGTCGTGGGGAAGTTCCCGGTGCAGGCGGCCAGCAGGCCGGTGGCGCTCAGGAGCAGAAGGGCTCCGGCCAGGCCACGCGTGCGCACCCGTGCAGGGTACGGGGTCCGCGGCGCGGCACCGGACCGGCTCGCCCAGCGGGGACCTGAGGGTCGTGGTGGAGGAATGGGGGAGATTTGCCCTCACAAGGTGGTTGACGGTGGAGGAAAGTGGAGTACAGTGGCGTCACTTGGTGAGGCCAAGGGGACGTCTGGTGCCTAAGGGGAGGAGGGGACGCATGTTCCTCGGTTTCCTGGGCACCCATACCCCCAAACTGGACGACAAGGGGCGGCTGGTGCTGCCGGCCAAGTTCCGGGAGGGCTTCGCCTCCGGCCTCGTCCTCACCAAGGGCCAGGACCGAGCGATCGTCGTCTGGCCCGCGGCCGAGTTCGCCTCCTACGCCGAGCGCCTCAATGAGGCCTCGCGCTCCGATCCGCGGGTTCAGGCGTACCAGCGCGTCCTTTTCTCGGGTGCCTTCGACGAGATCCCCGACCGACAGGGCCGGATCACCGTGCCGCCGGCGCTGCGGGAGTACGCCGGTCTGGACCGCGACGTCGTCGTCGTCGGCAAGAACACCACCGCGGAGATCTGGGACGCCCAGGCGTGGGCCGCCTACCTCTCCGCCCAGGAGACCGCCTTCTCGGACCTCTCCGAGGAGGTGCTTCCCGGCATCTGACGCGACCCGTGCGGTGAGGTCTCCTCCCGCTCCTCGCTCCTGACGCGACTTCCCCCGCGCCAGGCACCGCTGGAAACGGCGGGCGGGGACCTGACCGCAGCGGAGCGCAGCACCACCCGCAGAACCCGAGCCAGCCGAACGAACCGCACGACCCGACCGCGAACCTTCCGAGGGGGAGACCATGAGCAGCCTCGACCTGCCACACGCACCGGTCCGCAGCACCCTGCGGTCCACGGCGGTGCTGGCACTGGCCCTGGCGATGACCGGCGGGGTGCTCGTGCTCGCATCTTCCGTCGTGGGGACGTGGAGCTGACGATGAGTACCCCCGCCCACATCCCGGTCATGCGCGATCGGGTGCTGACGCTGCTCGCACCGGCCCTGGAGGAGCCGGGTGCGGTGCTCGTCGACGCGACGGTCGGCCTGGGTGGGCATGCTGAGTGCGCCCTCGAGCGCTTCCCCGAGCTGCGGGTCGTGGGCCTGGACCGCGACGAGGACGCCCTGCGCGCCTCGGGAGAGCGGCTCGGCGCCTTCGGGGAGCGCATCACGCTGGTGCACGCGGTGTATGACGAGCTGCCCGAGGTGCTCGATCGGCTGGGCCTGCACCAGGTGCAGGGGATCCTCTTCGACCTCGGGGTGTCGTCCATGCAGCTCGACGAGGCCGGGCGCGGATTCGCCTACTCGCAGGACGCCCCGCTCGACATGCGCATGGACCAGACCACCGGGCCGACCGCGGCAGACGTGCTGAACACCTACTCCGCGGCCGAGCTCACCCGCATCCTCCGCCAGTACGGGGAGGAGCGGTTTGCCAGTCGCATCGCCGCCCGCGTCGTGGCGGAGCGTGCGCAGCAGCCGTTCACGACATCGGCCCGCCTCGTCGACCTCATCCGCGCGTGCATCCCCGCGCCTGCGCGTCGCACCGGCGGCAACCCGGCCAAGCGGACCTTCCAGGCCCTGCGCATCGAGGTCAACGGCGAGCTCGACGCCCTGCGCAGCGCACTGCCGCAGGCGCTGGCGGCGCTCTCGGTCGGCGGGCGCATCGTGGTGATGTCGTACCAGTCTCTCGAGGACCGCATCGTCAAGCAGGCACTTGCTGCAGGCGCGAAGGTCGACGTTCCCGTCGGGCTGCCCGTCATCCCCGAGGGGCGCGGCCCGTGGCTGCGCCTGCTGACGCGCGGCGCCGAGACCGCGCCCGAGGCCGAGGTCGAGGTCAACCCGCGCGCGGCGTCGGTGCGCGTCCGGGCGGCCGAGAAGATCGCGGTGGCCGCATGAGCAGCGCAGCACGCAAGCCCGTGGAGACGCCGGTCGCGGACACCGCGGTCGATGCGCATGACGCCAGCGACCTCGTGCTGCCTGCCAAACCTGAGGGCACGGAGTACGCGACGCGCGGAGCCCGTGGCAGGCGGGCGTCGCGGCCGCACCTGCGCGTGGTGTCGCCCCTGCGCCCGGAGCGCGCCAGCCGCGGAGTCTTCGCCCTCGTCGTTCTCGGCGGCCTGGCCGTCGGGATGGTCGCGATCCTGCTGATCAACACCTCGCTCGCGCAGGGCGCCTTCACCATCAGCGCCCTGAAGGCTGAGCAGGGCCAGCTGCTCGAGCAGGAGCAGGCGCTGATCGAGTCCGTCGCTGCACTGGGCGCGCCCGAGTCGCTCGAGACGCGTGCCCGCGAGCTCGGCATGGTGCCCAGCGAGAACCCGGTCTTCCTCGACGTCACCACCGGCGAAGTCATGGGCAAGCCCAAGCCCGCCCCCGGGCGGCGGTCGACGATGCCGCGGCTGCTCACCCCGGCCGATGCCACGTCCGCGGAGGCCGTCGACAACGGCCTGGCCGGGCTGCCGGTGGTGGCCGACCCGAACCTCGATCCGGCGGCGGTCGATGCGGCAGCGGTGGATGCCGCAACTGCGCAGGCCGCAGAGAACCAGGTCGGGGAGCAGGGGGCCGGCCGCAAGCGGGACCGGAACCCCAACGCGGAGAACAACCTGTGGCAGGACACCGTCGTCCTCGACGTCACCGACGACCTGGCCAGCGGTGACGCCGGCCTGGAGGCGGTGCCGGTGCCGTGACGGCGTCGACGCGCACGACCGCCCGTGGTCCGCGGACCACCGGCGGTTCGCAGCGTCGACCCCCGGCGACCCCGCAGCGCGGGCACGATGGCGGACGCGGCCGCGTGCCCGCCGGAGTCGTCGTGATGGCCGATCCGCGCAAGCGCGGCACGATCCTGCTGATCGTCACCGGCCTGATCCTCACGCTGTTCGCCGGTCGCCTGATCGAGATCCAGGCGGTGCGCGGTGAGACGCTCGCCGCCGAGGCCATGGGCCAGCGCATGCGAGTGGTCGAGCTGCCGGCGCAGCGCGGATCGATCACCGACCGATCGGGTGAGCCGCTGGCAGTCACCGTCGAGGCGCGCAATCTGACCGCGGACCAGACGCTCGTCACGGACCCGGTCGCGGTCGCGACCGCGCTCGCGCCCGTCCTCGGGGTCGACGCAGCTGTGCTCGTCCCCCGGCTCACTGGCGAACGGCGTTTCGTGTACCTGGCGAAGGCGCTGACCCCTGAGACATGGAACCGGATCAGCGAGATGCGCCTTCCGGGCATCTTCAGCGAGCCCACGTCGCGTCGCATCTACCCCGCGGGCGACCTGGCCGCAAACGTCGTCGGATTCGTCGGCGACGAGGGCCACGGCCTCGCCGGTCTGGAGTTCGCGTATGAGGAGTCGCTGGTGGGGACCGCCGGCGAGGTGGCGTACGAGCGAGGCCCGGGCGTCGGCGCGATCCCGACGGCAGCACAGGCGAGCACCGACCCGGTCGCGGGATCGGACCTGCGACTGACCATCGACCGCGACATCCAGTTCGTCGCGCAGGAGACCCTCGCGGCCCAGGTCGCGGCCTCCCGCTCGGACAGCGGCACCCTCGTGGTGATGGACCCGCGCACGGGCGACATCCTGGCCCTCGCTACGGCACCGACCTTCGATGCCAACGACCCGGGTGCGTCGGACGAGGCGAACCTCGGCAACCGCGCCCTTACAGAGGTCTTCGAGCCCGGCTCGACGGCCAAGCTCATGACGCTGGCCGCGGTCGTCAACGAGGGCGCTGCGAATCCCTACACATGGTTCAAGATCCCGCCAGTTCTCAAGCGCGGCGGTGAGCAGTTCCAGGACCACACACCGCACGGCACCCTGAACCTGACACTCACGGGCGTCATGGCGAAGTCGAGCAACATCGGCACGATCATCGCCGCCGAGCGGATCGGCGGAGGGACCCTCGAGCGCTACCTGCGCAAGTTCGGCGCAGGGGAGAAGACCGGCATCGGCTTCCCGGGCGAGGTGGCGGGCATCCTGCCGAAGCGCGACACGTGGTCGGCCACGTCCTTCCCGACGATCGCCTTCGGCCAGGGCTTCAGCATGAACGCGGTGCAGGCGACCAGCGTCTTCTCGACGATCGCGAACGACGGGGTCCGGCTCCCACCGCGGCTGGTGGACGAGGTGGTCAACGCCGACGGAACCGTCGAGGACCCGACGAAGGGCAAGCCGACGCGCGTCGTGTCGGCCGCCACGGCACGTCAGGTGCGGGCCATGCTCGAGGCAGTCGTCGGCCCCGGCGGCACCGCGCCCAATGCCGCGATCCCGGGGTACCGCGTGGGCGGCAAGACCGGCACGGCCCAGGCGTGGAAGGCGTCCTGCAGCTGCTACAGCGGCGTCGTCGCCTCCTTCGTCGGCATGGCGCCCGCGGACGACCCGGCCCTCGTGGTCGGCGTGTTCCTCGTGAACCCGAAGCAGGGCCGCTACGGCGGCGAGCTCGGCGGCCCGGTATTCAAGCGTGTCATGACGTACGCGCTGCAGGCGCGTCAGGTCCCGCCGACGGGCATGCCCGCCTCGCGGCTGCCGCTTGGGGGCTGAGCGATGTCGGACGCACTGCGCCCCGACCTCCGCCCGACATCGCTCACGGACCTGTGCGCTGCCCTCGCCGCTGGTGCCGTTCATGCCCTGGACGTCCCCTCGCTCGCGGACGTGGCGTCGCCGGACGCGGTCATCGTCACCGGGATCACGCATGATTCGCGCTCGGTGCTGCCCGGTGACCTCTACCTCGCATTGCCCGGCCGCACGACACATGGGGCCGTGTTCGTCGACCAGGCGGTGGCGGCAGGGGCGGTCGCCGTCGTCACCGACACAGCGGGCGCACGACTCATCGGCAATGCACCCGTGCCCGTCCTCGTCGTCGCCGATCCTCGGCGGATCAGCGGCCCGATCTCCGCAGCGGTGTATGCCTGGCCGGCACGCAGCCTGCAGCTGCTCGGGGTGACCGGGACGAATGGCAAGACGACCGTCGCCGCGATGGTCGAGTCCGGACTGCGCGCGGCAGGGCTGCGCGCGGGAGCCATCGGGACGACGGGAGTCCACCTCGATGCGGAACGACGCCCGCTGCCGCGCACGACGCCCGAGGCGGCGGACCTGCAGGCGATTCTCGGGCGGATGCGCGATCGCGGCACGCAGGCGGTGGTGATGGAGGCGAGCTCGATCGCGGTCCGCGAGCACCGGCTCGACGGCTTCCGCTTCGACGTCATGGGCTTCACGAATCTCACGCAGGACCACCTCGACTACCACTCCGGCATGGAGGACTACTTCGCGTCGAAGGCGCAACTGTTCGACGAGCGGCACTCCTCGATCGGAGTCGTCGGTATCGATGACGCGTACGGTCGTCGCCTCGCCCGGCAGGCGACGGTCCCGGTCCTCACGTGGTCCGTCCACGACACGCAGGCAGATTGGCACGCGGCACGTGTGGAGTCGTCCGTCACCGGATCCGAGGTGGATGTCCTGGGCCCCCGCGGCGAGCGGACATGGTTGAAGGTCCCCCTGCCCGGGGAGTACAACGTCGCCAACGCGCTGTGCGCTCTCGGCATCCTGCGCACCGCGGGGATCGGCGCTGACGCGGCGGCACGGGGTATCGCCGCGGTGCACGTGCCCGGTCGCATGGAGGTCGTGCCTGCCCCCGTAGGAGCCCTGCGAGCAGTGGTCGGGATCGTCGACTACGCCCACACGCCCGACGCCATCACGCGCGCGGTTGGCGCCGTGAGGGCCCAGGGCACAGGCCGCGTCATCGTGGTCATCGGCGCCGGCGGCGATCGCGACCCGGGCAAGCGTCCGCTCATGGGCCGGGCTGCGGCGCGCCTCGCCGACGTCCTGATCGTGACCGACGACAATCCTCGCAGCGAGGAGCCGAGCATCATCCGGGCGGCGGTCCTGCGAGGGGCGCTGGACGAGGCCTCGCGGTGCGCGGTCATCGAGCAGGGGGGTCGGGCCGAGGCGATCGGCCGGGCCGTCGACCTCGCCGGAGACGGCGATGTCGTGCTGGTCCTCGGCAAGGGACATGAGACCGGGCAGGAGGTGGCCGGGGTGGTGACCCCGTTCGACGATGTCGCCGTCCTGACCCGGGCGCTCCGGGAGCGGACATGATCCCCCTGTCCCCGCACGAGGTGGCGGCCGCGGTCTCGGGTGTGCTGCACGGCGTGCCGGACGACGCGGTCGGCCGAACCTCCATCACGTCCGTCGTCGCCGACTCGCGCGCGGTCGTGCCTGGTGCGCTGTTCGTCGCGATCCCTGGTGAGCGCGTCGACGGTCACGACTTCGCTGCGTCTGCCGTCGAGTCGGGCTCGCCTCTCGTGCTGTGCAGTCGGCCCGTGCGCGATGCAGACGGAGCCGATCTGCCCTGCGTCGTCGTCGAGGATCCGGTGGCCGCGCTCGGCGCGCTCGCCGCCTGGTACCGGACTGCACGGCTGACGTGCTCTGTGGTGGCCGTCACCGGATCGAGCGGCAAGACGAGCACGAAGGACCTCATCGCGCGGGTCCTCGCCACGGCCGGGCCGACGGTGAGTCCCCAGGGGTCCTTCAACACGGAGGTCGGTCTCCCGCTGACCGTCCTGCAGGCCGACGCGAGCACGCGCTTCCTGGTGCTCGAGATGGGCATGCGCGGGGAGGGGCACATTGCCTACCTGGCCGGGCTGGTGCGACCGGACATCAGTGTGCTCCTCAACGTGGGCTCCGCCCACCTGGGGCTCCTCGGCTCGCGCGAGGCGATCGCCCGGGCCAAGGGCGAGATCATCCGCGACCTGCCGGCGTCGGCGACGGCCGTCCTGAACACCGACGATGCGCTCGTCGCCGCCATGTCAGGTCACACCGCTGCGCACGTCGTGCGCTTCGGCGAGTCATCCGATGCGCGCGTGCGGGCGACAGACGTGCGGCTCGACGAGCGCGCGCGAGCGCGGTTCACGCTCGTTGACACGGCCGATGCAGGCGCCGATGCCGTTGCCTCGACGGCGCCTGTGCAGCTTCTGCTGAGCGGAAGGCACCACGTCTCCAACGCCCTCGCCGCCGCTGCCGTGGGGGTGGTGAGCGGCCTGTCTGTGCATCAGGTCGCCGGTGCCCTCGGGCTCGCCGTCCCCGACAGTCGATGGCGGATGGAGGTCAGCGAGGCACCCGGCGGCTGCACCGTCATCAACGACGCCTACAACGCCAATCCCGAGTCCATGCGCGCGGCGCTCGCATCCCTGGCCGCCATGTCCGGGGGCCGCCGCACGTGGGCAGTCCTCGGCGAGATGCGCGAGCTGGGCGATGCCGCCGAGTCGGCGCACGCAGCCGTCGGCTCGTTCGCTGTGCAGGAGGGCGTGGCGCGACTGGTGTGCGTGGGCGAGGCGACGCGCGCCATGCACCGTGCCGCGTGCGACGAGTGGGCCCGCGTCGCGGGCAGCGACACCACTGATGGAGACGGCGAGCCGGTGCTCGTGCCCGATCCCGCCGCGGCCATCGCCCTGCTGACGGCCCAGGTGCGCCCCGAGGACATCGTGCTGGTCAAGGCCTCGCGCTCGATCGGGCTCGAGGTCGTGGCCGAGGCGCTGCTCGAGGCTGACGCGTCGCGAGTGGCCGTGCGTGAGGCCGACGAGGTGCCGCGCGCATGAGGCTCGTCGTCATCTCGATGGCCATCGCCGCCGCGGTGGCGCTGGTCGGCACGCCTCTGCTGATCGCGCTGCTGCGCAGGCGCGGCTACGCGCAGGCGATCCGGCAGTCCACCGAGGGGGAGCCCTACCCCGCGCACGAGGGCAAGCGAGGTACGCCGTCGATGGGCGGGCTGGCCATCATCGTCGGGGTACTGGCGGGCTACCTGATCACCCACCTGGTGACCTGGCGCCCGGTGACGGCGTCCGGCCTGCTGCTCCTCTACCTGATGGTCGGCCTCGGCCTGGTCGGCATGGCGGACGACTACCTGAAGATCTTCAAGCAGCGCAGCACCGGGCTGCGCGCGCGGACGAAGCTGATCGGCCAGGCGGTCGTCGCGGTGTCGTTCGCCCTGCTGGCCATCCAGTTCCCCAACGAGTCTGGCGAGACGCCGGCGAGCATGGCGGTCTCCTTCCTGCGCGACACCCCGCTCGTGCTCCCACTCGGCCTGTTCGTCGTGTGGATCTGGTTCCTCATCACCGCGACGACGAACGGCGTCAATCTCACCGACGGCCTCGACGGCCTTGCCACTGGCGCCGCATTCATGGCCTTCCTCGCATACGTGCTGGTGAGTATCTGGCAGTACGGGCAAAGCTGCTTCTTCGAGCAGACGTCGTTCTGCTACACGACCGCCAATCCGCTCGACCTCGCCATCGTCGCCGCCGCAGGGGCAGGGGCGACCTTCGGCTTCCTGTGGTGGAACACCGCTCCGGCACGGATCTTCATGGGCGACACAGGCTCCCTCGCCCTCGGCGGCGGCATCGCCGGCCTGGCGGTCTTCACCCGCACCGAGCTCCTCCTGCCGTTCATCGCAGGCCTGTTCCTGATCATCTCGGTCTCGGTGATCCTGCAGGTCGGGTCGTTCAAGCTGACCGGTCGGCGCGTGTTCCGCATGGCGCCCCTGCACCATCACTTCGAGATGCTGGGCTGGCCGGAGATCCAGATCGTCGTGCGCTTCTGGATCATCCAGGGCCTGTGCATCGGCGCGGGCCTTGCCCTGTTCTACGCCGAATGGGTCCGGTCATGACCCGCGATGCCACGCACCTTGATCGCGGATCCGACTGGTCGACGTGGCACGTGACTGTCCTCGGGCTCGGCATTGCGGGCTACTCCTGCGCGGACGCGCTCATGCAGCTCGGCGCCCGTGTGTGCGTGGTCGACGAGTCTGCCGGGGAGCGGCAGCAGCAGCGGGCCGACATCCTGCAGAGCCTGGGTGCCATGGTGCTGCTGGGACACACGGGTGACCTGCCGACCGCCACCGAGCTCCTGGTTGTCTCACCGGGCCCGCGCCCCTCCCATCCGCTGATCCGCGAGGCCCAGGCCCGGGGCATCACCGTCTGGGGGGAGCTCGAGCTGGCCTGGCGCCTGCGCTCGCCGGAGTCCGCTGCCGCGTGGCTGTGCATCACGGGCACCAACGGCAAGACAACGACGACCCTGATGCTGGAGTCGATGCTGCGCGCGGCCGGCTACCGCACATGCTCGGCGGGCAACATCGGCACACCGCTGGTCGATGTCGTGATGCACGACCAGATGGACGTCATCGCAGTCGAGGTCGGGGCACCGCAGCTCCCGTTCGTGGAGACCATGAGCCCGGTCGCGTCGGTGTGCCTGAACATCGCGGACGACCACATCGATCACTTCGGCGGGTTCGATGAGTACGTGCAGGCCAAGGCGCGCATCTACGAGCGCACGCAGGAGGCCGCGGTGTACAACGTCGAGGACCGCGTGACGCGCACCATGGTCCAGGATGCAGACGTCGTGGAGGGCTGCCGTGCGATCGGTTTCACGCTGGACATTCCCGACGTGGGCATGGTCGGCGTGGTGGACGACCTGCTCGTCGACCGTGCCTTCATCGATGATCGCCACGATGCGGCTCAGGAGCTCGCGTCGGTCCACGACGTGCACCCGCTGGCCCCGCACAACATCGCCAATGCGCTTGCCGCAGCCGCCCTCGCGCGTGCGTTCGGAGTGCCGGCCCACGCCGTGCGCGACGGCCTGCGCGACTTCACCCCGGCGGCGCACCGCATCGCGCAGGTCGGCAGCGTCGGAGGAGTCCAGTTCGTGGACGACTCCAAGGCGACGAACGCCCACGCTGCGCAGACCTCGCTGGCGGCCTATGCCCCCATCGTCTGGATCGCAGGCGGGATGGCGAAGGGCCAGGAGTTCGACGAGCTCGTGATGGCCAGCGCCGGGCGCCTGCGCGGCGTCGTCCTTCTCGGAGTCGACCGCGGGGCCATCGCGGAGGCCCTCGCACGACACGCGCCCGATGTCCCCGTGATCGATGTGGCGAGCACCGAGACTGGGGCCATGGCCGAGGCGGTACGGCAGGCACATCTGCTCGCGCGTCCCGGCGACACGGTGCTGCTGGCGCCCGGATGCGCGTCGTGGGACATGTTCACCGACTACACCGACCGCGGCCGACGCTTCGCTGAGGCCGCCGCCGCCCTCGAGGGCTTCCAGCCGCCCTCGCACGAGGACACGAAGCGTGCGGGGGAGGCATGAGCGCCCCCGAGCTCGAGGAGGAGCGCGCGTCCGCCGAACCACGCGTGGCCGGGCTGCTGAACCATCCGCTCAGCACCTACTACCTGATCCTGGGCACCACCCTGCTGCTGCTCGTCCTCGGCCTGGTGATGGTCCTCTCGGCATCGAGCATCGAGAGCTTCCGGGTCCACGGCTCGCCTTACACGCTGGCGCAGCGGCAGGCGTTCTTCGCGGTGCTGGGGGTCGTCGGCATGTTCGTGGCGGCCCGAACGTCGCTCCAGTTCTGGCGCGGCCTCGCCTGGCCCATCCTCGGCGTCTCGTTCACGTTGCTGGTGGTCGTGTTGGTGATCGGCGTGGAGGTCGCCGGGCAGCGGAACTGGATCGAGATCGTCGGCCCATTCCGACTGCAGCCCTCGGAGTTCGCCAAGCTCGCCCTCGTCGTGTGGGGGGCGACGCTGCTCTCGCGCCACGGTCGGCAGGTCGCCGGATGGCGCGACCTGCTGGTGCCCGTCCTGCCGGTCGCGGCGGCGATGATGCTGCTGGTCCTGCTCGAGGGCGACTTCGGCAACACGATCATGCTCGCCGCCATCACTACCGGCATGCTGTTCGCAGCCGGCGCACCCCTGCGCCTGTTCGCGGTGCTGGGTGCACTGGGCGCTGTCGCGATCGTCCTCATCACGCTCATGGCCCCGTATCGCATGCAGCGCTTCTCCTCGTGGCTGGACCCTGACGCGGATCGCCTCGGCTTCGGGTGGCAGGTCAGCCAGGGCCAGTATGCGCTCGGCACCGGCGGCTTCTGGGGGGTCGGGCTCGGTGCCAGCCGCGAGAAGTGGGGCTCCCTGCCCGAGGCGCACACCGACTTCATCTTCCCGGTGATCGGCGAGGAGCTCGGCCTCGTCGGCACGCTGTCGGTCCTCGTGCTGTTCGCCGTGCTCGCTTTCGCGGTCTTCCGCCTGTCGCGCAACACCCGTGACAGGTTCGTCCGGCTGGCATCGGCGGGCGTCGGCTCGTGGATCGTGGTGCAGGCGGTCATCAATATCGGCGGCGTCCTCGGACTCCTGCCCGTCACCGGCGTCACGCTGCCGCTCGTGTCCTACGGAGGCTCGTCGCTGATCTGGACCCTCGCGGCCATCGGCATGCTGCTCGCCTTTGCGCGTGCGGAGCCGGAGACCCGACGCGCGCTGCGGCGGCGCAGCACGGCCCTGTCCCTGCGACGGCGCTGACGTGCATGTGCTGGTGGCAGCCGGGGGGACGGCAGGTCACGTCGAGCCGGCCCTGAATCTCGCCGACGCGATCGTGGCGATGCACCCATCGGCGCGGATCACCGTGCTCGGCGGGGAGCGCGGGCTGGAGGGCACGCTGGTGCCAGCGCGCGGCTATCGCCTGGTCACGGTGCCGAGTGTGCCCATGCCGAGGCGCCCCGGACGCGACCTGGTTGCCCTCGGCCCTCGGGTGCGGCGAGCTGTGGAGCAGGCGACTGAGCTGATCAGGCGCGAGGGCGTCGACGTCGTCGTCGGCTTCGGCGGCTATGCCGCCGTACCCGCGTACCTTGCGGCGCGACGCACCGGGACACCGCTGGTCATCCACGAGGCGAACGGCCGTCCGGGCTGGGCCAACCGGCTGGGGGCCCGGCTGACACGGCATGTGCTCGCCACCGACCCGACCGTGCTGCCGCATGCGCAGCGGATGGCCCTGCCCCTGCGTCCGGCGATCGCGTCACTGGATCGCGCAGCCCGGCGCGACGAGGCGCGTGCGGCCTTCGGGCTGCCGGCCGAGGGCCCGGTCCTGCTCGTCTTCGGCGGGTCGCAGGGCGCCCAGCGGGTCAACGCCGCCCTGGCCGGTGCCCTACCCCTCCTGCGTGAACGGGGCATCGCCGTGCTTCACTCCTATGGCGCGCGCAACGAGCCGCCGGTGCCGGTGGAGGGCTGCGTCGCGGTGCCCTTCATCGACCGGATGGACCTCGCCTACGCCGCAGCAGACCTCGCGGTGACGCGCGCAGGGGCCATGACATGCGCCGAGCTCACCGCGGTGGGGCTTCCCGCGATCTACGTGCCCCTGCCCATCGGGAACGGGGAACAGCGCCTGAATGCGCTCCCGATCGTGCGCGCCGGCGGTGGGCTCATGGTCGCTGACGCCGACCTCACCTCGGAGTGGCTCGCCGATTCCGTCGCTTCGGTGATGCACGATGAGGCCAGGCTCGCAGCCATGGGATCGGCTGCGGCCCGACTCGGGGTGCGCGATGCCGACCGGCTGCTCGCGGACGTCGTGGTCTCGGCGGCTGCGGGAGGGTGACGATGGCGGACGCCATGCCTCATCCCAGGCGCGTGCACATCGTCGGCATCGGCGGTGCCGGCATGTCGGGGATCGCCCGGATCATGGCTGCCCAGGGCGTCCAGGTGTCGGGCTCCGATGCGAAGGACTCCCGGCGGTTGCAGGCCCTGCGCGCCATCGGTGTCGACGCGCGCGTGGGGCACGACGCGGCAGCGGTCGCGGGCATCGATGCGCTGGTCGTCTCGACAGCGATTCCTGAGCGCAATCCCGAGCGCGTCGCGGCCCGCGAGGCAGGGATACCCGAGTGGAGCCGCGCCCGCGCGCTTGCCGCGGTGATGAGCGGCCACCGTGGCGTCGCGGTGTCCGGGACGCACGGCAAGACGACCACCACGTCGATGCTGACGGTCGCGCTCCAGCGCTGCGGCGCTGATCCGTCCTTCGCCATCGGCAGCGAACTCAACGAGTCAGGCTCGAATGCCTACCTCGGTTCGGGCGACCTCTTCGTCGTCGAGGCGGACGAGAGCGACGGTGCGTTCCTCGAACTGCGACCCGTGGCCGCGATCGTCACCAACGTCGAGCCCGACCACCTCGACCACTGGGGCACCTTCGCTGCGATCGAGGACGCCTTCGTGGACTTCGTGAGGGGGATCTGCGGGCGCGGTGGGTTCGCCGTCGTGTGCGCGGATGATCCGGGTGCCGTCCGCCTGACGGTGCGGGCCCGGGCGGAGGGCCTCGACGTGCGGACCTACGGCGAGGCCGAGGACGCCGACTTCCGGCTCGTCGATGCCCACCTCGTTGGCCAGGGCTGGACCTTCGACACCGTCCATCATGGGGACCGGCTCGGCACGATCGCGCTGGCGGTCCCGGGCCGGCACAACGCCCTCAACGCCCTCGCCGCGCTCGCCTGCGGGATCGGCCTCGGATTCGCCGCGGAAGACCTGCGTGCGGGGCTCGTGGGATTCAGCGGAACGCGCCGCCGGTTCGACTTCAAGGGTGAGGTCGCGGGCGTGCGCGTGTTCGACGACTACGCCCATCACCCGACCGAGATCGCCGCGACGCTGGCCGCCGCTCGCGAGGTGGTCGCGGACGGCCGACTGGTCGTCGCCTTCCAGGCGCACCACTACTACCGGACCGCGATGTTCGTCCGGGAGTTCGGCGAGGCGCTCGGCCTGGCGGACGACGTGGTCGTCCTGGAGGTCTTCGCGCCCGGCGAGGAGCCGATTCCCGGGGCCAGTGGCCAGACCATGGCAGCGAACGTGCCGCTCGGGCCTGAGCATGTGGTGTTCGAGCCGTCCTGGTCGGCTGTCGCCGGACACCTGGCCGGCCGGGCGCAGGCAGGCGACATCGTCATGACGCTGGGCGCGGGCGACATCGGCATGATCGGCAGCGAGGTTCTGGAGCTGCTGCGCGAGCGGGAGGCCCGGTCATGACCGCGCCGCCGATCGAGCGCCCTGCCGAGGTAGACCTCGGCGGGCCCCGTCGTCACCGTCGTCGACGGGCGCTGGTCGCCGCACTCGCGCTGCTCGTCGTCGCGGCGCTCGTGTGGGGGGTGTGGTTCTCGCCCCTGCTCCAGGTGCGCCAGACGAGGGTCGTGGGCGCCGAGGGCATGCGTGCCGAGGAGGTGCTGACCGCCGCGGCCGTGCCGGTAGGGGTGCCGCTCGCGCGCATCGACGCCGGTGCCGCTGAAGTCCGCGTGCGCGACCTGGCCTGGGTCTCCTCGGTCGAGGTCCGGCGCGGCTGGCCGTCGGAGGTCGTGGTCGCCGTGCAGGTCCGCGAACCGGTTGCGGTGCTCGCGGCCGATCCGCGTCGCTCCGGCATCTCGGCGGACGGCGTGGTGTTCGAGGCGACCGACCTGCCCAAGGGCCTGCCGCGCATCACCGCCGAGGGGCCGGCCCTGGCTGCGGCGGTGTCGGTGCTCACCGGCCTGCCGGAGGACCTGCGGCGTCGCGTCGTGGCCATCGCGGCGACGACGCGCGACGACATCGACCTGACCCTGCGCTCGGGTGACCTTGTCCGCTGGGGGAGTGCCGAGCAGGGCGACATGAAGGCCGAGGTCCTGCGGGTCCTACTGACGCGACGTGCCGACCTCTACGACGTCTCGGCTCCCGAGCTGCCCACCACGTTCCGTCTCGGGTGACCGCCCCGGCAGGAAAAGGCCTCAAGTGAGGGTCGAGACTTTGGTCCTCGATTTGGACCGTCTCACCTTGCGCAACTCCTGTCACACCGTCTAACCTCCCGCCGGCCAGCGGCCCGGAAATGTCTGGGTCTTCAGTAGAGGTTGAGGGTTGCCGGCCACGGCACGCGTCGGGTGAAGTGCCCGGCCGCAGCGGACGAAGGGAAGCAACAGCCATGGCGGCTCCGCAGAACTACCTGGCAGTGATCAAGGTCGTCGGCATCGGTGGGGGCGGCGTCAATGCCGTGAACCGCATGATCGAGGTCGGACTCAAGGGCGTGGAGTTCATCGCCATCAACACCGACGCACAGGCCCTGCTGATGAGCGACGCCGATGTCAAGCTCGACATCGGGCGCGAGCTCACGCGCGGGCTCGGTGCCGGTGCCAACCCCGAGGTCGGCAAGAAGGCGGCCGAGGACCACCTGCAGGAGATCGAGGAGGTGCTCAAGGGCGCCGACATGGTCTTCGTCACCGCAGGCGAGGGCGGTGGCACGGGCACCGGCGGCGCCCCCGTCGTCGCGCGCGTGGCCCGGTCGCTCGGCGCGCTCACCATCGGCGTCGTCACGCGACCCTTCGGCTTCGAGGGACGTCGTCGCCAGTCGCAGGCGGAGGCCGGGGTCGACTCCCTCCGCAGCGAGGTCGACACCCTCATCGTCATCCCCAACGACCGACTGCTGTCGCTGGCGGACCGGAACATCAGCGTGATCGACGCATTCCGGCAGGCGGACCACGTCCTGCTGCAGGGTGTCTCCGGCATCACCGACCTGATCACGACCCCGGGCCTGATCAACCTCGACTTCGCCGACGTGAAGAGCGTCATGCACTCGGCTGGCTCCGCGCTCATGGGCATCGGCTCGGCGCGCGGTGAGAACCGCGCAGTTGAGGCCGCTGAGAAGGCCATCTCGAGCCCGCTGCTCGAGGCCGGCATCGACGGTGCACACGGCGTGCTGCTGTCGGTCTCCGGTGGCAGCGACCTGGGCCTGTTCGAGATCAACGAGGCAGCACGGCTCGTCGCCGACGCCGCGCATCCGGATGCCAACATCATCTTCGGCGCGGTCATCGACGACACCCTCGGCGACGAGGTGCGCGTGACGGTCATCGCTGCTGGGTTCGAGGGCGGCGAGCCGCCCGCGCGCCGGGTGTCGTCCGCCGGTGCGACGGCACGCCTGCGCGACAGCGACTCGGGCGAGATCCCGGCCGTCGTCGCTCCCGGTGGCCCGACCCGCACGATCGTTTTCGACGACGCCGACGACGATCTCGACGTGCCGGACTTCCTGAAGTAGTGCTCCGTGAAGAAGTGACGAAGGCGTGGCCCCGAACCGGAGTGCTCGCGCCTGTCGCTCCTGGTGGCCGTCCAGCATCCTGGGCGGCCACCGGTCGTTACGGCGGCGTGAGCCGGCCGCCGTTCGACGCGCTGAACCTCGCCGCCCATGTGGGCGACGACCCCGATGCCGTGGCCGCCAACCGTGAGCGCGTGCGGCGCATGCTCGGTGCCGACGACCTCGTCGTCCTGACCGCCGCGCATGGCGCCGATGTCGTGAGCACCGATCGCGGCGGACCCGCACCCGAGGCGGATGCGGTGATCGTGCGCTCCCCGGGGCTCGGCGTGCTCGCCCTGGGTGCCGACTGCGTCACTTTGGCCCTGGCGGGCGACGACGACACCTGCGTGGCCGCGGTTCACTGCGGGTGGCGCGGACTCGTCTCGGATGTCGTGGGCGGTGCGCTCCGGGCCCTCGCCGACCTCGGGGCCGGGCCGGGAGCGGTGGTGGTCGGTCCGGCCATCTGCGGCGCGTGCTACCCGGTGCCACCGGAGCGCATCGTCGAGGTCCGGGACTCCTGCGCGCCCGCGGTCGCGGCAGCAGCGGTGGTCAGGTGCCCGGATGGACAGCCGGGCCTGGATGTGCGAGCGGGCGTGCTCGCGCAGCTGGCGGAGTGGGGAGCCGACGGGTCCATCATCACTCACCTGGGGGGCTGCACCGCCGAGGATGCGGACCTCTTCTCGCATCGGCGACATGGCCGTACCGGGCGTCAGGGGCTGGCCATCGTGCGGCATGCCTGACGCGCTGGGCTGACGCGGCGGCGAGCAGCGCCATCCGCGCAGCAACGGCGTGGCAGAGTGCGGCCGTGGACCGCCGCATCGAGATCGAGGAGGCCCTGGCCCGCACCCGCGAGCGCATCGACAGGGCCCGGGCCGCGTGCGGGCGGGCCACGCCCGTGCGACTCGTCGTCGTGACCAAGACCTTCCCGGCGAGCGACGTCGTTCTGCTGGACGCGCTCGGCATCACTGACGTGGGGGAGAACCGCGATCAGGAGGCCCGTGCCAAGTGCGAGGAGGCCGCTCGGCAGGGTGCCCGGCCGACCTGGCACATGATCGGCCAGCTCCAGCGGAACAAGGCCCGCTCGGTCGCCCGCTGGGCCGACGTGGTCGAGTCCGTCGACCGGGCCGAGCTGGTCGCCGCGCTCGGGCACGGCGCGCAGGCGGCCGACCGCGACCTGCAGGTGCTCATCCAGGTGGCCCTCGACCCGGAGCCCGTGCGTGGTCGGGGCGGAGCGCACCCGCACGACGTGCTGCCGCTGGCCGCCCAGATCGCGGCCCAGCCCGGCCTGATCCTGCGCGGCGTGATGGGCGTCGCACCCCTGGCCCCTGAGGATCCCTCGGCCGCGCGTGCGGCGTTCGAGCGCCTCGCCGGTGTGGCCGAGCGCCTCCAGGTCGAGCACCCGGCCGCCCTGGAGGTGTCCGCGGGCATGAGCGGCGACCTCGAGGAGGCCATCGCAGCCGGGGCGACACAGGTCAGGGTGGGGGGCGCGGTACTCGGGGGTCGGCCCCCCGTCGAGTAACGTCAGGTCGTCACGACGACACAATTCGTCACGGCGACGCAGGTCCATCACGACGACGCGGAACGCAGGAAGGCGGCAGGAGATGGCTGGCGCGATGCGCAAGATGGCCGTGTACCTGGGCCTGGTCGAGGACCACGGCGACGAGCACGACGACTACGACGACTACGAGGATGCCCGGCGCAGCAGCCGTGACCAGCGCTCCCGGGGCGCTGACCCGTACGCCTCGAGCAACGTCTCGGCCTACGACGATGACCGCTACGCATCGCGCAGCGTGCGCCCCATCCCCGACACCCGCGCGGTGCGCACCTTCCGCAGTGACGCCCCCCCTCCCAGCAATCCGACGTCCGCCCCGCTGGCGGACCGCCGTCCGGGACCGGTGATGGACCTCTCGCGCATCGAGACCATCCATCCCCGCAGTTACAACGACGCCCGGCGCATCGGCGAGAACTACCGCGAGGGCATCCCCGTCATCATGAACCTCTCCGAGCTGGACGACCCCGACGCCAAGCGGATCATCGACTTCGCGGCCGGCCTCGTCTTCGGGATGCGCGGGTCGATCGAGCGCATCACCAGCAAGGTCTTCCTGCTCTCCCCGGCGAACGTCGACGTCGGCGATGCGGCGCGTGCCCAGATCGCGCAGGACGGCTTCTTCAACCAGAGCTAGGCTCGTGGTCCAGCACGTGCGCGTTCCTCAGTGGTGCGCGTGAACATTGCTAAGGGGTGGGTGTGTCGGTCGTCTTCGAGGTGATCGCCCTCGCACTGCTCGTGTTCTGGTTCTTCCTGCTCGCACGCCTGGTCTTCGACCTCGTGCAGGCGTTCGCCCGGAGCTGGCGGCCGCGGGGCCCGCTGCTGGTCCTGCTGGAGTTCGTCTACACGGTCACCGACCCGCCCCTGAAGCTGCTGCGCAGGGTGATCCCGCCGCTGCGCATCGGGCAGGTCTCCTTCGACCTCGCCTTCCTGATCCTGCTGCTCGGCACCAACATCCTCATCAGCGTCGTCCGCGGCGTGGGGGCCTCTTTCACCTGAGGTCGCCCACCACGAGAGGAGTCCGACATGCCCCTCACCCCCGCTGAGGTCCGCGGCGTGCAGTTCGGCACCACGCGCCTGCGCTCGGGATACGACATGGACGAGGTCGATGCGTTCCTCGACATCATCGAGGCCGACGTGGCGCAGCTGACGGACGACCTGCAGCGCTCGCGCGACGGCGAGGCCGTCCTGCGCACCCAGTGCGAGCAGCTGCAACAGCGGGTGGCCCTCGCTGAGCGCCGCGTCGCCGAACTCGAGGCGTCCACTGTCGCGCCGGTGGCGACATCGGCGCCCGTGCCTGCCCCCGTGCGCGTCACGCAGGAGCTGATGGACGCCCTCGCTGGCCACGCGGAGGCGGCGGAGATCCTGACTGCGGCACAGCGCACCGCCGAGCAGATCGTCGGCGATGCGCAGCAGCAGGCCGATGGCGTGCGGGCGGTCATCCGCAGACTGCTGGACGACCAGAGGTCACTGCTGGATCGCGCGTAGCGAGCCAGGTCAGACGGCCGAGATCCGGAACTCCGCGGGCAGCTCGCACGCCACGGCCACGGCGGCGGCGGGTGCCGCGCCCTCGGCGAACTCGACCGCCAGCACCTCGCCGGCGATGAGGTCGGCATGGGTGAGCAGTGCGTCGCGCATCTCGGCTTCGCTGCTGGCCCACCACACGCGGATCCGGTCGCTGATCGCCAGCCCGGCCGTCTTGCGCCCCTCCTGCAGGGCCCGCACCGCCTCGCGCGCGAGACCCGCGCGCCGCAGTTCGTCGTCGAGCTGCAGGTCCAGGGCCACGCTCTCCCCGCCCTCGGAGACCACCGCCCAGCCCTCGCGGGGCGTCTCGGTGATCACGACGTCCTCGGACT
>Ga0129333_10000804_pt1 | contig 27509 bp, 29 predicted proteins | sample CPB6_08_DNA_FD_94474 | JGI IMG/M metagenome (GOLD analysis project Ga0129333, IMG submission 94474) | Freshwater to marine salinity gradient microbial communities from Chesapeake Bay, USA - CPBay_Sum_0.6_0.8_DNA | ecosystem: Environmental > Aquatic > Marine > Coastal | place: USA: Chesapeake... | reverse complement strand
TACTTGGACGCCGGATCCACTCCGGCCGGGAAGGCGGCCGTGCGTCGGTCGTAGGGATGGGACCAGTCCCCCACGAGGCATTCGGCCGAGTGGGGCGCATGGTGCAGCGGATTATCATCCGCGGGCCACTCCCCCGACTCGACCTTGGCGATCTCCTCCCGGATGGCGATCATGGCATCGCAGAAGCGGTCGAGTTCAGCCCTGCTCTCGCTCTCGGTCGGCTCCACCATGAGGGTTCCTGCGACCGGGAACGACATGGTCGGGGCATGGAACCCGTAGTCGATGAGGCGCTTGGCGACGTCATCGACGGTAATGCCGCTGGACTTGGTGAGGGGCCTCAGGTCGAGGATGCACTCGTGGGCGACGCGACCGTGGGCACCGGTGTAGAGGATGGGATACGCCTCGCCCAGCCGTGATGCGATGTAATTCGCCGAGACGATCGCGGCCGACGTGGCCTTCGTCAAGCCATCTGGCCCCATGAGCCTCAGATAGGCGTACGGGATCGGCAGGATGCCCGCCGAGCCCCACGGCGCTCCGCTGACCGGACCGACCACGGCGGGCTCCGGCCCCGCCTCCGGCCGAAGGGGGTGAGTCGGCAGGAACGGGGCGAGGTGCGCTCGCACACCGATGGGACCGACACCGGGGCCCCCTCCCCCGTGCGGAATGCAGAATGTCTTGTGCAGATTCAGATGCGACACGTCGGCGCCGAAGCGACCGGGCTTGGCCAGGCCGACGAGGGCATTGAGATTGGCGCCGTCGACGTACACCTGGCCGCCAGCGTCGTGCACCATCGCGCAGATCTCGCCGACGGCTTCCTCGAAGACACCGTGAGTCGACGGGTAGGTGATCATGAGTGCGGCAAGTTCATCACCGTGCGTGGCGATCTTCGCCTTGAGGTCGTCGACATCGACATTGCCATGTTCGTCGCATGCAATCACCACGACGCGCATTCCCGCCATCACCGCGCTGGCGGCGTTGGTGCCGTGAGCGCTGCTCGGGATGAGGCACACTGTGCGCCCATCCTCGCCACGCGAGTGGTGGTAGGCGCGAATCGCCAGTAGCCCGGCGAACTCGCCCTGGCTTCCCGCATTGGGCTGGACGCTGACCGCGTCATATCCGGTGACCTCGCACAGCAGGGACTCGAGCTCGTTGATCATCCGGACGTAGCCCGCCGCCTGATCGAGGGGGGCGAAGGGATGGATGTCGGCAAATCCTGGCCAGGTGATGGGCTCCATCTCGGAGGTCGCGTTGAGCTTCATGGTGCACGATCCGAGCGGGATCATGGTGCGGTCAAGGGCAAGGTCACGGTCAGAGAGCCGTCGCAGGTAGCGCAGCATCTCGGTCTCGCTGCGGTAGTCGTGGAAGGTCGGGTGGACGAGGTACGGCGACGTGCGCTGAAGATCCATCGGGATACCGGAGGTCGCCGGATCGGTGACCTCAGACACCAGCGTGACACCGAGCGCGCGCGCGAGGCGCTCGAGGTCATCATCAGTCGTCGTCTCATCGAGGGTGACGCCGATCGTGTCCTCGTCGATTCGACGGATGTTGATGCCCTCCCGCAGGGCGGCAGCAATCCATGCGTCAGCTCGCCCGTCCGCTCGCGCCGTGACGGTGTCGAAGTACACGGAATCCAGGACTTCGATGCCTGAGTGCTGGAGCGAAAGTCCGAGTCGGAGTGCGTAACCGCGCACGCGGGTCGCGATCTCCCGCAGGCCCTCCGGACCGTGGTAGGCGGCATACATGGCGGCGACGACGGCCAGGAGGACCTGTGCCGTGCAGATATTGCTGGTGGCCCGCTCGCGACGGATGTGCTGCTCCCGCGTCTGCAGGGCCAGGCGGTAGGCCGGACGACCCTCCACGTCCACCGACACGCCGACGAGGCGACCAGGAAGCGATCGCTCGAGACCGGCTCTCACGCTCATGAATCCCGCATGGGGTCCGCCGAAGCCCATGGGCACGCCGAAGCGCTGCGCGGATCCGACGCAGACATCGGCACCCATCTCCCCCGGCGGCGTGAGCAAGGTGAGCGACAACGGGTCGGTGGCGACCACGGAGCCGATGTCATGCTGGCTGGCTGCCTGCAGGATCGGCCTGATGTCGTCGATCTGGCCCGAGGATCCCGGGTACGACACGAGCACGCCGAAGACATCGCTGTCGAAGTGGGCGATGAGATCGCTGCGGTCGAGTACGCGGATCTCGATGCCGATGGGGGCCGCGCGGGTGCTGAGTACGGCGATCGTCTGGGGGTGCGTGTCGGCGTCCACGAGGAATACGTGTCCGTCCCGGGTGCGATGCAGCAGGCCCATGCCCTCCGCCGCAGCGGTCGGCTCATCGAGGAGCGAGGCCGGCGCTACCGGCAGGGCCGTGAGGTCTTCGACGACGGTCTGGAAGGCCAGGAGGGCCTCAAGGCGACCTTGGCTGATTTCGGGCTGGTAGGGCGTGTAAGCGGTGTACCAGGCCGGGCTCTCGATGACATTGCGACGGATGACCGGCGGCGTATGGCAGTTCTGGTACCCCATGCCGATCATGGAGGTGACGACCCTGTTGGTCGAGGCCAGATCCGCCATCAGGCGGCGAAGGCCTGCCTCGTCCAGGGCATCCGGGACGGCGAGGCCGTCGCGGATGCGAATCGCCTCAGGCACCACATCGCCGAGGAAGGCGTCCATGGACGAGTAGCCCAGGGCGCCGAGCATGAGTTCGAGATCGTGATCACGCGGGCCGATATGGCGATCGGCGAAGGCCTTGTCTGCCATGGCTGCTCCTGGCAACTCGAAGGACGAGCGCACGGCGTACGCCCGACCCCCTCTGGTCTCGCGGGCTACCGCGACCTGAGAGCTTCGCCGCTCGAGGCGACTTGCACCGTCGGTGGGGTGGCGAGCCACCCTCTCTCCAGAGTTGCCTTCCCTGCGCGGTTCATCTGCCTGAGAGTTTCCGGGGCGGTTGCTCCTTCGGCGCCCGGGGCTCCCCGGGTCTCTCCCGCGCTGGGTCTAGCAGCACGCACACCATAGCGCACAGGGGCGGTGAAGCGTCAGCTCACCGTGCGGCGCGCCGCACGGCGCAGGGAGAGTTCGTCGGATACCGACCGCAGGTCCGCAGCCCCGTCGGCCGCCTCACCGGGCAGCGAGGCGAGCTGCCCCTCAACCTCCTGCCACACACGTCCCACAGCGATGCCGAAGACTCCCTGGCCCCCACGGACGAGATCGATGACCTCGTCCTCGCTCCGGCACTCGTAGATCGAGGCACCATCGCTCATGAGGGTGATGCGTGACAGGTCGTCGCCTCCGCGCTGCTCGAGATGCTCGACAGCCGTGCGGATGTTGGCCAGGGACACGCCTGTATCGATGAGACGCTTGACGATGCGCAGCACGAGGATGTCCCGAAAGGAGTAGAGCCGCTGGGTGCCCGACCCGGACGCGGGCCTGATGCTCGGCTCGACCAGGCCCGTGCGTGCCCAGTAGTCCAACTGGCGGTAGGTGATGCCAGCAGCCGCGCAGGCGATCGGTCCCCGGTAGCCCAAGTGAACCGCCGCTGACTGCAGCGACTCCTCGGGGAACAGCGCCTGCTGGTCCACGGTGGTGGGAACGTCCACGGATGGGGCGGCCTGCTCGGGAACTCGCATCGGGGCACCCTCCACCCTGTTAGTGAGTCTCGCGGTGGCTTTCCGCCGACGAGAGACCCGTTGCCGCCCACCAGAAGAGCGGACTGCCACGGTAGGGGTCAGCCTCGCCGGGGTCAACGCGACCCGCCGTGGCTAGGAGTCAGAGCCGAAGTCCTCCGGGGTGACCTGGTCGAGGAATTCGCGGAACTTCTCGACCTCGTCCTCCTCGTCGCCGCCGCCTTCCTCCGGAATGAGGACGCCTGCCTCGTCGAGGACCTCGTCGGCGACCTCAATGGGGCTGGATGTGCGCAGGGCAAGGGCGATCGCATCCGAGGGGCGCGCGCTCACCACAGCACCGTCCCCCAGGTCGAGCTCGGCATAGAACACGCCCTCGTCCAGGCGCGTGATGCGCACCTCGGCGAGCGTGCGACCGACGCCGCCGATGACATCCTTGAGCAGATCGTGGGTCAAGGGGCGTGGGGGGACGACGCCCTGCTGGACATAGGCGATCGCGGTCGCCTCTGTGGCGCCGATCCATATGGGCAGGTACCTCTCGCCGTCGACTTCACGCAGGAGCACGATGGGCTGGTTGGAGGGCATCTCCACTCGGACACCGAGGACCTCGACCCGCTTCATGACTCGAGACTAGACGACCGCTGCCGCACCAGGCAGATGTGGAGGTCCAGGAGTTGGGCAAGGAGCACCGCGGTGCGCTGGCGTTGCTCCACGACCGGCACGCTCGCTCGCCGTGGCGCCAGGGCCTGCTGCACGAGGCCGACCTCCCGGTCAGCAGCTGCCCGGAACGACCGGAGATGTCGGGGCTCGATCCCCCACTCGGCCAGGGTCGCGATGAGTCGGCAAATCTCCACGGCGGTGGCATCCATCGTGACGACCAACCCATGCTCGACAAGATCGTTGAGCCTGTCGGGCGAGACGCCTCCGCGCTGGGCCACCTCCGCGGGAGTCATGGTTCGCGAGCGTGCAGGTCTCACGCGGGAAACAGCGACCGACCCCGCCGACTGCGGCTCCTCGTCGAGGATGCGTTCGCTGATCACGGCGAGAGGGAGGAATTCGTCGCGCTGCAGGCGAAGTACCCGGCGCAGCATGGTGACGTCCTCATCGGAGTACCTACGGCTCCCCCGGGCCGTTCGCAGGGGGGTGATCAATCCTTCCCCCTCGAGGAAGCGGATCTTCGAGGCGGTGAGCTCGGGGAACTCCTCGCGCAGTTCGGTCACGACGGCACCGATCGCACGCAGAGTGCTCATGCCGGCTCGGCATCCCCTCCGACGAGATAGGCGAATCGATACTTGCCGATTTGGACCTCGTCGCCCGGGTTCAACGCGACCTCCTCGATGCGCTGGCGGTTGACGTAGGTGCCATTGAGGCTGCCCACATCGCGAAGCAACCAGCCGGTCGACATACGACGTAGCTCGGCATGGCGTCGGCTCACGGTGACGTCGTCGAGGAACAGATCCGAGTCAGGTTCGCGTCCGGCTGTCACAAGATCGCCTACGAGAAGGTAGGACGTCCCGGCACTGCCACCGCGCTGGACGACGAGGACCGCCTCACCCGGCCCGACGCCGGCGGCGACCCCGGAACCGACCGGGGGCAGGGAACCGCTCGAGCCGGGACCGGCGACGCCCACAGATGTGATGTCGTGGGCGACAGGTGCACCGCAGACACGACAGAAGCGGTCACCGGGGTCTACGGCGTGGCCGCACTCGGACATTGCGGACGTCACTCCCCAATCAAGGCTCGATAGGAAGCGGCATCGAGCGTCGACTCCCCCTCGCCGTCGACGCGCACCTCGACCATCCAGCCGTCGCCGTAAGGCTGTGAGTTGACGGTGTCGGGGGCGTCGGCGAGGGCGGCGTTGACCGCGGTGACCTCGCCCGACACGGGCGCATAGATCTCGCTCACGCTCTTGGTGGATTCCACCTCGCCGCACGGCTGACCAGATGTGAGCACCTGCCCCACCTTCGGCAGATCGACGTAGACGATGTCCCCCAGGGAGTCCTGGGCGTAGTCAGTGATCCCGAAGCGGATGATTCCCTCGTCCGTCGTCGCGATCCATTCGTGCTGGTCGGTGAACCGCAATTCTTCGGGCACCTCGCTCATCGTCCTACCCTCCATCGTGTGGCGCGGAACCGAACCTAGTCCCCAGCAGGGGTCGCGGCAAGGACGCGACGCGCTTGGTCCAGGTAGAGAAGCGCGGCGTACCAGTACAGAGCCGTCCCCCAGATCACGAAGGCCCAGCCCAGTGCGCCGAGCACCTGCTCCCAGGTCGCACTGCCTGCGCCGACGAGGACGAAGGGGAAGCCCCAGTAGAGCGCGAACGTGGCCGCCTTCCCCAGATAGTGGACAGGCAGCGCCACGAGGCCGCGTCGACGAAGTGCCGGGACAAGCGCCAGAAGCAGCAGTTCCCGTGCTGCGAGGAGAGCGACAAGCCACCAGGGAACGAGGTCGCGCAGCGCCAGGCCCAGGAGCGTGGCGGCGATCGTCAGCCGGTCCACGAGCGGATCGAGCAAACGACCTAGTCGGGTCGACTGGCCGGTGCGTCGCGCGATGGCCCCATCAGCCCAGTCCGTGATACCCGAGACGGCAAGGACGGCCACGCCGACCAGGTCGGCTTGCAGGACGAGGACCAGCCAGAGGAAGACGGGGATGAGCAGGAGCCTCACGACACTCAGGGCGTTGGGCACCGTGACGATCCGCTCTTCGCCGGAGCGGCCCCTGTCGGCCCTCATCGGGGTCGCCGGCGACCGACAATCGCCCAGCCGCCCAGGAGGATCAGCGCCAGGCCGCCCACGCTGGCGGAGGCCGCTGTGACAGCCGACGCCTCCAGGGTTCGCTCGGCACCGGGAACCCGGTACTCGAGCCTGAGGGAGGCCCGCGGCCCCGTGGAAGCATCGCGGCGCATCAGCACCAGCGTGCTGCCCTCGAGGGATCCCGCGTCCAACTCAGGGGAGGTCCCGGTGGACGAGGCAGTCCACAGAGCCAGGCCCTCCGGGTCGTCCGGAACGCCGCTCCCGGGGACGGACACGGTCGGCCACGCGTTGACGCTGCCCTCGTCTGGTCGGACGGCAACCGAGTACGGCACGCCGTCGAGGTAGGCATTGACCGTGTCAACCGGGGCCACACCGAGGAAACCGGGGCTATCGGTAGCCATCGTGGCAACGAGGACCACATCGCCGAGGTCCTCGGCCAGTTCCTGAATGGTCGTGCCGCCGAATTCGAGCGCGTCGTTCACCCACGGAGGGACCGTGGGGGCGACGAGCCTCCCGGCCACCCCGTCCACGATGACAGCCCGGTCGCCGGGGGCCGCACCGAGCTCGCCGAGCGGCCGGACAACGACACCACTGCGGCCGACGCTGCTCTCGATGGCGGACGCAATGACGGCACTCGGGATCGCGAGCACCATGAGCACTGTGCCCAGGGTCACCGCCAGGATGCCCGATGCGATGCGGATGGCTCCCCACGCCGTCATGCTCGTGGCGTCACCGTAAGGATCCCCAGGCACATCTCATCCGTGGTGCCCTCTCCCCAGGTGATGTAGCGAGGTTCCGTGCCAGCCAGGGCGGGCAATTGCCTGCGGAGTTGAGCGTCGTGGGTGCACGTCACCGTAATCGTGTCGCCCTTGTCCAAGTCGATCGGCTTCGGGAGCGGACGCGCACCCTGGTTGTCGAAGTCCCACTCATCGATGTCGAGCACCGTCTCCTCGCGCGGCGTGCCTTGATTTGCCACAAGGGAGATCTCGCGGCCGAGGAGGTGCATATGGCCAGCAGACGCGTACACGGTGATGTCGCTGGAGAGGGTGTGCGTGCACGATTGCGTGGCACCCGCTCGCGGGTTGACCAGGTCTCCGTCGCAGATGAGCTGCAGGCCCCAGATCGTTCGCAGGGACTCGCCACCGAAGCGCTCGATGGTGTCCTCGACGGCGGCCTCCCGATCACACAGCGGCCCCTGCTCGTCGGGCAGGCAGGGCAGTTCGACCGGGCCGGGGAAGAGCATGGTCTCCAGGGGCTTGAGGTCGGAATCGCCCGGAACCGTGCGCAACTTGACCGAAGTCGTGTCCGGTCCGTCGCCCGCCAGCAGGTTGTAGTGCACCTGGAGGATGACGCTGCTGCCCTTTTCCAGGAACACGCCGGTCCCCTCGGGGTAGCGAGACTCGCGGCCGCCGGGGGCCCACGCGGCGAGCCACGGAGCAGAGTCCAAGGAGCGGACCGCGTCACCTCCCACTGACGGCAGATCGGGGCCGCCGAAGCAGCTCCAGCCCTGGCCAGGGTCCGCTTCGTCGCGCTGCTGAGCTGCCTGGACCTGCGCCGATCGCACGCGGTACAGGATTGCGTGATGGACAACCGCGGCGTTGTCGGGAACGAATCGCACCCCGGTGATGAAGCGATCCTCCGGCACCCCGGTGTCCAGGAGGAAGCATCGGTAGTCGTCGGTGGCCGTGCCCGCGCTCGTGGGCGTATACGGCTCGGCCAGCCCGACCGTCACGATGCCGTCGGCGGATATGTCGACCGAACTGGAGGAGGCGCTGGCCGTCTCCGAGGGCTGGCTCTTGGTGGTGGGGCTGGATGCTCCTTGCGGAACGGCGCTGCATGCCATGAGCACCCCTGCCGACGCTACGGCAATCAGGGCGACAGGGAGCAGCGTCCGAGATTTCATTCCTTGATGCTACGCGATCGCGCATACGACGCGACCGCAACGGCTGCTGCGACATTCAACGAGGCGCCCTCCCCCGACATAGGAATGGCGCATCGGCGCCAGGCCGTCGTCATGGCCAGGTCGGACAGCCCTGGTCCCTCGGAGCCGACGGCCAGGGCGACCTTGGCAGTGGTGCACTCCCGCAGCGCTGAGTCCAGATGCACGTCCCCTGAGGGTGTGAGCGCGATGAGCCGTCGCTCCTGCGCCAATGCCCGCAGGGACCCGGGCCAGTCGTCGCTGCGCGACCAGCGGCATGCGAGGACGGTCGCCATCGATGACTTCACCGCCTTGCGATACAGCGGGTCGGCACAGCCGGGCGAGATGAGGACGTCGGAGATCCCCTGCACCGCAGCAGAGCGAATGGCGAGGCCGACGTTCGTGGGATCGACGAGGTCCTCGAGAACCAGCACATCACCGCCATGAGCGAGCAGGTCGGTGACACCCAGCGCGGGAGGTCTGCTCACCGCGGCGAGCGCACCGCGATGCACGTGATATCCGGTGATCCCCGTGAGTACGGCCTGGTCGGCAACGAAGATGGCGGTGTCGACGCCGGCGAGTGCGGCCTCAAGCCGCGCCAGCCAACGCCTCTCGGTGAGCACGGCACGGAAGTCCAGACCCGATCGGGCGCAGCGTTCGATGACGAGGTGACCCTCGGCCATGAAGAAGCCTCGCTCTGGTTCGATGCGCTGCCTGAGATCGACATCGGTGAGGGCCGTGAACAGCTCGATGCGAGGGTCACGCGCGTCGGCGATGGTGATGATCTGTCGCGTCACGGGGCCCGCGATCCCCGGGCCAGTTCCTGGGCCAGCAGTGCGTCACGATCCTTCAGCCGGTCCAGGCCGCGGGCTGCCTGGGCCATGCGCGGGTGCCTGGCGAAAGCGTCCGCATGGGCGGCGATGAAGGCCCAGTAGCCCGCCGTGACGGGACATGCTTCCGGCCCCACGCGTCGATCGGGACGGTAGGCGCAGCCGCGGCAGAAGTCCGTCATCTTGTTGATGTAGGCGCCGCCGGCGGCGTACGGCTTGGTCGCCATGCGGCCGCCATCGGCATGAAGGGCCATCCCGACGACGTTGGCGGCCATGACCCAGGGGTAGGCATCGACGTAGTTTGCGGTGAACCACTCCGTCACCTCCCGGGGATCGAAGGCGTGCTGCAGGGCCCAATTGCCGAGGACCATGAGGCGGATGATGTGGTGATTCCATCCTCGCGCCCGAACCTCTTCTAGTGCGGTGGAGAGGCAACGCGCCTTCACCTGGGCCGTATCGAGTTCCCGAAACCACGCCGGCAGTGGGGTATGCGCATCGAGAGCGTTGGAATGCCGCACATAATCCGGGCCGAAGTGCCAGTACAGGTGCCACACGTAGTCGCGCCAGCCCATGACCTGTCGGACGAATCCCTCAGCGCTCTCCAAGGGCACCCGTCCTTCGCGCCAGGCATCGAGAACGCGCGCGATGACCTCGCTCGGCTCGAGGAGACCGAGGTTCAGCGGAGCCGACAGGAGGGAGTGCGCCATGGGCCAGTCCCCGACGAGCGCTGCATCCTCGTAGGGACCAAAGATGGCGAGGCGGTGAGCGATGAAGTCGTCAAGGACACGAAGTGCCTCATCCCGGGTGACCGCGAAGCGCCGGGGACCGTCGTCACCCACGAAACGCAGGCCCTCGGCCTCCCACTGGGCCAAGTCCGCGCGCACTCCGGCGTCGATGTCGTCTTCGACGGGCCACCATGGCTCGGGCAGGCCCAGTGTGGTTGCCCCGCGCGGTGGTGGTTTGCGGTTCTCAGCATCGAAATTCCAGCGTCCGCCCTCGGGTTCGCCGTTGTCCATGAGGATCCCTGTGCGCTTGCGCGCGTACCGGTAGAAGTCCTCTTGCCGAAGGTGCTTGCGTCCGGCGACCCAGGAGGCGAACTCGGTCTCGCTCGTGACGAAGCCGCGCGACGCGAGGATCTCCATCGGCCGACTGTCGGACAGGGAGTGCACGAACCCCCGAGCGGCCCAGCTTGTGGGATTGACGACGCTGAGGGGCCCGTCGACGCCGGCCAATCCGTCGCGAAATGTCGCAGCGGCAACGTAGTGGGCACGGTCGTCGAGTTCACGCGCTCGGTGGCGCATCGCGGACAGGATGAGATGAGCCTTCTGCCGGTGGTAGTTGCGGCGAGCGAAGGCTGACCGCGATTCGATGATAAGGATCCGCTCGCCATCCGGATCAGGGTCGACATCACCGCCACCGAGGTAGTGGGGGCCCAGTTGGTCGCCGAACAGCCAGCGCATGGCGTGCCTTAAAGGGCTCGCGCCGACCAGCGGCCCTCGTGGCGCCGGACGTCGAGCGGGATGCCGTAGGCAGCAGACAGCGCCTCGTTCGTGAGCACCTCGTCAATCCGCCCCTGGGCGACGACCGTGCCACCGCGCAGAAGTAGTGCATGGCTGGTGCTCGCCGGAATCTCCTCGACATGGTGGGTGACCAGCACGGTGGTCGGCGCGGCGTCATCGGCCGCCATGTCGGAGAGTCTGCCCACCAACTGCTCCCGGCCGCCGAGGTCCAGTCCCGCAGCCGGCTCGTCAAGGAGAAGGACCTCCGGGTCGCTCATCAGTGCCCGGGCGATGAGGGCGCGCTTGCGCTCACCGTCCGACAGGGTGCCGAAGCGCCTTTCCGCGAGATCGCCCATGCCCAGGAGTCGGAGGAGTCGCTCTGCACGACGTACGTCGGTCTCGTCATACTCCTCGCGCCAGCGACCTGTCATGCCCCACGAGGCCGTGAGCACGACGTCTCTCACGCGCTCTCGAGCCGGGATCGCATCGGTGACGCCCGCGCCGACGTGGCCGATCATCGGCCGTAGGTCGAAGACATCGCTCATCCCCAGGGTTTCACCCAGGATGCGCGCGACCCCGGTGGTCGGATGCTGACGGGTGGAGGCGATGGAGAGCAGAGTGGACTTACCCGCGCCGTTGGGACCAAGCAGCGCCCAATGCTCATCCGAGTGCACGGTCCACGTCACATCCGAGAGGATCCACGTCGGCCCTCTCCTGACGCCGACCGACTCGAAGTCCAGCACGGTGGTCACACGGACAACCTAGACCGCGCTGCGCGCACGCCACCCCCGCAGCCCCTCCAACTAGCCTGACGCCATGGAACCAGCAGGGGGCGCATCGGTGCCGCTCTCGCCCGGTCTCGACAAGGGCAGTGCCGCGTGGCGCGCAGGTCGAGCAGCGGTGACGCTCGCCGCTGTCCTCGATGCGCGGTTGGCTGCTGACGATGGGCTGGATGCCCTGGTAGCACTCGGAGTACCCGAGGAGGGCTGGTGGAGCGTCCTCGGCGACATCCGGCAGGCGCCGTGGCTGGAGGTACGTCTACCCCGATCCGGAGATCCGCGCGGGGTCCCCCTCCCGCGACATGTGTCGGCGGACGCTGCGGTCGGTTGGTCGTGTCATGACGGAGGGTCGCGCTGGCTGATCCCGACCGGAGGCATCCAGTGGCTCACGGTTCACAGCCCGGAGACTCAGGCTGCAGGTCCAGACGCCGAAGAGGCAGCACGCACCTTGCGCTCGGAGGTCGTGCGTGTCGCGCACGTCTTGGACCCCGACACGCCAGCACGTGGCGAGGCTCGGGAGCGTTCCCGGATCGAGCGTGATGTCGATTCATGGATCCTGGGACCACCCGCCCTGCCCGGTCAACGACGAGCCCTCGCGTCGATGTCGCTGCGCATCCTGCTCTCGATCACGCGGGCCGGGATCCCGCGGGCCGAAGCCGGTGCCGACCGGCTCGAGCGCGCGGCGCGAGCAGGGGTCGAGGCAGCCTTCTCCTCGCGCGTGAACAGCGGTTAGGCTCCGGACCGTGGACGGCACTCTTCTCGCCATCCTCAGCGGCCGAGACAGGCCCGGCGTGACCGCTGCGGTGTTCGATTCACTGCGCCACACTCGATGCGAGGTGCTGGACATCCAGCAGATCGTCGTACGAGGCCGGCTCATCCTGGCGGTCCTGCTCGGTCTGTCCGCGACCGACGTGGGCGAAGCCAGGGCGACCCTGCACTCCGAGGCATCTCGCCTCGGCATGGAAGTCGAGACGGTCCCAGGAGCCAGCATCGCGCGCAAGGACCCTGCCCGGCGGCGGATTCACGTGACCTTGATGTCCGAGCGGCTTCTGGCCGCCCCAGTCGCAGAGCTCGCGCGCCGTATGGCCGAGCGCGGCTGGAACATCGATCGGATCCGGCGCATCGCCTCGTATCCGGTCACCGCGGTGATCTTCGAAGGGTCGGGAGAGGACATCGCTGATCTGCGCCGTGAACTCTCGGAGGCCTCGGCCGAATTGGGTGTCGACGTCGCGGTTCAGCACGCTGGACTCGATCGACGAGGTCAGCGCCTAGTGGTCATGGACGTGGACTCGACACTCATCCAAGACGAGGTCATCGACCTGCTCGCGGAGCAGGCCGGGGTGCTCGACGAGGTATCCGCCATCACCGAGCGCGCGATGCAGGGCCAGATGGATTTCACCGAGTCGCTCACCGCGAGGGTAGCCCTCCTGCGTGGCCTGCCCGAGGAGGCGTTGGCGATGACGGCGGAGCGCATCAGGCTGACACCCGGTGCGCGAACTCTCTGCCGCACCTTGCGCAGGCTCGGATTTCGGATCTGCTTGGTTTCGGGTGGCTTCACCGAGATCATCGCTCCGCTTGCTCGCCAACTCGACGTCGACGGGCTGCGGGGCAACACCCTGGAGGTGGTCGACGGCAGGCTCACGGGCCGCGTCGTCGGAGACATCGTCGATCGACATGGCAAGAAGGCCGCCCTCGAGGCCTTCGCTCGGGAGTTCGGCATCCCCCGATCACGCACCGTCGCGATCGGCGATGGCGCGAATGACCTGGACATGCTCGACGCTGCGGGACTCGGGATCGCCTTCAACGCCAAGCCCCTGGTGCGGGCGGCCGCCGACACTTCGCTCAACGCGCCGTATCTCGACTCCGTGCTGTTCCTGCTTGGTATCACTCGGGAAGAGATAGAGGAGGCGGACGCCGAGGACTAGCCCGCTCCCCGGGGAACGGCGAACACCGCAACGTCAGCCGCTGAGTGGTCGCTCCAGTCCGCTCGCATCGTGACCCAGGTGATTCCGGCCGTCGGGTACTTGCTTCGGATCCGTTCGCACGCGGAAACAGCCCCTTCGCGGCACAACGAGAGCGCGAAGTCCTCAATGCCAGGGTTGTGACCCACGATCATCGCTGTACGCGCCCGGGGATCGAGCGCGGATACGACGTCGCCGAGACGCTCGCCCCAGTCGGTGTAGATCCTGGCATCAGTGCGCACGTGGGCTGCCTGGATGTGCTCGGCTACAAGTGTCCACGTCTCCTGCGCACGACGTGCTGGTGACACGATCACCTCGTCGATCATCGGAATAGCCGCTCGTAGCCAGATGCCGGCTGCCCCCGCATCGCGCTGCCCGCGCGGAGAGAGCGGGCGCTGAACGTCGCTCACGCCGATCGGGTAGTCCGATTTCGCGTGCCGGAGCAGGATCAGGGTGCGCACAACTACGCTCCCTGGGAGTGCACACCGCCATCGACATGCACGATCTCCCCCGTCGTAGCCGGGAACCAATCGGACATGAGAGCCACGCAGGCACGCGCGGCCGGTCCTGGATCGTCCAGATCCCATCCCAGGGGCGCACGGCCCTGCCACACGCTCTCGAATTCCTCGAAGCCCGGGATGCTCTTGGCCGCCATAGTGCGGATGGGCCCGGCTGCCACGAGATTGACGCGAATGCCGTCCGCCCCCAGATCACGCGCCAGATAGCGAGCTGTCGATTCCAGTGCAGCCTTAGCCACTCCCATCCAGTCGTACGTTGGCCAGGCCACGGTCGCATCGAAGTCCAGACCCACCACGGACGAGCCACGCGAGAGCAGGGGCCTGCATGCGACGGTCAATGCCTTCAGGGAGTACGCCGAGACTTCGAGCGCGGTGCTGACATCGGGCCAGGGCGTCGTGAGGAAGCGTCCACCCAGAGCAGACTCGGGCGCGAAGCCGATCGAGTGGAGCACTCCATCAAGGCCATCGACGTCGGCTCGTACACGATCCGTCAGCGCTTCGAGGTCCTCCGCGGACGTCACGTCGAGCTCGACGACGGGGGCTTCGAGGGGCAGGCGTGTTGCAGTCCTACGGGTGAGTGACAGTGCTCGGCCGAAGCCGGTGAGCACCACCTGAGCTCCCTCCTCCTGAGCAAGGCGCGCCACGTGGAAGGCGATCGACTGATCCGTGAGCACCCCGGTGACGAGAATCCGCTTGCCATCGAGCAATCCCATGCCAGACCCTCCTCAGTGACCCATGCCGAGTCCGCCATCCACCGGGATGACGGCGCCGTTGATGTATGCGGCTTCTTCGCCCACGAGAAAGGCGACGGCGGAAGCAATCTCATCGACGGTCCCATAGCGCCCCGCCGGAATTTGGGCGCGGATCGCGTCTCGCTGATCCTGTGTCAGCACCGCTGTCATGTCGGTGTCGATGAAGCCGGGGGCGACGACATTGGTGGTGATCCCTCGCCCACCCAGTTCTCGCGCAAGGCTTCGCCCCGCTCCGATCAGGCCGGCCTTGGCGGCGGCGTAGTTCACCTGGCCCGCTGAACCTAGGGCCCAGACGACGCTGGATATGAGCACGATTCTTCCATTGCGCGCCTTGATCATGCCCCGCGCGACACGTCGGGCACACCGGATCGTCCCGACAAGGTTGGTCTGGAGCACGTCGTCGATGTCGTCATCGGTCATGCGCATGAGCAGCGTGTCCCTGGTGATCCCCGCATTGGCGACGAGGATGCCCACGCTTCCGTGCTCCGTCTCGATACGGCCGATCGCCTCGTCGACGGAGGCGGTGCTCGTCACATCGAGGCTCACGGCGTCCAGCCCGTCAGGCGCAGTTCCCGAGCGGCTGCCGACGATGACTCTGTGACCCTCGGCATTCAGGCGCCGCGCGATCGCGAGGCCGATGCCTCGGTTGCCCCCGGTCACCAGCGCGATCGACGCTGCCTCGGACACCCTGGGACTCCCCTCGGCCCGCGTGGGCGCGGGCGCACACGCAGACGTTAGTGGGTCGTCTTCGCCCACGGAACAGCGACATGCATGGGAGCATCACTCCATGGCCCAGTGGGAGAAGCGCACAGGGACGGCCGTGGACCGGCTGCTGTTCTTCTCCGACGCGGTCGTCGCCGTCGCCATCACCGTGCTCGCACTACCGCTGTTCGACATTCCCGGGCCCAAGGACGGCGAAAACGTCCTGGATGTCATCAGCGCCCACCAGGGCCAGATCATCACTTTCATCGTGACCTTCGTCGTCATGGCCGTCATGTGGAACATCCACAACCGGGTGATGAACTCCCTCTACGCCTACGACGCGGTTATCTTCTGGCTGGACATGTTCTGGCTCATCGGGTTCGTCTTCCTACCGTGGCCTTCGACGATGTACGGCGCGGGTGATCACTGGGGGTCGACGGATGTGGGTGTCTTCTCAAGCGACGGCACGGGTGCGCTCTACTGGTGGACGATGGCGTACATCAGCGGCATCGGCACCATCGTGTCTCTTTACATCAATCGTCGGCCCGAGTTCATCAAGCCCAACGATCGCGCCTACTGGGCCGCGCTCTCGAAGACCCGCGCCCGGCTCCGGGGTGCGGCGTTCTTCGTCGTCTTCATCGTCGCGGGATTGACGACCGTGATCTATCCATTCCTGGGTTACTGGGCCTTGCTCCTCATCTGGCCCCTCAACATCATCCTGCAGCCGACCAAGGCACAGCGCGCCGAACTCGACTCCCTGCGAGCCCCCGATCGCGAGGCCTCCTAGGGGGACCACCCAGCGCTGCGCAATCCTCGATTCCGACGTAGCGTTGACCCATGAACTCCGCCCGCCCACCCGAGGTGCACAGCATCACGGGGGCCGGAGAGTCGCTCAGCAACGAGCAGACCGGCCGCACCAAGCGATATCTGGTCTCCATGACAATCCGGACAGCCTGCGTCCTCCTCGCCATCGTGGTCCCCGGTTGGCCTCGATGGGTGTTCCTGGCCGGCGCTGTGGCACTGCCCTATCTCGCCGTGGTCGCAGCGAACTCGGGCCGGAGCCGGCGAGGTGTCCCACCGCCCACCCCACCGCCCCCGAGCACGCGCATGCTCCCGTCGGGTCCGCACGTCTCGGGCCAGGGATCCTGACCTACCGTTGAGCCGTGTGGTCACTTCTGCGCTCACGTCGCTGGGTCGCTTTCACGGCCCTCGTGATCGTGGCGATCATCGCCTTCGGCCTGCTGAGTCGCTGGCAGTGGCAGCGCGCAGATGAGGAGCGCACCAAGCGTGAGGCCTGGGCTGCCCAGCAATCCGCACCCCCGGCAGCCCTCGCCGACGTGCTGGAAGATCCCATCGACTGGCGTCAGGTGATCGCGACGGGGATCTACGACCCGACGTCGACTCTCCTCGTGCGTCAGCGACCGCTCGAAGGCCGCAACGGCTTCTGGGTGATCACCGCCTTGGACACGGCTGAAGGCCGCCTCTGGGTCAATCGCGGCTGGATCCCGGCGACCAGCGCGGCCACCGGGGTGGTGGCGGCGCCGGAACCGCCCGTGGGCACGGTCACGGTCACCGCGCGGACGCGTGTCATCGACGCTCCCCGTGACCCGGAGCCGACGGACCTCCCGGCGGGCCAGGTCAGTGGGCTCGTGCCCGTGGTGCTCGGCGCTGACATCGTCGACTTCTACCTCGAAGCGGTGGACACGTCGCCTCCGGACGTCAACGTCCAGCCTTTGCCCGCCCCTGCCATCGACGAAACGCAAAACATCAGTTACGCCGTGCAGTGGCTGATCTTCGCGACGATCGCCATCGCCGGCTGGTTCTTCTTCCTGCGTCGGGAAGCGCGCGAGGACCAGATCGCCGATGCACCAGGAGGTGCCTGATGGACCTCGGGCTCACCGGGCACCGGTACGTCGTCACCGGCGGCTCGCGTGGACTGGGCTACGCGACGGCGCAGGCCCTAGCAGCAGAGGGCGCCCGGACACTTCTCATCGGACGCGACCCCGCAGCGCTCGCGAACGCCTGCGCCAGCCTCGGCACCGGCCACGAATACCTGGCGGCGGATCTATCCCTTCCTGAAACTGCCCAGCAGATCAGTGCCTGGGCAGGTGACATCGACGGGGCGTTGGTCAACGTGGGCGGACCGGCACCCGGTCGGATATTGGAGATCGACGACGCCGAATGGCAGTCTGCGTTCGATGGGGTCTTCATGGCCACGATACGTCTCGTCCGGACACTCGCGCCCCGGATGCGACCCAACGGAGCATTCCTTGCCGTACTGTCTACCACCGTCAAGCAGCCCATCGCCGATCTCGGAGCCAGCAACGGCATGCGTCCCGGACTTGCCGTTGCAGTGAAGGATCTCGCCGACGCGTTGGCTCCCGACGTGCGCGTCAACGGCATCCTTCCCGGACGCATCGCGACGCAGCGTTTGCGCGAGCTGTACCCCGAAAACGCCGGGGAAGGAATTCCGCTCGGGCGACCCGGAGATCCAGCCGAATTCGGCCGGGTGGCGGCCTTCCTCCTCTCCCCCGCGGCTTCCTATGTGACCGGCACGCTCGTCTCTGTCGATGGAGGCCTGCTCCGCTCGCCCTGGTGAGGCGGACACGTCTACCTGGGTGGCTCCTCGGTCCGAGAGGCGGAGAATTGAGTCGCATAGAGGCCCGCGTAGGCACCACCACGTGCGAGGAGCTCCTCGTGGGTCCCACGCTCCACGATCCGACCGTCATCCACGACGAGAATGACGTCGGCCTGTCGGATCGTGGACAGTCGATGGGCGATGACGAGCGAGGTGCGCCCGATGAGCGCCTGGGCGAGTGCCTGCTGCACTGCGGCCTCGCTCTCCGAGTCCAGATGCGCGGTGGCCTCGTCGAGGATGACGATGCGAGGGGCCTTGAGCAGCAGCCGCGCAATCGCCAGCCTCTGCTTCTCCCCTCCTGACAGGCGATAGCCCCGGTCTCCTACGACGGTTCCGAGTCCCGCGGGCAGGCTATCGATCAGATCCAGGATGCGGGCATCGCGGAGCGCGTCGCGCATTTGCTCGCGGGTGGCATCGGGCCGGGCGAAGAGCAGGTTGGCCTCGATCGTGTCGTGGAAGAGATGCGCATCCTGGGTGACGACGCCCACCGCGTCCCGTAGCGACGCCAACTCCAGATCACGGACATCGGTGCCGCCGATACTCACGGAACCGTAGGTCACGTCGTAGAGCCGCGGAACGAGTGCGGTGATCGTCGTCTTGCCGGCGCCTGAGGGGCCCACCAGAGCGATCATCTGGCCCGGCTCAGCGCGGAAGGAGACATCATGCAGAACCGGCGCGTCAGCGCGCAGCGAGTCCTCTCGTGCGACGGACTCAAGGGACGCCAGGCTCACCTCGCCGGCCGTCGGGTAGCGGAATCCGACATGGTCGAAGCGGACATCGAGCGGCCCCTCACGGACCGGCACCGCATCGGGCGCATCCCGCACGAGGGGCGGAAGGTCCAAGATCTCGAAGACCCTCTCGAAGCTCACCAGGGCAGTCATGACGTCGACGCGGACGTTGGACAAGGCGGTGAGAGGTCCGTAGAGCTGGGCCAGGAGCGCCACGAGGGCCAGCAGGGTCCCCAGCGTGATGGCGCCCTCGATCACGAGGTTGCCGCCCACACCGTAGGCGATGGCGGTGGCTATCGAGCCGACGAGCAGCAGGGCCGTGAAGAACCAGCGATTGGCCATCGCGATGCTCACGCCCGCGTCGCGCACCTGCGCCGCCCGGCCGGCGAACTCCCCGTGCTCGCGCTCGGGCCTGCCGAAGAGCGAGACCAGCAGGGCACCAGCGACATTGAAGCGCTCGGTCATCTGGGTGCTCATCTGCGCATTGACCTGCATCTGCTGCTTGGTCAGGGACTGCAGGCGCCGGCCCATCCAGCGCGCGGGAAGGAGGAAGAGCGGCACCAGCACCAGCGACAGCAGGGTGACCTGCCACGACAGCAGGAACATCGTGACCAGGACGATGCTCACGGTGATGAGGTTGCCGACGACTCCACCGAGGGTCGAGGTGAATGCCTGCTGCGCCCCAATGACATCGCTGTTCAGACGGGATACGAGGGCACCTGTCTGCGCACGCGTGAAGAACGCCACAGACTGGCGCTGCACGTGGTCGTATACCTGGGTTCGCAAGTCGTAGATCAGGCCCTCACCGATCCGACTCGAGTACCACCTGCCCACGAGGTTGATGCCGGCATCGAGCAAGGCCAGGATGGCCACGAGGATGGCCAGGGACGTGACAAGGGCGGCATTGCCCTGCGAGATCCCGGAGTCGATGATCTGCCGGAACACCAACGGCTGTGCGACCGTGAGCAGGGACGCGATCACCAAGGTGACGAGGAAGGCGACCACGAGGCCCCGGTAGGGGCGCGCGTAGGTGAGGATCCGGCGTACAACGGGCCAGCCGACAGGACTGACCTCTGCGGGATCCCGAGTCATCGACTGGTAGATCTGCCAGGGATTGACTCCGGACACGTCTAGTTGCCTCCGAGCAAGTCGCGTAGCCGTGCTACCTGCGTTCGGCGCTCGGCGGACAACTGCTCCTGGCGGTCGTTGATCTCGCCCAAGGCGAGGAGTGGCATGAGGTCGCGCACCGCTCCCGGTGGGGCGCTCGCGATGGACATGGCCATGTCGGCGATGCACTCGTCCAGGTCGGGGACGACTCTGGTGACGAAGCCCAGAGCGAAGCCCTCCTCGGCCGAGATCATCCGTCCCGTCGCACAGATGTCCACGGCACGGGAGTAGCCGACTGCGCGCACAAGCGGTCCTGTGCCGCCGAGGTCAGGAACGAGCCCCCATGACGTCTCCCTCATGGCAAAAGATGCGGAGGGGGACGCCAGGATGACATCGCATGCCAGAGCAAGTTGGAAACCCGCCCCTATGGCCGGCCCGTGGACGGCGGCAACCGTGAGGGCCGGGACCCGGCGCTGCCAGGTGAACGCGCGTTGGTACTCCTCGATCTGCGCGGCCATCTGCTCATCGCTCATCGTCGCCATGGCCGCAAGGGAGGTCTCGCCGGGAATCCCATCGGGGGTGAACATGCGACGGTCCAGTCCTGCAGAAAAGGCCGAACCCTCGCCGCGGATCACCGCCATCGTGGCGTCCGCGGTATCGAGCGCCCCGCCGATCGCGTCGAGCGCGGCCCAGGTGGCCGGCGTTTGAGCGTTGCGGGCCTCCGGACGATCCAGGATCACGCTGATGACGCGGCCGGGCAGGTGATCCATGCCATCCACGCGCACAGACCCGCGGGCCAGGACTTCAGCGGGCACGGTGACAGTCATGGGATCTCCGCATCGGGCTAGGCGAGTTCGACGAGTTCAGCGTAGTCATCGCTCCAGAGGTCCTCGTCGCCCTCCGGCAGGATGACGACTCGTTGGGGATCGAGTGCGCGCACGGCTCCCTCATCATGGGTGACGAGGATGACAGCACCCTGATAGCGGCCGAGGGCAGACAGGATCTCCTCCCTGCTCGCTGGGTCGAGGTTGTTCGTGGGCTCGTCGAGGAGAAGCACATTCGCGCTCGACACGACGAGAGTGGCCAACGCGAGTCGCGTCTTCTCGCCTCCGGAGAGGACTCCTACGGGCTTAGCGACGTCATCGCCGCTGAAGAGAAATGAGCCGAGCACCGATCTTCGTTCACTATCGCTGAGCTGAGGTGCGGCGCTCGAGAATGTCTCGATCACGGTACGTGCAGGGTCAAGAGTTTCGTGCTCCTGCGCGTAATAGCCGATGCGCACACCGTGGCCGTGAATCACTGCCCCCGTGTCCGGCTCATCGACACCGGCCAGGATGCGCAGCAACGTTGTCTTGCCAGCGCCGTTGAGGCCGAGGACGACGACGCGGGAGCCACGATCGATGTCCAGATCCACGTCCGTGAATACCTCCTCCGACCCGTACGACCTGGACAGTCCACGAGCACTTAGAGGCGTCTTCCCGCATGCCTGCGGCTCAGGGAGTCGAATGCGAGCGACGCGCTCCTTCGCGCGTTCCTGCTCCAGTCCGCCCACAAGGCGGTCAGCTCGCTTCAGCATGGATTGGGCTGCCCGTGCCTTCGTTGCCTTCGCGCGCATGCGCTCGGCTTGCTCCCGAAGTGCTGAGGCCTGCTTCTCGGCGTTCGCGCGCTCGCGCTTGCGCCTGCGCTCGTCTGTCTCGCGCTGTTGGAGGTAGGCGGTCCACCCCATCGCATAGGTGTCGAGCTCGGCTCGCTGAGCATCAAGGTGAACGACCGTATTGACCGTGGCTTCCAAGAGACCTGCGTCGTGGCTGATCACAATGAAGCCGCCCGAATAGCCAGCGAGGAATCGTCGCAGCCACATGATGGAGTCCGCATCGAGATGATTCGTTGGTTCGTCCAAGAGCAGCACGTCGTGACCGCCGAAGAGAATCCTGGCCAGTTCCACTCGCCGTCGTTGACCACCTGAGAGCGTTCCCAGTGGTTGGCCCAGGACGCGCTCAGGCAGTCCCAGGCTCGCGGCGATGCGGGCGGCCTCGGATTCCGATGCGTAGCCGCCCAGCGCCTCGAACTCGAGGGAGGCCCTGTCATAGGCCCGCATGGCCTGCTCCTGCTCAGCGCCATCGCTCCCGCCCATGCGCTCCGCGCTCGACCGCATGGCGCGCGCCGCCTCATCGAGCCCTCGGGCGCCGAGGATCCGGTCGCGAGCCAGGATGCCCAGGTCCCCGGTACGCGGATCCTGGGGCAAATAGCCCACCGTGCCCGCGCGCCGAACCTGCCCGGCGGCTGGCTGCGCCTCACCGGCGAGAACACGGGTCAGGGTGGTCTTGCCCGCCCCGTTGCGACCGACCAACCCCACCCTGTCGCCGGGACCCACGCGCAGCGACGCACCCTCGAGCAGCAGGCGGGCTCCTGCTCGCAACTCGATGTCCTGGGCGGTGATCACGGCCCGGTGAGCGTACCCCTAGACGTTGAAGCCCAAGGCGCGCAGCATCTCGCGACCGTCATCGGTGATCTTGTCGGGCCCCCATGGCGGCAGCCACACCCAATTGATCGTGAAGTTGTCGACCAAGCCATCGAGCGCCGCGCGCGTCTGGTCCTCGATGACGTCCGTGAGCGGGCAGGCCGCCGACGTCAGCGTCATGTCCAGGGTGGCGGAGTTGCCCTCCTCAACATGGACGTCGTAGACCAGGCCCAAGTCGACGACGTTGATCCCCAACTCAGGGTCGACGACATCCTTCATCGCCTCCCAGACATCCTCGGCCACAGCCTGCTCAGCCACGGTCCCCTCCCTCTGCCGCCCTGACCACGGCGTCCTTCCATGCCATCCATGGCAGCAGCGCGCACTTCACCCGGGCCGGGTACTTTGCGACGCCAGCAAAGGCCACGGCGTCGCCCATGGTCTCCTCGTCCCCCGGATCTGCGCCCTTGGACTGCACCATCTGCTGGAACCTGTCGAGCGCTGCCATCGCCTCATCCAGCGACTTGCCCGAAAGGCTCTCGTACATCACGCTCGCGGACGCCTGGGAGATGGAGCAGCCCTGGCCCGCATAGGACACATCCGCCACCCGCGTCACGCCGTCCATCTCCTCCAGGTGCACGCGAAGGTCGATCTCATCGCCACACGTCGGGTTGACGTGGTGCACCTCTGCCTCGAACGGGTCTCGCAGTCCCTTGCCGACCGGATTCCGATAGTGATCGAGGATGATCTCCTGGTAGAGGTCCTCCATCATGCCCGCCCGAAGACTTGTCGAACTTCGGCCAGCGACTGGACGAATGCGTCGATATCGTCCGTCCCGTTGTAGATGTAGGGCGACATGCGAGTAGTCGCGGGTACGCCCATCGCGCGGCATCCGGGCCATGCGCAGTGATGGCCCACGCGGACAGCGATGCCTTTGCTGTCCAGCACTTGCCCGACATCATGGGGATGCACGCCGTCGATCTCGAAGGAAATTGCGCTGCCACGATCACGCGTGTCACTCGGGCCCACGACCCGGACCCCGTCGACGTCCGAGAGTGCTCGAAGGGCGCGCGCCGTCAGCGCCGCCTCGTGGGCAGCTACTCGATCCATGCCGAGAGCGCTCAGATAGTCGCACGCCGCCGCAAGCCCGACCGCCTGAGCCACCATGGGGACCCCCGCCTCGAAGCGCTTGGGCGGCTCGGCGAACGTGGACGATTCCATTGTCACGGTCTCGATCATGGAACCGCCGGTGATGAAGGGTGGCATGGCATCGAGCATGGACGACCTCCCCCAGAGACAGCCGATGCCGGTCGGACCGAGCATCTTGTGGCCGCTCCAGGCGACGAAGTCCACGCCCAGGCTCTGGACATCGGTCGTCATGTGCGGCACGGACTGGCAGGCATCCAGGATGGTCACCGCACCCACGCTGGCGGCGGCGCTCACGATGGGTTCCACGGGGTTAACCGTGCCAAGCAGATTCGACTGCTGGGTGAACGAGACAACCCGCGTGCGCGAGGTGATCACAGACTCCAGTTGCGCGAGGTCGAGTCTCCCTTCCGGCGTCAGGCCGATCCAGCGGAGCCTGGCGCCGGTCTTGGAGCAGACCTCCTGCCAGGGGATCAGATTGGCGTGATGCTCCATCTCGGTGACGAGGATCTCGTCACCCTCGGAGAGCACATAGCGATCTGCACCCTCGGGTAGAGCCGCCCCTCGGGCATGCTTGGCAGTGGCGTTGCTGAAGGCATACGCCACAAGATTGAGCGACTCGGTGGCGTTGCGCGTGAAGACGAGGTCCTCAGGAGCGCCACCCACGAAGGCCGCGATCGTGGCGCGCGCGCCCTCGTACGCCTCTGTTGCTTCCTCGGCCAACTGATGGGCACCGCGATGCACGGCGGCGTTGCTCGACAGGTAGTAGTTGCGTTCAGCGTCGAGAACCGCGAGAGGCTTCTGCGTCGTGGCTGCGGAATCGAGATAGATGAGGCGACCGCCGCCGCGAACGCTGCGAGCGAGGATAGGGAAGTCCGCACGGATCGCTTCGACGTCCAGGGGGTCGATCGTGACGTCGCTCGGGTCCACGGTGTCCACAATCACGCCGGCGAGCCCGCCTTGATGAAACGCTCGTAGCCTTCGTCCTCAAGTTGCTGAGCCAGCTCCGGACCGCCGCTTTCGACGATTCTGCCGTCCACGAAGACGTGAACGAAGTCAGGATGGATGTAACGCAGGATGCGCGTGTAGTGCGTGATGAGCAGCGTGCCCGTGGTCCCGTCCGACTGGAACCGGTTCACGCCATCAGCGACGACCTTGAGGGCGTCAACGTCGAGGCCGGAGTCGGTCTCGTCGAGGACGGCGATCTTCGGCTTAAGTAGTTCGAGCTGAAGGATCTCGTGCCGCTTCTTCTCGCCGCCGGAGAACCCTTCGTTGACGGACCTCTCGGCGAAGGCCGGGTCGATCTGCAGCGCCGCCATGGCCTCCTTCATTTCCTTGACCCAGAGGCGCAACTTCGGTGCCTCGCCGCGCACAGCGGTGACGGATGTCCGCAGGAAGTTGGACACGGATACGCCAGGGACCTCGACCGGGTATTGCATCGCGAGGAACAATCCCGCGCGTGCGCGCTCGTCTACCGACATCTCGAGGACATCAGCGCCATCCAGGGTGATCGATCCCTCGGTGACGGTGTACTTGGGATGTCCTGCGATGACGTAGGCGAGCGTCGACTTGCCGGATCCATTAGGTCCCATGACCGCGTGGGTCTGGCCGCTGGACACGGTGAGGTCGACACCGCGCAGGATCTCCCGAGGGGCCCCGTCGGACTCGACGGTGGCGTGGAGATTGCGGATCTCAAGGGTGGACATCAACGCTCCTCTAAGGTGGGCTGGGACGGGATCACGGGCTGTTCACCCACGAGTACACGGGCATCGGGTCCTTCGCCGTCGACGAGGACGTCGAAGACCGGGACCGGCGCGGTAGCCGGCAGCGAGAGCGCCTCGCCGGTGCGCAAGTCGAAGCGCGAGCCATGCAGCCAGCACTCGATGCTGCAATCGTCGACCTCGCCCTCGCTCAGGGCCACGTCTGCGTGCGAGCACACATCGAGCACTCCGCGGATTTCGCCGTCGCAGTGCGCGAGGGCAACGGCAAAGTCACCGACCATCACACGAAGGGCCGCACCCTCAGGGATATCGGACACAGCGCACACGTCTATGCGACTCACGCGGCATCATCTCCCTCGAGTCCTGTGCCGGCGAGGTCAACGCCCAAGCGGGCATCCACGTCGGCCATCACACGCGTAGCGAGGTCTGGCTCGCCCAGACGCCCCAGGACGTCGGCGAAGAATCCCCGAACGACGAGGACGCGGGCGAGATCCTCGGGGATCCCACGCGCCTGGAGGTAAAACAACTGCTCGTCATCGAAACGACCGGTGGCACTCGCGTGACCTGCGCCTTGGATCTCCCCTGTCTCGAGTTCGAGATTCGGCACGCTGTCAGCACGAGCCCCGTCCGTGAGAATGAGATTGCGATTGACCTCGTAGGTGTCGATGCCCACCGCCTGGGCGCGTACCAAGACGTCGCCGATCCACACCGTGTGGGCGCCCTCGCCTTGGAGCGCACCCTTGTAGAGGACCGAGCTCGTGCAGTGCGGGGTGTCATGATCGACGAAGACCCGATGCTCGAGATGCTGGCCAGCGTCGGCGAAGTACAGGCCAAGGAGTTCAGCCTCGCCCCCGGGGGCGCCATAGGTGACCGTCGGACTGATCCGGACAAGATCTCCGCCGAGAGTGATGTGCCCCATGAGGACCCGTGCGTCCCGGCCCAGACGCACGTTGTGAGTCCCCACATGCACGCCATCTCGGTCCCATGCCTGAAGTGAGATGAAGGTGAGTCGGGCCCCGTCGCCTACCCGCATCTCGACATTGCCCGCGAGAGTGGACGTGCCCCGGTGTTCGAGGACGACCGTCGCATGCGCGAAGGGTGCCACCTCGACGACCAGGTGGGATGCGGCCGGCCCGCCCACTCCCTTGACGGTGACATGTGCTCGTCCCGTGCCCTCTGATGGCACGGACAAAACGGTGACGAGCGCCCCAGTCGCCATGGCCGAGGCTGAGATGATGTCCGTGGGCACCAGCGACGTACCCACGCGTGGGTCGTCGGCGTCCACGGTTTCGACGCTGAGCCCCTCAGCCACGACATCGACGTGGAGTCCGGACTCGAAGGCCGTGTCGCCGCGATGCAGGCCGCGGAGGCGGTCGAGCGGCGTGAAGCGCCACTCCTCCTCGCGTCCAGTGGGCACCACGTGGTCGGTGACAAGGCGCGACCGTGTGAGCGGCGAGTGATCACTCGCCGGAATGGTGACCGACATCAGCCGACGGCCCCTTCCATCTGGAGTTCAATGAGCCTGTTGAGTTCGAGTGCGTACTCCATGGGCAACTCGCGCGCGATGGGCTCGACGAAGCCGCGGACGATCATCGCCATGGCCTCGTCCTCCGTCATACCTCGTGACATGAGGTAGAACAGTTGGTCCTCACTGATCTTCGACACGGTGGCCTCGTGACCCATTGACACATCATCTTCACGGACGTCGACGTAGGGGTAGGTGTCACTGCGGGAGATATCGTCCACCAGGAGCGCGTCACACTTCACCGTGCTCCTGGCGCCGTGGCACCCTTCGAGAACCTGGACCAGACCCCGGTACGACGTACGACCGCCCCCTCGGGCCACTGACTTCGACACGATCGTCGACGACGTGAAGGGTGCGGCATGGACCATCTTGGCGCCTGCATCTTGATGCTGGCCCTCCCCCGCGAAGGCCACCGACAGCGTCTCCCCCTTCGCGTGCTCGCCGAGCATCCACACGGCCGGGTATTTCATCGTGACCTTCGAGCCGATGTTGCCGTCGATCCACTCCATTGTGGCGCCCTGATGCGCCGCGGCCCGCTTCGTTACGAGGTTATAGACGTTGTTGGACCAGTTCTGGATGGTCGTGTACCGGCAGCGTGCATCCTTCTTCACGATGATCTCCACGACCGCCGAGTGCAGTGAGTCCGACGAGTAGATCGGCGCCGTGCAGCCTTCGACGTAGTGCACGTAAGCGCCTTCGTCCACGATGATGAGGGTCCTCTCGAACTGGCCCATGTTCTCGGTGTTGATCCGGAAGTATGCCTGCAGGGGAATCTCGACGTTGACCCCGGGTGGAACGTAAATGAACGATCCGCCCGACCATACGGCCGTGTTCAGCGCCGCGAACTTGTTGTCACCCACC
>Ga0129333_10000803_pt1 | contig 27510 bp, 33 predicted proteins | sample CPB6_08_DNA_FD_94474 | JGI IMG/M metagenome (GOLD analysis project Ga0129333, IMG submission 94474) | Freshwater to marine salinity gradient microbial communities from Chesapeake Bay, USA - CPBay_Sum_0.6_0.8_DNA | ecosystem: Environmental > Aquatic > Marine > Coastal | place: USA: Chesapeake... | reverse complement strand
ACAGAACCGTGCCAGCCTGGATCGCAATACCCTGCGAGAAGATGCTCCAATCCTTCTCTTGCTCTGGATGATTTCAGTACAAACTGCGCCGAAATGTAATCTGGAAGATTAAAAGTCTCTCGTGTTTGTGCCAAGCAAAATGCGCCGGGCTGCAACATGAAAGGAGATTCCTGCGTGCAGATTGTGATATCAACCGGAAGCAACTCCGGCGTATCATCAAACTCCATGAGCAGAATATTCCCTAGCCGTACATCTAAACTGGCAGGATTTTGCAGTTCAGGATCATACGGCACAACCATTGAATGCTGTTTGCACAGCCTGGCAATCTCGTGGTCGGGAATGATCATCAATAATCCCAGCGGACTTTAGGGCGACCACGGCGCATCCCTAGATGGACAAAGCCTTTTGGCGCACCATAGCCTACGCTATAAGGCCAGTTTTTGTCACACCAATCTTGCACTTTGTGGATGTCTTCGCCTTTGACGTAAAAGTCAACAGCGCCGATATCCTGATCATTGAAAAGATGCTCGCTGCTGCTGGCGCCACCAACCATCCGATTAACAGCAGGAGGACGATATCCGCTTGTAATGATGATCGGCTTGCCACCAAAATGCGCTCTTACTTTTTCTAGAAACTCAGCCAGTTCAGCTGCCGTCTTGATCTGATAATCAGCAGCAAAACGTCGTTCTTCTTGATACAGTGCAAACTCGCCAATGGCGATATGCGGCGTCAGTTTGGCATCAAACAGTGATGTAGGACGCAGCCTCAAAGCAGACTGCTGCTTAGGCTGTCCGCCAGTAAAAAGCGCAACCTCATCTTTCCTACGATTAACAAGACCTTCAAGCACTTTGCTGCCAGCTTTATTCCATCGCGGCAGTTCTTCAATCACAACCTTTGCAGCATCCTCGCCAGCCAGCAAACGCTTTCGCAGGGTTGATTCCTCGAGTGCACCAAGCCCGACGTTATAAGCAAAACTCACGATGGCAGCCTGTTGCTCAGGACGCCATTTCTTTGCCATTGGCAATAGGGTAAAAATACCAGGCGCGAATAGATTTTCCACCTCGTTCTGCAGCATCTCATCTGCCATCTCTTGCGTGATCTTGTCACCCATGCGAACAGGACCATCAATCAACCTGGTCGAGCCATAGCCAATGGTTGGCACACCAGCTGGGCACTGATACGCTTCCAGCCTGCAGCCCTCCCACTTTTTGATGATCTTGAGACTTGGTGCCAACCATGCCGGCGGCAACGTTTGCTTTGGTAGCGGATCTGCGCGATACAACTCAGCAAATTGGTTAACCGTATCAACCGGCAACTGTTCTTGTAGCCAATCCCATGCGGCCAGTTGATGCGGCAGCATCTTGAAATGCTTGGCAGCATCACGCAGTTGAATCGTGCTCATTGATCAAGCCAAGGTGCTTTGATTTGCATGGCGCCGCCTAAATGTCGGCTTTCGCCAGTTTGTAGCTCATCATCGGGCAGTTCATGCACCACAACAGGTGTTGGTGCTAACGGCTGATCCGCTAACCACTTTTGCTCTTCACGATCCAGTCTTGGACCTAGCGTCTTTTCAAACTTGTAATCCTGCGCTGTTTTACGCAGATGATCACGCCAGGTCCTGTCGCCAAATCGCGCTAGCCATATCGTGCTTCCGTTCAGCGCTTTGGGAAGACGACCTTCAGTGCCTTGACCAGTAACTGAATCCAGCCGTTTTCTTTGATCGGCAGCAGACTGATGATTTCAGAGCCTGCAGCAATGACAATGGCAACAATGGCAGCAGTGGTGGGATCCATGACGGAATCGCGTTTCCTTCAGTGTAAAGCTGCTATTTGTTCTTGCCAATCGTCATCTCAAGCATTCGCACCCGCGTCTCAATATCCGAAAGCCGTTCTTTACTGTCAACCTTCAGTTCTTGAATATCGACGGCGACGGTATTGACCGACTGATCCAGCTTGGCAACTTGAATAAAAAGGCCACCCAACCCAATCACAGCCGTAGCTAACAATGCAGGTACAGCTTGATTGATTGGATTAGGTGGTTGTGGTGGTGCAGCGTGAATGTCCTCGTGGTGTTCCATTGCGAGGCATACCGCCGACCTTTTTACTAATTTAGCGACCCTGACCGCGTAGTTTTTTCTTGCCGCGACGGGCTGGACGGCTGTGCTGACCATAACCCTGGCTCGTCGTTTTGGGGCGACCAGCCTTGTGCTCAACACGACCCAGTGCGGTCTTACTACGTACAGCCACTACAGATCATCCGGTGGGTTGATTGCCACCAAACAGTAAGCCATAAAAATGCCGGCGCACCAGGCACCGGCTAAAGCAAGGGCGAAACTCACCAGGGCACGCCTGCGGCTTTGGTTGGGTGGCGCTGTTCTTCGAGTTGTGCGTTCAAGGCGGCAGCCACCTCTTCTACTTTTTCAGCACCAAGTGCGTCTTGCACCCACTGAACTACAAGTTCCTCACTGAGTTCGCTGAACGGGATCAGGTTCTCGGGGCGCTCAAACCCGATGCTGCCGTAGGCGCCACTGCGGTAGGCACCGTCTTCGGTAACGGCGTCAACGGTGTAGTGTCCCGTGAAAACGAACCCGTCTGCTGTTTCGCGTTCGAGATTGGCGATTTTCCAGGAGACGATGGGCGAATCAGACATGGCTGATGGTGTTTTGTGGCAGTGTAAACGTGGTGCAACCAGTTGAATAGGCCGGTTGCCCGCCTAACTCGCTATCACTCCGCCCAAGCTGCGTTAGCAATCGCCACCACTTTGGGGTCTTCATTGGTTAGATCATCACCAGGCTGCAGCACGTGGCGGTGATACGAGGAAGACAGCACTACGCCATCTTCCAGTACGCGGATAGCAGAACGCACTTGGATTGCGTTGCTTTCCAGGACTTCAATTTTGTCAACAACGGTTTCTTTGGTGAGAGCCATGTTTAGGAACGTCCTCCAGACGTAACGGGTTTACAGGGTTTGTATGGCGGCTTGTCGCCACCTAGTTTTTAGCCGTTGCGGGCTTAATGTCAGGCGAAATATGTACAAGAAAACATAAAATGCCCTGCAGCGTCATAGGGAACCACACTGTATGCTCCCCCGCCACTTGGTGTTTGGCCAAATACAACCGTTGTAGTATTCTGCGAAACGTACCCAGTAATTACATTTGCGGCGGTTAGCGCTATATTATCAACTAATCCAAAGTCAACAGAGTAATAGTATCCGGCACTGCCTAAGGCGGTAAACGGTAGACCGCTGACCTGTAAGTTGCCTGTGCCTGTACCGCCTGACCAATTAAGGTAAACAACGACCGTGACTTTTCGACCAACTTTTGTGTAAATACCTGTCTGTGTTGAATACGTTGCTGTTCCGGCAGTAGTCGAGCCGATTACAGTCGGAACAAACGTCCCCTCCTCATAATCATCCAGCGCATTAGCCGCTGCGGTGTCGCTGTTGAACTGGATGCCACCGGTGCCTGCCGCCATGCGGAGGTATTTATCGCTCGTAACCCTGAACGCTTCCGTCGGGCTCGCTGCACCATCTGCCGTCGTGGAAAATACAAGCCTGCCCGGCATGTCATTTGCGCCGGGGGTGCCGTCTACCTCACCACGAATAGAGGCTGCAATAGTGAAATCAGTTCCATCGGAACCTGAGAAGTCGATTTCACCAAGACGATTGCCATTTGCAACAATCGTTGTACTTCCGATTGCTGTTGAACCAGCCCTGGCAAGGGTGAGATAAGCGGGGGCCGATGTTGTTGCAGAGTCAAAATTCGAAACAATCGATACGCATGGAAGCGCATCTGCGCGTTCAACTTGGAAACGTGCGCTGGTGGTGCCAAGTTGATAGTCAATGTTTGCACGCGCCGTACTCGTCCCCACGAGCAATCTGCCCGAGCTGTCGATGCGCATGCGCTCGGGTGGAGTGCCAGCACCAGAAGAAACCGATTGCACTCCGAAAACAATTTCGCCGGCTGAATCAAGATTGCCCGTGCTCTGTACACGATTAAACCAAATGCCTGCAGCATAAGCTGGATCACTGACATCTCTGTACATATCGGCAAAAATGCCGCCCGCCATATTTCCTGTTGCAAGGCTTGTGCTGCGATTTGACAGAACGAGTGAAGCGGAACCGCTTGGAGTATTGGCATTGGTATCTACTCGCACATTCAATAGAGACCTTGGCGTAGTGGTGCCAATACCCAAACGGCCACTGGAGTCCAGGCGCATGCGTTCGGCAAGATTAGTTTCGTCAAAGAAAAACAAACCTGCTGATCCTGTTGGCTGCTGAAGCCTAAAAGCATTTCCACCAGCGCCTGATAGCCGGATGCCAGCATCTGTGCCAGCACTTGTTGCGCGAACATTAAGCGCTTGATAGCCATAAATACTATTGTCTTCAACATTTAGCCTGAAATTACCAACCGTCGTGGTGCCAATGCCCACCAGTCCTGCCGAAGTGATGTGAAGACGGGTTGTTGCGCCATTGGTCCCAAGACCCAAGGACTTTCCTGTGTCGGAGTAAATAATCGCATCTCCGGCAGAAGTAGTCCGAATAGCCGTATCACCTGCAGTATTACCGATAAGGATTTGTGTACTGGCAGCACCTGGGTTTCTAAATGCCGCAGAGGTTGTATCAGACGTAAGAGCGTGAAAGATATAGCTAGGACTCGTGGTGCCAATGCCCACGCGACCTGCGCCAGTGATGCTTAGCGGAGTATTTTGTGATGCACTGCCAGAACGCATTACAAAATCAACACGAGCGGTAGCGGCGTCATAGCCATCCGCAAATGTGGTAATTAACTCACCACTTGATGAACGAGAAATTGAGAATGGGAATGTAGCGCCTCCCAGTGATAGTCTGTTGTTAAACGGGATTGACAACAGTTCCCAAGGACTTGTGGTGCCAATGCCCAAGCGGCCACTGGAGTCCAGGCGCATGCGTTCGGTGTTACCAGTACCAAAGGCAATAAGGCCATCGGTAATAATTTCAGCATTACCCGCTGCGGGGGTTCCAATTCTTAGTCCCTGTGTTGAGGCAAGACCAGTGGAACCGTTTCCAATTTGCAGATAGCTATTGTTTGCTCCAGCCGTGTAAATCAGAAAGCGGTTATTTGTGGTCGCGTTGCCGACTGCGACATTGCCACTTGTATCAATACGCAGGCGCTCTTGCCCATTCGTCTGAAACGCGAGGGGATGGTTCGTGACAGTTCCCCAGTAAGCAACTGAACCAGCTTCAGTAATTCGATTAACAACGTTGGTGACTTGACTTACAAATGTACCCCTGACACCGAAAGCCTCGCTGTATCCAAGGGATGTACCGATATTTACATTTCCACTCGCATCAACAAACAACCGCCCCTGGCCGCCCGTGGAGATCGCAAGTTGATTCGCTCCAGGGGAGTAGATGCCGGTGTTGTTGGTGCCACCGCTGACGTACAGGCTCGGTGATCCTGCGGTGCCGGCGATGATGCCGAGAGCGCCGGTCATCACGTCGCCAGTTGTATTTACAAACTCGCCAGCTTCACTGCGCCATGCCGAACCATCCCAGACTTTGAATACGTAGGTGCCACCAGTCGTATCTAGCCACTGCTCGCCAACGGTATTACCTGTCTGACCACCTACAGCAGGGCTGGCGTTAGGTGCTGTGGTGCCCACATGCACTGGACCCACCTTGATTAGCGCACCAGCCGAATCCTTGAAAAACAGTCCAGGACTGGTTGTATTGCTGTTGATCGCAATCTGCCCATCCGCCATCGCAGCCGGGGTCGGACGCTTATTCGCAGTGCTCGAACGCAGATGCTGGAGAGTCATTCCTTAACGCCTACGGGCCGGAAGTTACCTAACCAGCCTAACGGCGTCAGTATGTACCGTCGCTGTAGTTTAGGTTGCCATCGCTAACAGCAACAACGCCATCAAACGTAGCCGTGGACGTTACATCAAGGGTTCCAGGGATATCGATGTTGCTTGCCCATTCCACATCGGTGCCGCCGCTTGCCGTCTGCAGCAGTTGCCGTGCTGTACCGTTTGCCAGCTTGCTGACGGCGATCTCTGCGCTTGCCGAAATATCTGCGTTGACGATGCTGGCGTTCCCGCTAACCAGCACTGTGCCGCTTTGGTTGGGCAGCGTAATCGTCCGGTCTGCGGTTGGATCCGTTACGGCAAGCGTGGTTTCGTAGTCGTCAGCAGTGCTTCCCTCAAAAGTGAGACTTGCGGTTGTGCCAAATATCACCTGACCGGTGATAGTGCCGCCAGCTTTGGCTAGCTTCTCATCGTCTAGCTCTTGGATAGCAAGCTGAACGTTGGTAGCAAGAATGTTGCCAGCGGGAGAAAACGCCACGTTCGTGGCAATCTGGCTACCAATGCCGCTTGAAATATCGACGAGATCCCAGCTGGTCCCGTTAGACAGGATCATGTCAGGCGGGGCAAGCGCCTCATTTGGTGCGTTGCCGGTGCCGACACCAGAATCAGTTACGACCAAGTAATAGCGGTTATTGGAGCTGGCTGCAGCCGGCAGCGCGGCACCAACCGACAGACCAATAGCTGAACCTGCATTTGTAACGGATCCGACTTGATTGAGCGCGGCGTTATAGGTACCACCAAAAACCAACTCGCCAGAGATGATCGTTACAGGCAACCATGCAGAGCCTGACCAGATGTATAGATCCTGGTTGATCTCGTCGTAGAAATATTGACCCTTAAATGAGGCAGTGGGGAAGGTGACTACACCAGCCGTATTAACTGAACCACCAAAAAGAACAGTTGACTGGTCGGCAAGTTTTGCGGCTGTAACCGAGCCAGTACCTAAAAGCGCAGCACCAAAAGTGCCGGTTGTGATTTTGCTTGTATCAAGTGATGGAATATCGGCAGCGGTCAATGATGCGCTGCTTGTCACCAAACCGTTGCTATTGAAGGTAACCTTGCTGGCGGTTGCTGGGATGACAGTGTTTGAAATACTCAGCACACCGTTGGCATCAGCGGCGAGTCCAGTGCCAACAGAAACTGAGCCGCGCGCACTTGTGGTGGCAACTGGCAGGTTGGCAGAAGTTAGCAGCGGAACATCTGTTGCAGTCAGCGTACGGAATGTGGGCGTTGCACTCGCACCAGCCGCAGGACCAATTAAGACAGTGTTAGCAGCCTGAGGTAGGAACTTTTCTGCAATCAATTCATTGGCAAGTTTTGCAGCAGTAACATTCCCGTCTGCAATCTTTGCAGTAGTGACAGAACTAGAAGCGAGGATATCCGCAGTTACTGCCCCTGAGGCAAGCTTTGCTGTGCTTACGGCTGTATTGGCGATCTTCGCAGTCGTTACATTACCGTCTGCGATTTTGGTAGTTATAACAGCATCGGAAGCCAGGATATCTGATGTTGCTGCGCTAGGTGCAAGTTTTACTGTTGTTACTGCAGCATCAGCAATCTTTGCTGTGGTTACTGCACTGTTGATAATCTTTGCGGTGGCAACCGAATTGGATGCCAGCACGTCTGATGTTGCTGCCCCTTCAGCAAGCTTTGCTGCCGTGACAGCTGCATCGGCGATCTTAGCAGTGATTACCGCATTATCAGCCAGCTTGACAGATGTAACGCTGCCATCGGCAATCTCAGATGTACCAATCGCACCTGCAGCTACTTTTGCTGCAGTAACAGCATCGTCTGCAATTTTTGCAGTGGTTACCGCATCATTTTGAATGGCTGCAGTGACGACAGCATCGGTTGCCAGCTCGCTACTGGTAACAGCATTCGCACCAATCTGAGCCTCAGTAATGGTATTGGCTGCAATATTAGAGCCGGTGATTGTGGCTGCAGCAATCTTGGCGCCGGTTACTGCTCCATCCGCAATCTTGGCTGTAGTGACAGAATCAACAGTGAGTTTTGCAGCCGCAACCGTATTATCTGTAAGCTTCGCGCCAGATACAGACCCATCTGTCAGATTCAGCTTTGCGGCTGTGATCGTCGCATTTGCGATCTTTGCATCAGTTACAGCAAGATCTGCCAGCTTGCCTGTTGTTACCGCAAGGTTCGCTAACTTAGATTCAACGATTGCAGACGTTGCAATAGCCGCACCATCAACGGCGCCATCGGCTAACTCACTTAAGCCAATCGCGTTCGGTGCGATCTGCGTCGCAGTGATCGTATCGTTAGCGATCTTTGCGCCGGTGACAGCAAGATCAAGGATCGATGCAGTATCAACCGCCCCGTCTGCTAATTCGCCTTGCCCAACGGCATTGTCTGCAATCTGCGTCGCAGTAATGCTGTTGTTTTGGAGCTTGGCACCAGGGATCGTATTATCTACAACTGCAGTAATGCCTGCTGCGACGACTGCCGCGACGGTGATCTTCTTAGTCTCAGACGTGCTGACATCAGCGATAGGCAGCACATCAACGGCAGCCTGGGTGTCCGCTGCGAGCAACGGATTGAGCTGTGTGATTCTTTGATCAGCCACTGCCTAGCAAGCGCACACCTATGGTTCAGTCTAGGCTGGGACTTCAAGAAAAATGCCGAAGCCAGATTCTTGCAGAACCTTGTCGTATGGCGAGGTTTCCTGCAGCAGATAACCAGACACGTAATCAAACAGAAGCCGTACAGGACCTGTCGTCACAAAGCTGATTTTGCTGTGGATTGGCTGGTCTGCAATCAGCTCTGTGGCTACGTTTGTAATCACGCAGTCTGCCAGATAGAACAATTCCTTTCTGGCGTCTTGATTATCAATCAACGTTCCGACCGGTACGGTGTTGGCTCTTTTGAGCAGAAACACCCCCGTAAAATTTGCACCAACTTCCTGCCTTAGCACCAACTTGTGCATATAAATTGGCGATTCTTCTTTGCCAGAAAAAGAAGGTGCCGCGCTGCGCCAGTCAGTATCGAAGAAGCAATCTAGTTCGCCGCTACCAGAGACCAAGGTAGACATTTGCTGCCTGAAGTTATCTCCAAGGCTGGTGAAGTCTGCAACCTCGCGATCAGTATTTAGCGCCCAACTGATCGTTTGCGCGAGGTATTCCTCTCCGTCATCTAGAACTTCATAGCTGACTCGATATGTACCAGATGGCGCCGTGAGTGTCACTGCATCTGTTGCACCACCCGCGATTGCCCTCTCCCACGTCGAATACAACCTGATACCGCCTACTCCATCAACGTTGACATACCATTGACCATCATTGCGCTGCACTGCATCGGCCCAGCCAGATGCAGCGACAAAATCAAGCAGACTTGTGACTGGTGCACCGTTTGCATCTACACGGCGAAACCACACTCTGTCTCCAGTAATAAGACTCGTGGCTGAGTCCTGGAAACCAAACCGCTTTGCACCCACATCGACGTCAGATGGGGCGATTGTCGTATAGATGCGTTCCGTTTGCGCACGCGCAATACGGATGCCGCCTGCTTCACCAATCCAGATAGCCATCAGCCTAGGTTGGCTGTGGTCAGAGCACCACAGACGGTGAAGGTGATGTTGGCTTGAACGATTTCGCCCGTAGTGGCGCTAATTTCGACTTGGTTCAATGCGCATTTGAACTTGACGGCACGCGATGCAACGTTGCCACCAGTGAAGCGAAGTTCAAGGATGTGCGTTGGTTCAACGGGTGTTGCCGTGGTCCTAACTACATCCGTGAGAAGTCCGCTGCCGTCAATCAGGTTGCTGACGTTCTCGTAGTAGAAGATTGTTGCCGTTCCATTGAACGACTGGATGCCGTAGATGTAGTTGCGGGCAAAATCACCGAGGCTGGTAATTTCTAGCGTGTCGGCTGTTGCAGTGAAACTCCAGTTGCTGACACGAGCCACTCTTACGTCATCAACGAATAGGGCGCCGTCAACACCCGAGTACTGCCTAGCCATCGACGCAGCCCATCATCAGATCTAAATCAATCTTAGCGGCGACTTATGGCCTGATCGCCAAGAGTGAAACGGACACATTCCCGATTCCTGGCGACACCCATTCAACCGAAGGAGCACTGGCGTATCGCCAACTGTATCCAGCAAGCGCGATTCTGGTGAAATTTGTCATGCCAGCGAACAGTCCAGCTGGCAATGCGAAGTAATCGTAGCCGCCTTTTGCCAACGCGAAATGGTCCGTGATCTGTAGAATCACGCTTTCTTGCAGGTTTTGGAATCCAAGACTTAAAGAGGCGCCAATAGCATTCGGTCCCAGTAACACCCGAGATTCAAACCCAGATAAAGCGGTAAACGTGCTAGTTGGCTGAGAGCCTGGTACCCAGACGCGACTGGTAGGAGCAATGCTTGGGAAAGCTACAACCGGCATGATTAGATAGTGTTGAACATGTCAAAAGCCACTTGGCTTGCCCCAGCAGCCGTGGTCGGGAAATGGGTCGCCTCTACGCGGAATACTCCATCGGCTCCTTCTGATACAGAGTCTACTTGATACAGAATCGATGATGCTTCACCCAATGCAAAAGATGATTCATAATCCCAAACAACTCTGATAATATCGGTCGGCGTCAGATTGCCAATTAGTTCAGTGGTCTGGAAGGAAACCGTATGAGTAATATGCTTGCGGCTAGCAATAATATATTTGCCAATGAATGTGGCGTGGGTTGCCGTTGTGCAAAATTCTTCCATGTCATACTGCTCAAACGGACCATCGATAGCTGTGCCTGCATAACGCACCTCAGTTGTTTGCGGCACACCAAAAAAGGCGGTACTTTGACTGCGCCACGTCATCAATGCACAGAATGGCTTCCTGTCAGATATGGATATATATTGCTTTTGGAAGCTTCCAACAACGATGTTACTGTCGTTAAAGGTTAAAGACGGAACAATCGGTTGCAGATTCAAAGAGTAATCAGTTAGGACGGGCAACACTGGTTTCAGCCCAAATTTACCGTTGATCTGCACAAAACGCAGCAAAAAGAACGGAGCAACACGAGAGAAATAGTCTCTCAGATTGACGCTATTAGCAACCACTCCATTAAAACGAAGCCCATAAACACTCGTAAACAATTCGGCTGCTTGCAGTGATGGCAAGTCAATGAGACTACCTAAGGCGCTATTTGCCCTTGTTAGAAGGTAATTAACGAGATCTGGGAAGCTATCGCTGCTGCCTGTCCCGCCCAGCACTCGAGGAACTATAACTCCATTGCGAATAAAACATCGCACCTGTTGTTTGACAGCTTCGATATCTGTAGAAGCCGCATAGGTTCCTCTTACTGCCAGTGTTGTCATTCCAGCGAAACTACCGCCTGAACCAGCAAAAAGGAGCAGATTGGAAGTAACGCCAGGTGTACCAGGCTCAGCGGGCGTGCCAGGGGTAAATACAGAAGTGACATAGCTAATGTTGTAGACGACTCTCCAGCTTATATACCTAGGATTGACGAGTGCTGTCGGATCTACGCTACTGCTGATAATTAAGTTTGATACGCCCCCGAATGGGCCTGGTATGCTTAAGCTTACCGTTGTTACATCAAAAAACTGCCGACTTATGCCAAGGGAAGTGTGAGTAATAGTCGCATTTCCTATGACAGGCTCGTATGCAAGGGTTTGGATAACACGACCTTGAAATTGAAGGTTGACCGAAGCGCTCTTGACATTAGAGTATGTCGTGCTAAAAGCACTACTAAGAGAATTCCCGCTAGAAGTTAACGTCGTGTCAGTAAAACTCCCCGGTGTGCCTGGAGTTCCAGGTGTGCCGGCTGTTGTATAAGTAAGCGAGTAGTCAAAGCCAGTTGTTGCAAGCCCCCCAAAAGTCGTAACAGCATTCGGGGAAATAAGACTACTGATTGAGAGTGCTCCTTTATAGATGTCGGAGATTGCAACCGGAGGTAATTCGCCATCACTCAGCACCAAGCCATATGAAAAAGAATTGCTTGAGCTTTCCGTGAGTTGCAGTCCATATCTAGCGGCAGGCGGTGTTACCCACGCGCCACCAGCATCATTTACAAATCTGCAGAACACCAGTGGAATCGAATTGCCGATAGCCACAACACGTTGCTGTGCTGTCGCGCCTTGATCTACCGTGTTAAGCGCAGCAAGCTCGTCTTTGCGAAGGTTGGTTGTGATAGGAGCGGAGGCACTCTGAGGCGCGATATAGCTCGGGTTCGTGTTCATACTTTTGGAGGCTCTCCAATCAGAGTTGTCGTGAATTTCCGAGGAGGTGCTTGAGCCTCAACTGGGTTCAGGCTAGATCCGATCTGAATAGAAATCGTTGATTCGTTTTGTTCTGCACTGAGTAGCTCGCCTAAGTATGACGCAAAAACGGTCTTGGATGCCGGCGGGGTATCGTCCGATGTAGGCACAAACTGATAGAAAGTGCATTCAACAAAGTATGCATTCGCCAATCCGTTTTCTACAAGCGTTGCAATGATTCGGCTAGTTGCAAAATCTAAAGTAATGCTTTCTTGACCGCCACTTGCATTAGAGACGATAGCTTCTGCATTGAACGGATAAAAGATGTGCAAATCTACGGTGCTTCCTGGCCAGTAATTCTGGAATCTTGAAACGGCAGTAATATTGTTTCTTTCTCTGAAAGTAACAAAACTAGCGATTCCGATTGTCATCGTGCCACCCCAATCGACCTACGAATGGCAGGGTTGGTTTGCAGTCTACTGAGCGCCAGATCTGCACCCTGCTGTGCTGCGGTGGTTGTGGCAGCTTGCAGGTCACCCATAGTCACGTAGTTTTGCCCATCCATCTGCATCACAGGTCCTGTGCTGATGTTTACTTGCGGTGTACGCATAGATGATGCGGATCCGTAGTTAGCGAATCCGGTCTGCGTGGCAGGTGTAACCATTGGCGCAGGGGCAAGACCAAGCGTTTGCAATTCATTTAGAGCACTCTGATATTTTTGTTTCTGCTGTGCCTGGAGATATGCGCTTTGTAGATTAGCAATTTGCATCTGTGCTGCAGACAATATTGCGGCTACATCGAGCGGGTTTGGCACACCAAAGGCCGTCTTCTCTAGTGCGTTCCGCCAGATAGCAAGACCTTTTTCCTGCAGAGCCACGTTAGAAACATTCAGCGCGCCTCCGAACTCTGTGCCTCGATAAGCATTGCCTAGATTCCGAATTCGTTCGGCTTCAGCAGCAGACCGAGCCAAATTGGCTGCAAGCTCGAAGGATTCAATCTTGGCAATCCTCAATGCATCTGCTGCGCGAATATAGGAACTAGTTGCGCCTTCTGCTCGTCTTGCTATTTCAAACTCGAGGTTTGCTTGTTCTTTCTTTGCAACTGTAATCAAGTTTGTTGCTACCGATTTTTGCTCTTCTGTCTGGGCTGAGCTTAATTCCATCTCCGCGATCTGCTGCCTAATAGCCATCGTTTTTGATGCCCATTGGAGCCGCTCTTCGGTTTCTTTTTTAGCTGCCGCCTCTGCCTCTGCTACTGCTCTTGCGGCAGCTGCCTCTTGCTCCTTAGCGCTCTTGATCCTGACCGATAATTGCTGCCTCGCTTCTTCTGTGCGTTTCGTGTCTTCAGTAACTAGAGCATTTTTCATCTCTTCAGCAAGGATCTGGCTCTTAATCGTGTAGAGCTCTTGCGAGATTTTGCCATGCTCAAGTTCAAGGCGTAGAGCAGCAGATCGCGTGTCGTATTCCTCCTTGATCTTTTGCTTGCGTAACTCATACGCGCCAACCTGGTCTTTTGCGGCTTCCTTGAGCTTGATTTCGGTGTCGAGCTGAAGACTACGCAATTCACCCTTTGCTGTCAGTATGCCTTTCGATTTTTCGAACTCGGCATTAACTTCTTTTTGCTTTGCTTTGAGATCTTCTGCTGCCGGAGGCAGTGAACTGTATTTCTTCAGCACCTGATCTACTGATCCCTGTAGCTTGGATGATTCGTCTTTCGTTTTAGTAGTACCAACCGCCGCTTGATCCATCGCTTTGCCAAGCGCATAAGAGGCTGCAGCTGCACCAGCAATAGCCACTCCCACCTTGGCTAAGTTGGCAGGGTTGACGATAGCTTGCAATGCTGCAGCCGCCACCGCTGCTGCTTTCTTCGCATTAGCCAATGCGGTCGTAGCGGCAGTCCATGCAGTGGTAGCAATTGTGATGCCTTTCAGGATGCCAATAAAAGTACCAAAGAATGTGGCGGTTTGTATGATCGGCTGAATGTTGTTGAGGACGCCTTCAAATCCAGCTTTTACGGCTGGCAGGACCACCGATCCAATCGCCATGAAAGGCGCCAAGAGTGACTGAGCTGCTGCCACGATCAAGGGCATTTTCTCCCTAATCGCTACCAACGCATCAGATAACAACTGAGCACCAGCAATTACTGCCGGCGCGAATGCTTGTCCGATGCTGGCCAGCAATTCATCTGACGCCTGTCGCAGCGAATTGAATGCCTGCTGCTGTGTGGTTAGTTTGCCGTTTAGATTGTCAGATGCTGATGCTGCTCCTGCCAGAGCCTCATATAGCACTTGGCTAGTGATCTGGCCAGCTGCAGCCATGCCCTGCAGCTCACCACGGCTCTTACCAGTCGTGGTTGCAATTGCATCGAGCAGCTGTGGCATTCGCTCAGCAACGATCACGAATTCGTCGCCGTTCAGCTTGCCTTTGCCCAGAGCTTGACTGAGCTGGAAGAATGCGCCTGCTGCTTCCTCTCCAGCAAGTCCTGATTGCAGGGCAATCGCATTGAAGCCCTGATAGATCTGCCCAGTCTCTTGCAGACCAAAGCCAACACCCTTCAATCGTCCATACACATCAGCCAAAGCCTTTGTCGCTTCCGTCTGTGTGAGTCCGAATTTTTGTGAGCTTTGCGAGGCAAGAGCCATCGCAACGTTGAATTCTTCAGTACTGCCGGTCAGATTGCGCAGTCGTTGCTCTGCCTGACCACGCTCGAATGCAATATCAAGACCGTCTTTAACAGTTTTGAGCACTGCTGCCATCGACAGCAGCGGACCCAAAGCCGATACTAAAGCAGAGCCTAGACCTCTTGCCCTACTTGCTGCACGCTCAAATCCACCCTGAACATCTTGCGATGCAGATTTGACACGATTCAGTTGCTGGATCGCATTGGCGGCATCGACATTGATCGCAACATTCGCTACGACTGCCATGATCCGCCCAATGCCTCCTTACATTCTACGACGGCTGACTTTGCGGTTAGCTTCTTCGATTTCCTGGTTCTCAGCTTGATAGAGCAAGCCCCAGAGCTGAAGTTCTTCAAAAGTCATCCGTTCATTCAGCTCAGATAACGTATACCCTAAATCTCTGGCCACACGCATCATCAGCCGCAGCAGATGATCTTGTTTGACCAGCTTGATTAGTTTTTTGCGTCCACCTCGATGCTGTCATACTTGTCGGTGATCACAGCCAGCATCAGACTTTGTAGATCGGCATCCAGCGTTTCTTCTTTCAGCTCAGCAATCTCGCCAGCCCTGAAGCATGGCCGACCATTCTCATCCATTGCCTTGGCGATCAGCAGCTGCAAGGCAAATGCGTTGGCTTCATCGGTGCCTGCTTCTTTCAGAGCACGCTCGCGCTCTGCCATGGTGAGCGGACGGCAGTAGAACTCAAAGACATCTCCGTTGCTCAGCTCAACGCTTTTTTTGATCGGGACAAGATTAGCTGCTTTCTTGAGCCGGTCCAGAGCCCGCATGGTCGAATTGGTCTGAGCCATAAGTATTTATGAGGTCGCCCCACTATAAGTACAAAAAAGCCCCGGACGCAATGCCGGGGCACCCAATCACCTGTGTGTTGACTTAAGCGGTGGTGCTGAAGTCGAAGCTAGGAGTGCCAGCCGGGCGGAATGTAATCTCCACCATTTGAGCATCGTCGGGGTTGATGTTCAAGTTTGCGGTTAGCAACACGGCATCCATCGAAATGGAGCGGCTAAGAGCTTCCGAGCTTGCCTTATCGGTATAAAGCTTGAATGCACAGCCAACTTGCTGGCGCTGCACCACATCCTCGATCATGCGGTTGGACAATGCAGCATCTTCATTGGTGACATAGATGCTGGCAGTGCCGCTGCCATCAGCAAAACCAGGGATATAGGCGCGGAAAGGCGCATATTGTCCGATAGTTTGACCAATGGTGGTTACATCAATCTCAGCACGGCTGATCTCGAAAGACCAGCTCTGCACTTGACCAACGGCAGCAAAGTCTGCGTAAAAGACTTCAAATTCGTTGGGTGCAGCGGCAGTACCATCGTCGGACAGGTTGACTGCTACACCACCAGCCGTAGTGGACACTTGCAGGGCGCCAGAAGCTGCCGTGTAAGAAATCACATAGTAGGTAGTGGCTGCATCCAGGGGAGCCGGAAGGGTGCCAGAACCAACGCCACCAGTCTGAGTGTTAAACAGGCGAAACTTAACTGGATCGCCTACTTTGAAATTCAAGTAGGACTCAACAGTGATGGTATCTGTGCCTGTGTTAACGGCAGCTTCACGGAATGTTCCGGTGGTGCCAGCGGGCTTGTAGTAAAGGGCGCCGGACGTACCGGACAAAACAGTGACAGCCATTGTTGAACGGTAGTGGCTACCGTCAGTCTACATACGCTTCAAATGTAGCCGTTAACTGAGTTTGATAGTAAGCCTCAGGCGCAGCAGACGTTACCTGAGCAGGACCAGAGACAGGATCAAAGATAATACTGGAAAACTTAGCGCGATCAAATAAGTCTTTTACACGCTCTGCGATTGTAAAATTTGCGGCAGCGCCAACACCGATAGGGGTAAAGATATTGACCACCAATGTCCCATTATGACGATTAAAACCTGAACTACCTATGGGGAGCAAAGTGGCATATGCATTATCACCAAAGCGAATAAATGCTTGCAGCCAAGGGCTGTTATTAGGTGGCGTAAATGGTACGTTTTGATAACTTACTGGATATGCAGGTGCAATCGCCATCTGAGTTGCTATACGCCCCTCGATAGCTGCGCGGACATCATTCAGCGTGCTACTCATGATTCCCTGCCTATGCGTGCTGCTGCTTTTAGCACTCTACCTTGCACATCTTTAGCAATACCCTGGATCCACCCAGCCTGTCCACCAGGAGCATTTGCGGTCTGTTTGGACCAGCCTTCGGCCAACCGTACGGCATATGGCAGGTTGTTATGCACCGAATAGACATTGCCGATTTTTTCCTGTCCCACTTGATAGTTTGAGCCAGTAGGCGGCATAAGTTTGTTGCCGTACTCACCTGGTGGTGCAGGCTGCCCATCAGCGCTGTTTTCACCGACTTGCCAGCTAACTTTAAACCTGCCCGACTTTACCGGACTTGCCTGTTTAAGCATTGCATCGGTCTCGAGTACTGAAGCCCGCAGTAACTTCTCATACTGCTGCTGTGCATAATCTCCGATGTCGCCTACGTTGATGATTCGCGCCATCAGTCCCTCAGGATTAACTCGTAAGTGATTGGCTCGTTATTCTGTTCAATTGTTTTTACTTCAATCACCTGCAAGCTACGGCTTCCAATAACAACACGCATTGTCGTCGTTGGTAGCGTGCCATTTAGATCAAGTGCTGCAATGATCAGGCGTTTATCACCGGCTTGAACTAAGTCGTTAACCTCCCGCAGATTTACATCGTCCAGCACACCACGGATCGCAATATCGGTAACCGTTTCAGCGACAGTACCAGTTGTAGTGTTGTAAGCGCCAACAGTAATACTACGGATGGTTGCTTCGCCACCAAACTTTGCCATCAGCTTGCTGGCAGTCTTTCGTAGCGAAGTTGAAAGCGCCATCAGAGCTTATAGGCAACGCAGTGCCCATTCTGCAATTTGATACTGGTAAAGACGCCATATAAAGTTGTTGCCGCTGAAAATGAATTTCCAGATAATGTTGATCCGTCGTAGTTTTGAGCGATGATAGTATCGATTTGAGTATTACTCGTGAAATGGATTGCACCCCAACGACCAGTATGTGTCGCTGTACCGGCTATGAATGTGGCACCAATCGCGTAATCAATGCCGTAAATGTTAGAGTCGCTCATGATTAAATTTTGTAAGCAACAATTTTGCCAGATGCCAGTGTCACGCTGGTAAATACGCCTTCAATCTCATCACCTTTGCCAAGCGGCACAGAAGTAAAGTCATTACCACTAGCGTTTTGAACGGTAGCAGTACTAATTACTGCATCAGCCAAGGCGTACAATTTCCAGAATCGACCAACATGAGCAGCGGTATCGGTGATGTATTCAAAACCGATATTGTAAGAATCAAAATCAGCCATGATTAACTCCGGCGAATAGAAAAATTGCCTGGTCCACTAATTCTAAGACCAGTCAAATACCGTTCAAAGATTGGTGGTACACGATCAGCACCAGCTGCCATGTTGCTGGCGCCTGCTGTCTCAACGCTAAGGCTACCAATTTGAACGCGCTTGTAATCTTCAACGCCAGACAGACTAAGACCGTCTTTATTGTTGTTCAGATAAACAGCTAGCACGCATTGCGCGTACTTCACCTGACTAGGAATTTCAGTATCGGTGAAATAGTCAGTAGTAATGCGAAACGGGAAGCCTACGGCGTAGGTATTGATATAAGTATCGGGTTTACGTACACCTGTTCGCGGCCACTGCAATGCTTGCGTGTCAGTAGCGCGAGCACCTAGAAAACGCTCACGGTCAAGTCGCTGAGTAGCCGATACAAGCGCACGATTTTTTTGATCAGTAGTGGCTGTACTCCATGCGGTTACATCGTCGTCCTCGACGAAACCGTCAATCAGATTCTGGGCTGCTGCCAGCGTCAGGTAGCTGTTGGCGTTTGCGCCCCCTACCGTTGCGTCGATTACTACTGCCATCGGTAGGTTCCGAGGTTACTTCAAGTTTAGGAGTGGGCTCCGCAATAGGAAAAGAGGCTGCCTCGTTAGAAGCAGCCTCACGTTCCTGGCGTCGCCTAAAGGCGAACAGACCCATCAGACCTTGTAGATCACGACGGTGTTGGCAGCGGTGACCACAGCACGGAAGGTGCTAGAAGTACCTGCTTCCACAATCGCATCGCCACTAACGGTCACACCAGTAGCGCCAGCCACCAGGGTGATGTGGAAAGTGGAAGTGCCAAGGTTCACCACGCTGAACTCAAAACTGATTCCAACGACGTTTTGGCCAACGGCGTCCAGAGCAGCACAAATCTCAGCACCAGTGGCGGTGGTGAGGTTAAATGCGGCAGTGGCAGTCGAGACCATCACGCCGCCGAGCAGGCGAGCGGCAGTGGCGGTTTGGTTACCAGAAGCAGCCAGCGAGGTAACGGTGGTCTTCCGATAGATATTCCCGAAAGCGGGATTCTCTAGTTCAAAAATAGAAGCCATGACTAGTTACCTCAATCCATGTTGGATGTATTGGTGGCCCGCACGACGCCGAGGTTCTTCAGCTCGTACACCTTCGACCAGTTGCCAACAGTTTCCAGCTGAGCGCGGGTGGGGTTGGTGGTAGTCACCGCCCACTTAGCACCAACGGGGTGGTAGCAGTAGTGAAGGTCAATCGACATGGCATCGCTCTTGGCGAGGATGTCACGGTCGGTTTCAGTTTGCATCGCCATTTGCTCGCCCGAGGCAACAGCACCTTGGGTGAAGAAATAGGTTGCATACTCAGTGGTCGAACCACTGCCATCGGTCTGCACATCGTCAGACACGATCACGCGCAGACCCATGTAGGTCGGCACGGTCACATCGCCACCGTAGGCAGCAACCAGGGAACCACCGGATTGAGTCGTGGTAGTGCCACGAGCTTCGTTGGTGGAAACGTAGTCGATTGCACGACGCTCAACCAGGTCGTAGTAGACCTTGGAGTGCATGCAAACAGCAGCCAGCTTGTCGCCTTGATCGCCCAGCAGGGAGCGAGCTTCAGCAACGTGACGAGGGCTGAGCGTAGTCGGGGTATCACCAGACTCGCCATCAATGGTCAGACCAAAGAAGGCAGCAGAGCTGGAGGTGGCACCAAGGCTGCCAAACACACCAGCAAGGCTAGACAGCAGATCCTTTTGACGCTGGTTTGCAACGTAATCAGCGATCTTGGCGCCAATGGCAGCCATCGGATCGGAACCAGCAGCGAGGGCTGCAAGATCACGAGCCTCAAACGCACGACCACGGTGCAGGATCACGCCAACTTGCTTGTCGGCTTGAATCTTGCCAGGGGTCAGGCTGGTGCTGTCAGACAGCACTTCAAAATCACCGGAAAGGTTTGCTTTCCAGAAGGGAACGTTGATGAAATCACCGCCCTCGGTGGCATTCAGCTCCGCCATAGGCTGCACCACACCGCTAGCCAGGAAGGCATCACGCTGAGTGGTTTGCTCAATGACGTAAGGCGTAAATACCTCGGGGATGATGATGTCAGAGCGAAGAGTCGCCATGACAAGTCCTCAAGATTGGTTTACGGTGTCGGGCGCAGCCCTAAATACCAGCGCAGCCGGTTACGTTAAAAGTCTAACGTCCAGCTGCAGCTTTTAACCTGTCATACAAATCACGGTCAGTACGGAATAACCGCGACTGCTCGGTGAGGTTAAAAGATTCGGGCGCGAATGGGTTTTTAATCCCGGCAGGTACTTCGCCAGTGCTGCGACCTGCAGGTGCACCACTGCCCTGTGGTTTTGGTTGCTTTTGCATCCAGGCGGGCAGACTTTGCTTTGCCCACTCGCTAACTGGCGTGCGTTGGTAACCATCGACAACGACGACGGTACCATCAGCTTCACGCTCGATTTGATCTGCGCTCAGCTTGGTTTTAAGCACCAAGTCAGGATCGTGAACAATGTCAGCTAATGCGCTGACTGCTGGTGTGAGCAGTTCAAGTTCCCGCACTCGGGACTCAAGTTCTGCAATGCGCTGGTCCTTTTGCGTCGTCGCCTCGCGGAACTGCTGCTCCAAAGCCTGTCGAGCTTCGGTGTATTTTCCTTGAGATTCAAGTTCTGCCTGCTCGGCACGTCGCTTGAATTCCAGGAGTTCGTTGATGTCAACGCCATCTGGCAACGATTCCGCCATCCGCTCAAATTTGCGGAGCTTTCGCTTTTCGTCCGCTAGCTCTTGATTTTTCTTTTCAAGATTGCTGATGCTGCGCTGCAGCGCTTCAACTTCAACCGTAGAAGCCGCAGGCTCTACAGCTTGGTTTTCTTCAGACATGAATAACCCGCAGGGTTAAGTGCAACTGAAGGTTATCACCACTTAGTTTTGTCTGCCCAGTATGCAGCGGACATCTTGCCTTTAGCAATATTGTCGGCGTGCCTTGCCTTAAAAGATGCTCGACGTGCTTTTGCTTCAGCCGATTCGCCTTCCTTTGCTGGGCTGCCGCTTACGCCTTGCTGACCAAATCGAATCAGCTTGACCTTATCGCCTTCCTTGGCAAGAACCGCGTGTGACTTGCTTGGATGGTTCGGAGTGCGCTTCGGTTTGTTGTAACCCTCAAAGCGTTCACCACGGTATTCAATCATCGTCGTCGTCCTCCGTGCAGGTAATCACCTCGATGCCTTCTGCCAGTCTGCCCATTAAAGCGCCTAACACTTGTGGATCAGCAGGACACGGGAAGACAAAACGTCCCTCGATGATGCCATCGGTGCATTTGAGGTAAGTGCAGTTGCCTTCCCAGATCCTGCCTTTCATCGCTTTAGCGGTGCTTCTTTCAGTTCAGAGCGCAGCTTTAGCACTTTGTTGCCTGTGGATTCAGACTTAATCTCAAGCACAGGATCACCAGGTTGAGCAATCCGTACAACCTGTCCACCAGATTGAGTACTGATGGTGGCACGTTTCTTGGCAACGCCAGTCACGGTACCAAAGGTGCGCGCGCCTTGATAGGTCCAGGCAACACGCGATCCAATTCCAATTGCCATTAACGTCGCGCTCCTCGTTTGGTTGCTGATTTGCCACCGAGCCTAGCTTGACTTGCTGCAAGTTGTGCTTTTAGATCAGCCAAACGAGCCTTACTGGCTTCTAGCTTTTTGGTAGCCTCTGCCTTCTTTGCGCGAGCAGCTTTTAAACCGGATTCAGCGGCAGCCACTTTGGACAATGGCTGTTTCTGTTGTAGTTTTTGTATCTTCGACTCAAGTTCTTTTTTCTCTTTGTTTAACTTAGTTTTTTCGCGTTTTGCCCAGCGTTCATCAGATGAGCGATCTGATTTATTGCCGTACGATGCACTGCCGGTGCTAGCGAAACGTCCTATTTTGTCGCGCTTATAGGAGCGTGCCATCACTTTTTACCTTTGGGTTTGCGTGATTTGCCAGCTTCGCTTAGAGCGATTGCGATTGCCTGCTTACGGCTTTTGACTGTTGGTCCTTTTCCTGGTCCCGGTTTGCCGCTTTTTAGCGTTCCCGCTTTGTACTCCTTCATCACCTTGCTGATCTTTTGATCCGCTTTGGTTGGTTTCTTCGGCATAACGCCAAGCCTCGACACCTGAAATCAGTGTAGAGCCATCAGCGGTAGCCCAACCCTTGTCGGTGTAAATCGCAGGCAGCCATGCTTCACCCTGCAATGCCTCGACAGGATCAGAACTGATGAAGTAAATACCCTCGTTGCGGAAGTGCCTAAGACTGGGCAGGTCCATAGCGGCTGCGTAATTGTTCCAACGTTAGTTCAGACCCGTCGTCTCGCACGAGTTTTGCAACAGCATTTTTTGCACCGTACTTTTCAGCAAGCTTGTTGAAATACGGCACCTTGCTAGCTCCGATAGCTTCTGCTTGAACGGATTTAGGTTGCTCAGCTAGCCACTCACCGTAACTCATATTGATTGGCACTTGCCCGTCTTGGCTGGCGCGTTTTGCTGTAGTAGATGGTGGCAAGATGTCAGGGTCGATGATCGGTACAGTCGTTGACCTGCAGTTGAAGTGCTGAGGTGGTGTTGGACCTTTGCCGTATTCAAATTCTCTACCGTCTAATGCTGCGCAGATCGCGCTTGTTCTGGTGTCAAGCGTGGCAACGTAGCGGTACTTTTTAGTAATATCTTGATTGGCTTCGTAAACCTGTTGGCTAGCTGAGTTTGCAACTTGATTGATGCTGGTACGAACCAAAGCCATAACCTGGTTATCTGGGATGGTTGTTAATTCTCCTCCAGCTGCGATTGCCTGTTTCACCGTGCGATTCTCACCAAACTGCAAGGTGCCAATAAGACGCTTGGCAATCTGCGGTGTGGTTTCGCCTGTTAATAGACCGTTGCGAACAACTTGACCAAAGCGTTCAGCTTGAGATTCAGCAATGCCGCGAAATGCTTTTTCAACTACCTGACCGTTTGGCAACGTGATCGTCGCGCCCTTGGCAGCGGTCAAGCTAAATGTTTGTGGCGCGCCTTGTACTGCAGCAACAAGATCATCACTTAGCGCTACGACATTGATCTGTGTTGGATCAGTTGTAACGACTGATTGTGCAAACTGCGGACTGATCTCAACTGTGTTGACCGCTGATCGCATTCCTGCTGGTAGCGTCCGTGCTAATTGCTCAGTAACAAATTCAGATTGCAACTGAGCTAACCCTTGCAGTTCGTTGGCGGTTAGCTCGGTGCTATCACCAGCCCATGTAGCCAGGCTGGCTTTTAACTGAGCGAGGATGGCACGCAGTCTGGCAGCCTTGACAGGCGCAGTAGCTTCGTCGATAACGCGCAGTTGATTTACAGCATCAATAATGATGTCGTTGTATGCATTGATCAATCTGCGCGCAACGCTATTGCTATAGCGGTTAAGGTCAATCGCGTTGCGGTAAAGGACTGCTGGTGTTGCCATTATTCAATGCCCAGCTCTTGTGGTCTACACGCAGTTTGCATTGTCACATCGGCACCAGAGCGCAATGCTTCTTTGATCAACATGATGACAGCTTCTGGTGTTTCAGCAGTGCCATTCTCTACATTCATTTCCTCTACCGTATATAGCTTGCCTTTGCGATACCAGCTAAGTCTGATAACAGCAAAGATGTGAGGCTTCATTTGCCCTTTCACAGCGACTAGCTGTTGCCTGCGTGGCTTTTTGGCTTCCATGGCTAGTCTCCACAACCAGTTCATCATGCCGGCAGTTCATCTTCATCTTCTTGTTGTTGAGATTCTTCTGGCATTTCTTCTTCCATCTGCTGACTAACACGAGGTTCTGGCTGTGCCATTTCGATCATGCCGCCAGCTTGTGTTGCTTCTAGTTCTTCTTCCACATCGAAGTCATCACCCAACACTTCGCCGTCAGCAAGATTCTGCAGCAATGTTTCTTGCGAAATAGTGCCGGCAGTATAAAGCTGCAATAGCGCTTGGATTTCCTGCGGCTCAAGACGTGCACCAAGGAAATCACGGTTAACGTAGCTACTGCCAACTTCAGTGATGTTTAGATACTGCGCGTGATAGGTCAGGCAGTTATCGATAAGATCCTGCATGTTCTGCGCGATCACCATCATGGTGCTATCGCCTTGACTACGGTCGATACGCTTAGATTCTGCAGTTTCTGCAGATAGCTTTTGACCCAGTACAGCAGATAGACCAAGCTCGTTAATCTGCAATGCAATCTGATCCAGCCTGCGGAACTGAGAGTCAAAGCTATTGCCAGATGGCTCAATGTATTCAGCCTTTCCTTCTGCCGGGAATGCAATTGCTTCTCCAGGGCCTGCCGATACTTCCTCTGCCGCAGATGGGAATCCAAAGAATGCCAGCATTGGCACAGCACAAATGTGGAGCTGATTGTCGAGGTCGGACTGGACTTGATAGGCTTTTAGGTTTAGCTCCGCAATATCTTCCATCGGTGGACGTGACTCCATAAAGTTCACGCGATTGGAGTATGCAACACTAAACGGGATCGCATCGAGCGTTGTAGTGCCGCTATCAAATACCTGGAAGTCGCCAGACTTTTCATCACGGCGATGTAGCTCAAACGCACCAGGCGTTAATACCCGCACCTGCTCGACTTCTTTTTCGCCGTATTCACCATCATTGACGATGACACGTTCAAGCAAACGAAGCTGACTGAGCTGTTGTGCACCATCTTTCAGTTCTGTGCGCCATCCCAAGATTTCGCGTGGTGTATAGCTAACCCAATAAGGTCGTCCATTTTGACCAGCAGCAGGAGCATCCACAAGCACACCAACGTGCCCGTAACGCACCATTTTTCGTGCGACTTCATAAGTCCAGACGTTGAGGTCGTTGCCTAGCAAGTCAACATCAAACAACTGCTCTCGCACGATGTCAGAAACATCGTTTAACCGAACTGGTTTACGAGTCAACATGCCAGCAAGCATTCGCTCAAGCCGCTGGTAATAAGGAGGGCAGACAGAGCGAGCAAGTCTGTTGTCGTAGCTCTCGTCTAATTCGCGCGGTTCCTGTGGCAGATAGCGGCGATGCTTACGGCGCATACCGTAAGTGCCAGACAATAGATCTTCGATCAAGATCCAGTGCGGTTCTTGAGCGTACCAAGCAGTATTGGCATCGTTGACCTTGGTAACCGTGCGCCGCGCCATGGGACGGTCGTAGAAGTTATACCCTGAGTACATGGCGCCGCTTCAATAATCAAAGTTTAGGGGCTGGCATTAGCCAACCCCATGAAGCCCGATGCTTAGCAGAGCGGGAACAGTTGCAGCTTAAACAGCTACAGCGACATCAGCAGATGTAGAAGCAGCTTGCAGCGTGACGGACTTGCGACCAATCTTGATCTCAAACTCGTCACCGGGCTTAAAGCCCATTTCCTGCACGTAGCCTTCACCAATCTGCAGCTTGCCGTTGAACTGCACCTTGGTCTTGTAGGTAAGACCGCGACCACGCTTGACGCTGGACTTCATTTCAAAGCCCTTTGCTTCAAGCAGTGCCTCGTAGAAGGCGGTGTAGCAGAGCTTGCCGTTCTTGTCGGTGTAGCCACACTCGCGGACGAGATCTGACTTGTTCAGATCCTTGAGTTCTTTGACCTTGGCGAGTAGTTCTGAACCCTTGAGCATGAGTAGGGATAAAGCGAACGCTGCTTAGCATACCCTAAAAACAGAGAAACCCCCACCTAGGTGGAGGCTCTCCTGCCCGACGCAGGTAAATCTGAACCATCCCTCGGATCGCACGCAGCGGTTGCCCGACTTCAGTTTCAGTTGGCTGACTTCCCTCGGGACAGACGCAAAGCGTGTGTTAATCCGACTTCTGACAGCACCCAGCAGGGGACTTTGCTGGTGGAATCAATATAACCTAATGCCGGTGGATCTACCAGCACCCATGTGCAACGGGTTGAACTCACGCCAGATCAGGTAACCAAGGGCATCATTCATGTGGTCATGCCCAGAATCCTTGTCAGGGTCACCCTTTTCGGTGTAGCACTGCAGTTCGAGGCATTCGATCATGCGCTTGCAGCTTGCGCTGATCTGCAGCCTGACCTGTCCTTTACCATTTTCGAGCAGTGCCTGTACAGCAGAAACCCTGTCCCTGACTGGTGGGTTAGCCCGTGGTGACTGGTTTGCCATGCCGTAGGACTCGAGAATCTGGATGTCGGTTTGGCTGGCGTTGGTGCTGCGGTTGCCACCTGAGGCGTCAGGGTAAATGTAAATTCTGCGGTCTGGGTAACGCGCTTTGATCTGCTGTGCGAGGCTATCGGTGTCGTGAGCACCACTGATCTCGTCGATCACGAACAGAGTGTTGTTTAGCTTGACGCCGATGACGGCGGACATGTTACCTACGTTGAAGTCAACGCCAACGCGTAGCGGTTCACGCTCAGTGTCTGGCAGCGTGCTGATGACATGCTTGCTGCGGTCGAAGCGGTCGTAGACGGTGCCAGTGGTGAGGTTGACGAACTCGCCGTCTAGGTAAGCCTTAAGGAGCGTTGGGTCATAGTTCGCTTCGAGGCGCTCAATAAAGTCCGGTGGTAGGTGCGGGTTGTCGACCGACCGCATCTTGATCAGCTTGCGATCTTCTCTGGTTTGCGCTTCCTCGCTACCGAAGGTGTTCCACATCCAGCGGAAGCCTTCTGGTGTTGAGGCTGCACCAAACTGGCGGACGTTGCCAGAACGTAGACGACCAAGGATTTTAGGAAAAGCCTTGTTGGCAATGGCAGGTGTCACGGTGTCGATCTCGTCTGCCAATACCCAGGCAAGGTTCAGACCGATGATGCGTGACCAGTTCTCGAAGCTACGGCACAAGATTTTCGTGTCACCGCCTGGTAAGTGGAGCATGTACTCCGGCAGCGGTGATGCGCGAAATGTATAGGGAATCTCATAGTGCTCTAGGAAATCTTCGAAGTCGTTTTGCCAAATGTCGCGGATTAGCGGTCCGGTTGGTTCCATGACACAACCGATAAAACCTTGGTTGACGGCAGCGAGGGTAACTGCCTTTGCTGCTAACGCTCGGGTTTTACCAGCGCCGTACCCAGCACTGATACCAATGATCTGTGTTTGGTTGTCAGCGACGAATGCGAGCTGACCAGGGTGAAGGTCGGCGTGGATGCGCTGCAGCAGTTGGTCAGCGTCGATCAGTTCACCAGAATGGTTGAGCTGCTGTAGGACGTGACCTTCTGGTGCTGCAGCAAGGATGCTCACGAGCAGAGCTGCGCCAAGCGAGCAGCGGTATTGATGGCACCAAGGGCGATGTGATATTGCCCAGCGCGACGTGCTTCAACTTGAAGTGTGGCACATTGCGAGAGCAGATCAGCGATCATCTGCGGTCGTTCAATGTCCCAATCAGCCTTTAGCTTTTCGCGTGCGAGGCGAAGGTAAAGGTCACAGGCGTCATCTTT
>Ga0129333_10000802_pt1 | contig 27522 bp, 33 predicted proteins | sample CPB6_08_DNA_FD_94474 | JGI IMG/M metagenome (GOLD analysis project Ga0129333, IMG submission 94474) | Freshwater to marine salinity gradient microbial communities from Chesapeake Bay, USA - CPBay_Sum_0.6_0.8_DNA | ecosystem: Environmental > Aquatic > Marine > Coastal | place: USA: Chesapeake... | reverse complement strand
TCTTCTTCTTCTTGAACCTCCTACTCGTTGTTGATTTAATCTATTATATCCATACGAAGCCGCCGACTGGATTGAATCTTTTCTTGTATCCCAAATATACAGACCCACACCTAAAATTGCGATTGCAGTTCCTGCTATCATAAATGCATTTTCATCAAACGCCATTTTATATATATTAATAATAGTTAAAAATATTTCTTAACATTCTTAAGTTCTTAAGCATAGTTTTTCTTTTAAAATCTTGATTATCATATCCTGAAAGCTCGTATACTCTGCTATCATGTCTCTTTAAAAACTCAAATGTAATTTCATTTGATGTCTCTGGTAGATTATCATAATTATAAAGAATATAAGAAAATGTGTTTGTTTTATCAATTAAGAATTCCAAAAAATCAGCCAAATCGTTAGCAAATTCGCATTCAAAAGAATAAGTGCATGAAGGTAGTCTAGAATTGTCCCTCTTGCCTCTAATTACATATCTATGTGTTGCCTTATCATATAATACATATAATGTTGTATCTGGTCTACCCAAATCGACATCATTTTCAACAATTTTCAATACTAAGGTGTCAGGCACAGTGAATTCCATATTATACTCTTATTTAGAGGAATGTTTTTAAGTGGATTTTAAATATATTTAATCGTCGTCAGAACCGACGCAATTACACCATCTATAATAACATGATTCTTTTTTAGCTTTTTGCATTGCCTTTTTGCGTTTAAATTCACTCGCTTCTTCCGTCAATATGGCTTGTGACAATTTTTCAATTTTAGTTTTTTCATTTAAATCAACTTTTTGAAGTTTACCAGGTTTATCTTTTATTTCGTCTATACGAACTATATCTAAATCTATTGATTCTCTATTTATTTGTTCTGATTTAATAATTTTGGTATTCATAATAATATTTAAATATTAATTTTAAATATTATTTACAATTAATTTATCTACCGGTATAAGGTGATTTATTTAAATTGTCACCAAGGAAATTAGGTTTTAACCCATATAATCCAGGATATAAAGGTGTCTTCCAAAAACCAACCCAATTTGGTTTCATTTCTAATGGCTCTAGAATTCCTTGTGTTTGTTCTGGACCAACAGAGAGAAGTAAATAATTGCCAATAATAGTGTCAGATTCTAAGACCTGTTTAGGTGAAGATCTAACAAACCAACCAAAATTTAAGCGATTTAATAGTTCATTTGAAGGAATCAAAATACCAGAAGTTCCTTTGTACAAATCTAAATAATTATTCGACATCAAATCGTCTAAAATAATTTGTTTGTCATCGACAGTCTTAGTACCTATTTCTACACCTTCAATTAAATTAATTCTACCTTGCTCAACACGCTTCATACACCATCTATCATATTGGCCCAAAAATTTGGATTCTGCTGTATGGTCGTGAGAAGAAACAGTTTGTATGTAATTACAAAATTCTGCAACAGTCTCGCATTCTTTAGGAGCACCACAAAATGCAACACTAGGATAAAAATCTCTGCTTACTGATGTGGAATTTCTATCAACTGTTTCGCAAATAAACATCTTGTCACCTCGTGTTCCCTTTGTATATATTCCTATTAAGTTCTTCATACATAAGAAAGATATTGGACACATCATGCCTCCATAGATGTAGAGCAATTTCATCATTCCTAATGTTCGCATATTAGAGAGAATTGGGTCAGATAATCTAGTCATATCAATATTCCATCCAGGGATTAATTTAGCAAATGAATTATCGTCAAAAATGCAAACTGTAAATGATTCTTCGCAATGCTTAATAATACTTCTTACTGTTAAATATAAATAAGGTTGATTTAAGTCAAATGAACTTCTAGAGCCAAAACTGAGCCATTTTCTTGAATTATATTCATATGGCACATGTATCCATAAAATTGGCTTTTTACTCTTACCTAAAGTTACATCATCAAGTAAATACTTTTGAATGGCCTCATAATTATCTTTATTCTCTTCTCTCATAAGTTTATCTTCAAATCTTCTATATAAAAAACCTAAAACGATTAGAATAAAAAAAAGTATAAACAAATTTGTCATATTACCTGTTTTCATAATATTTAGTTTCATATATTATAATATTATAATAAAATTTCATTGCTAAAAATTTAAACCTTATTATTTTCAATCTATTTTAAATAAAATTGACTCTTTTTATTATATTAATTAAATAATACAACAAAAATGTTAAAACCTATTTATAAAGAATATAACAACAAAATTGATTGGTGTTATTTATCTTCCAATCCAAATGCTATACCTCTTCTTGAAAAAAATCCAGATAAAATTTATTGGGCTAATTTATCTTCCAATCCAAACGCTATACCTCTTCTTGAAAAAAATTTAGATAAAATTCATTTTAAAAGTTTATCATTAAATCCAAATGCTATTCAAATTCTTGAAAAAAATATGAATAAAATTAATAGGTTTTATTTATCTAAAAATCCAAATGCCATACATCTCCTTGAAAAAAATATGGATAAAATTTGTTGGAATTGGTTATCTCAAAATCCAAATGCTATTCCTTTGCTTGAAAAATATCCAGATAAAATTAATTGGTATTGGTTATCTGAAAATCCAAACGCTATTCCTCTTCTTGAAAAATATCCAGATAAAATTGTCTGGGACATTTTATCATTAAATCCAAATGCTATTCCTCTTCTTGAAAAATATCCAGATAAAATTAATTGGCGTCATTTATCTTCTAATCCAAATGCCATACATCTCCTTGAAAAAAATATAGATAAAATTGATTGGTATTATTTATCTTCTAATCCAAATGCTATTCATATTCTTGAAAAAAATCCCGATAAAATTAACTGGAATTTGTTATCTAAAAATCCCAATGCTATACATCTCCTTGAAAAATATCCAGATAAAATTAATTGGTATAATTTAAATTTAAATCCAAATACCATGCATCTTATTGCGAAATTAGATTATGAAAAAATGAAGGACCAATGCCAGTCTTTTGCTGAAGAATTATCTGAATATATCTTTAATCCTTTACGAATACAGAGAATAGCGGAATTTTATGAAATGGATATGGAAGAATATCTTGGTCTCCTTTAAGTTGTTTTAGAAATATTATAATAATTTATATGATATATATTGTGCAACAACCTACATAGAAAATTTTATTTTTAAAACAACATATTTTTTTACATCTAAATTCTAAACACCATGAACAACAATCTAAACATGTACAACAACTATTTTCATCATAATTTGCAAAACTAGCAATTCCTGAATGTTCAAAGCACCATTGCTCTGTTATACAGCAACACATTTTCTTCTTGGTAGATTTTATAAATATGATTGAATCAGAATTTACAGAAGCTTGATATAAAGTTTCGTTCGACGAATGTTCCATATTTAATGATTAATTGAATTATAAATTGAGAGAAAAGTAATTCAATTTTTTCTTTAAATATGTAAATTAAATATTTAAAGAAACAGCTTAAAGAATTTTCTGTCCATTATAAATATCCTGATTTAACTTTAAATCGTCTTCCAGGAAACAACCCTAATTCAACTTCGCATTGATTTCCTGTTCCATCATTTTCTTCTTCTGCTTCTGTAAAATCTCTAATTATCATTTGCCTTATTTCTTCACTAGTTGGTTCTTCTGGAATAATTTCTTCTTCTTCTACTTCTCCAGTTTCAACAAGAACTTTATCCTTATATTTATATTCTGCTTGTTTTCCATCTTGGTCAATATAAGGTGTTGATAACCATTTTTCTTCAAGTTTTACTACTTTTTTATAAGTAAGTGGAAATATGGGATTTTTTACTTTTTTAATTATAGTATAGGAACCAGGAGAATCAATATATAAATTCTCCTTCTTACTATAGAAATCATCTTTTGGTTTATTAATAATCATTGCTTGCATATTTATATTTGTGATTATTAATTATAATCTTTAAGTTATTTCAATTTTTTAAATAATAATAATTTAAAAAACTAAATAAATAAAAAATGTTCCTCTTCAATAGATAAATCTCTCCAAGTAAGTTTATTTATAAATGGTCCATTCTCCTTCATAAATCCCACCCAAACTCCCGCCATACCACCTTCTTCATGCCATTCATTTTTAATCCAAAAATATTCGTACTTGTTCAAAATAGTTTCAAGCCAATCAAAATCAGGAACCCAAGCACTCCATAATCTAAAAACTATGCCTTTTTTACCCCTTTTATATATTTTCAATACGTCATTATATTCAGTATTATATTTTTTAATAGATTCTAATTCATTTTGTATAAAATTAGTTAAGAGTTCTTCATCCTCACACGTAATTGTTATGACACTTGTACAATCGTTTGGCATTAGCATATTATAAGTTTTATATTTAAGTATTTTATAAAACTTATTTTATTTTTTAACCTGTTTTGGCGGATATTGCGACAAAGCATCCATCAAGTGTTTACCACATCTTGCGAAAAATAAATGTAACTGTTGTGGGTCCGCTCCTGTTACCATATCGTCTGGAATATATGTTGCATTTCCTTTCTTAAAACATAATAAAACTGGGATACCATTTACCATCTTCTTTGACTTCAAAAATGAATAAAAATCGAAGGATTGGTCTACATCAATATCACCGCAAACTACTTCAGGCGGGGATGAAGCAAAAAAACCGTGTACTGGTTTCTCAACTAGCTTACAAGGACCACACCAAGTAGCACCTAATTTGAGTATTATAAGACCTGGATTATTTTGAAGAAGCAAGAAAAATGCATCGCGACTAGCTATTTCGCTAATAATCTGTTTTGACATAATTATCTATAATATTTTAAAATCAATATTATTACTAAATTATAAAAAATTGAATTAAAAAATTAATTAAAAGAATAAATCATAATAATAGACATGACCGAAATAATTCGAATTCCTAATATTGAAAACTATATTCAAGAAATTATTAATGGTGAGTTAGTTCTAACTCCAAAAAATTTAAAAAATACTTCAGATGATGCGTTTATTAATGAACAAATTGCACGACAAATGGTTCTTGAGTATTATTTTCATGGTCATAATTATAAAAAATATGAATTAGAAATTTATAAATTAGCTAATGATGATGAGTGCCGCGTATTTTTAAACAGAGAGGATGATGAACACCGTGAATTATTAAAAAGACAGGTTGGAATGATTCATCAGATAAGACTTATGATATATAAAAAGTTTGTTGAGAGATTTGGAGAAAAACTATGGAATGATTTGAGGCTTGAATATGGATATGCAGGATGTTAAGCTGTAAATTTTGGCCATAAATGGATTACGTATATTCTTTTTTATCAATAACAACTTCTTTTGCTATATTTCTAATAATTTTGTCTTGTTTATCGGTATCATCATCCATCATAGATTCAATCACTAATTTACTGTACTGGTCTGCATATTTTGATTCGCTATAATTACATCCTGGATGTTCTAGTCTATATTTTGGAAGAAGATTCTGATTTTTATATGCTACTTTTTTGATGACCTTTCTCATTTTATTTTTTTCCTCACTTTCTCGTTCCCATTTATCCTCATCTTTTATGTAAATTACCTCCCTCTTTTTGTCAGCACAATGTACGGGTCTTTTATGGACATCTAGTGCCTGTAAATTTTTCACAATAATATTTGATATACCTTCTACGAAGCCAAGTTTGCCAACATTTTCTAAGTCTGAAAGTTGCAGTTGGAGAGAATCTACAAAATCCATAATATTCATGGCATCTTTACAGGTCTCATTTAAGAATACATTTAAATTGAATGTCTTATTGTTATTATTTACATTCTGCATATTAATATTTTGACCGGTTCCATTTTTTGCCAACTCCATTATCGTCTTATTTTGTTCGACGACTAAATTTGTAAGCTCTGTATTTTGTTTCAAAACACTTAACACCAATTCTGGTGTGATTTGATTTGCAGTTGGAGAAATTTTATCGTCATAATTATTTTGAATAAAGCAACAATTTTTTTTATGCTTCCAGAGTCCGCTGAGCGTTTTATACTCTCGCGAACATTCGCATATCAATTTTGTCGTGTGGGGATTTTGGGGATTTCCACTCGATGTCCAGACATTTCCAGCCACACTGTCGGAATGTTTACGGGTAGATAAATGTTTTCTATAATCCTTTTTATTAGACGTTAAATAGTCACATAATGTGCATTCATAAATTGGAGGGGATTTTTTGGGATTTTCTATTTCCATTGTCCTTAATATATGGAAATAAAAAATCCCTTTAAGTATTTTTTTCGAAAAAAATATCATCACGAAAAATTTTTATGTCGTTTAAATTGTGACGATAAAAATTTTTTATCGAGTCAAAATTTTTCTATCGTAAGACTATTTTGGCGGATGAAAATTGGACATTTTTTCTTGTCCATTTTTGAAAAATCAAAATACTTTTCAAATTCGAAAAACTAGGATTTTCTCTACACATGAAGGGAAAAAATTTTGCCGAAAATTCAAGAATTTTAAAGATTTCTCTACATAATGTAGTATACCCTCTTTAAGTAGTTCTTTAAATATATTATATTATATACTTAAAGAGCAAAATTAATTTACTTATTAGTTTGCACAAATGCCTCCAATTCACCTACATCAATGTAGGGCAAATTTGGATGTGCTTCCCAGAAATATTTACAGTAAGCCCAGTGAAACTCACAATCTGTTCCATACCAATGCAATTTCTCTCTAATTAATGCCTTATACAATTTTTCTGGTAAGAACTGTAGACTTTGACGAGGCAAGACATAACATAGTTGTACCAATTCCGTCACAGGATTATCCGGCTTAACAGGAACAAATTCTGTGTCAAAAAATGGAATATATTGAATCAGGTCACATAGTAGAGGCGGATAACTATATTTGTAACACCATCTCCAGTCTGGACAATCAGTAGTGTAATATTTCATAGTCCACTCTAAACCCTCTAAATAGTTTATACATATTTGTCGTCTTCTATCCTCATCCATTTCTACGTCAAATAAAGACTTGTAATATCTCATTTGCCAATTATTTCTGTAAGGATTGATAAATTTCTCTATAGCACGGTCAAATGTCGGAACATTATTAAAATTATTTAACTTCTCTTCTGGTGTTCTGTCTGGCAATCTATTTTTTTCTCTTCTATCACGAATCTTATGCTCTTGTTTAATAAATTCAAGCTCATTATCTGCTAGAAACTGCACTAATTTTCTTACATTCTTCCATATAATTTTTTTACCATCAGTTAAATTATCATCTGTTCCTCCAATAGTAGCTTTGTAAGCTTGAATCATCTTATCTACTCCGCCAGTTCTGATATTGACCGCAGGAAAATGTGGCATAAAATCATTGCCTAAGAAAAAACACATTAAAATATAATCATAAATGCGATTATGATGTTGTTCGGCTGTTAATTCGTTGCCATTATTCATGTCGAGCGTGATGACTTTTGCTAATTCAGGAATGTCTAAAACGTAATTTTCGTTTGGTTCGAGTTCAGAATTGATAGACTGGATAAAATGAGGTGTTTCTCTAAATAGGTAGATGTTAGATGCGATTGGTAAATGATTGATTGAAAGCATAATAAGGTCGGCATCAAGTCCATAAATGACAGTATTTTTGTTAGCATGTTGAGTTGGTTGCTGTCTAATATGCTTGAAAATTTTATGTTCTCCCTCACCATATTGGTCACTGCCTGAAAAAATAATACTTGCTAAATTAAATACAGATGGATTATTAAACGCATTTTTCACGCGTTCATCTAAGGTCTTCATAAATAGAGTTCCAGGTGTGATAGCAGTTGTATTCCAAGGGTCTGGAGTAGTTGATTTCAAAATAGACTTAGATATAGAATTCTGATATAATGACTTGAATCTTCTAGAACGTTGTTGTTCAAGTTTTGCAACTGGTGCTACACCATCAAATGCAATTAAGACGCTGTTAGTTGGCTTTAAAAGTAAAATATATTCTCTAATATTTTGAATAACACGTGAAATAATTTCATTTGTCATATTTTCACTGGCAATAGATGCGTCCATTTTATAAACAGCTTCATAAACAAGTGAATTACAATCCAAATAGAGGTTGTCAATTTGGATAGTATTAGATGATAATTTACGAATAATATCAATATGATTTTTAACAATATAAGAAAAGTAACTAGGAATTCCCATTCTGATTAATTAATATAAGGTTTTATGTTTAATATGTTATTAAATATATTATAACTTTATTAAGTAACTGAAGTTAAAGACAATAAAATAATTCACTAACTTAAAGCAAAAATAGTTTAGTTAACAAAAATATAAATATAAATTAATATAATATAGAATGACAGAAAAAAATACCGGAATTAAAAAAGAAATCAATAAATCTACTAATGATGTCTTGCCACTAGTAGAGAGAAAGATTGAATTCTTTAAAGATGTTATTCAAAAAACAATAATTCATGTTCAAAAAAATAAGATTTTAGATATTTTAGGAATAAGTGATGTAAGTACATGCATAGAAAAATTGGGAGAACTAAGCAAAAAAATAGAAGAAATGACAAGTGCAAAAAATTTATCAACTGATACAATTATCAATAGTTTACAATTAATTAATAATGAACTATCAAGTTTACTCAAAAATTACGGGACTGATAGTTTTGAAGATTTGTTACTAATATGCTTTGGTAATAATAACAAGATAACGTCAGATGAAAATGAATTAGCAAAATTTGAATTGATAAAAAAATACTTCCATCCTACTAGTTATAAGGTTATATCAAAGAAGGAAGACGCAAAAAAGAAAGACGATATGGATGACAAATCGACGAATTTAGCTTGTTCAGATGTAGTATCAAGTTATAAACAGTTTCATATGAAGGTGTATGGTATTAAATTATATGTGCATTCAGTTCCTCTTAAGAAGAGTCTGTTAATTACAGGAATAGTTGATGACATAGTTATAGAGTTTTTGAATAGCAAATATATAACAAATAAAATCAAAATGGTTAGAGACAATGTTCCAAACGATGCGGATTTTAAAGGTGATGCGTTCGATAAATTCATTTCGTCATTAATGTTAAAGGATTTTCTAATATACGAAAACCATAGCGAAATTTATAGTAAATTTGCAGGCATGACATCGCAAAATATTTCTATAAAACAAAAACAAATTTCACAAGCTGTGAAAGACTTTACGTCAGATGATATGTATAGCAAAAGAAATACATTAATTACATTATTAATTCGTTCTTCAAACTATGAAAATCAATATCTAGCTTATTTATTATATGACCTTCTCTCTAATGATTCAAATGGAAATGTAGATACCCAAGAACAAACAATATTGTTCGATAGTTTCCCTTGGACTATTAAACAGTCATTTAAACAAGCTATGAAGAAAACAATACAATACACAAATGAGCTATCGAATTTTGATATAAATAAAATACCACTTGAACAACAAATTTGTTTGCTCAAAGCATCTGATACAGTTAAGGAAAAAGCAATGATGAAACTTAAAGAAGTAAAGGCTAAATCAGAAGACTCTGGGTCTAAAGCACGTCAATATCTAGATGGATTGTTAAAAATTCCTTTTGGAGTTTATAAGAGAGAACCAATATTAAATATTATGGATATTGTTAGAAATAATTTCAAAGAAATGTATAAAAAATATAATATTGATAAAATATTTCCTGAAATTAAAGCAAAAGATAAATATACAAGTATTGAAATTCTAAAATATATCAAAAAAATTCAGGGAAATTCAGGGTCAACTACAAAAACAGAACAATTAGAAAAAATTAAAGAATACTTATCGACAGGTGACAAGCCAAAATTAATTGCAAATAACAAAGCATTGGATGGTATATTAAAAAAATACAATTTACCGCGTTCAAAATATTCTAACTTAAATAAAGACGGATTATCTGCTCGCGCTATAGATATTGTAGATTCTTATATTGAAGAAACAACAGAACAAGAAAAGAATATTATTGCTGATATTATAACTGAATTTAATGATGTAGCAAATATGAATCCTATGTTATCGAATAACGATATAAAAAATGATGTTCAAAAAATAAATACAAACATGAAGACAATTACTGATTATATGTCTGAGGTTAAATCAACACTTGATAAAGCGGTTCATGGACACGATAAAGCGAAGAAACAAATAGAGAGAATAATTGGTCAATGGATTAATGGCGAACAAGATGGTTACTGTTTTGGCTTTGAAGGACCACCAGGTGTGGGAAAAACTTCGCTAGCAAAACGCGGTCTCTCAGATTGCTTGAAAGATGATAAGGGAAATTCAAGACCATTTGCGATGATTCAAATGGGTGGCGATAGCAATGGCAGTACTTTGCATGGACACAACTACACATATGTAGGCAGTACTTGGGGATCTATTGTTCAAATTTTGATAGATAAGAAGTGTATGAACCCAATTATATTTATTGACGAGGTTGATAAAATAAGTCGCACTGAACATGGTAAGGAAATTGTAGGTATATTGACTCACTTATTAGACCCAGCGCAAAATGACTGCTTTCAAGATAAATATTTTACTGGAATTGACTTGGATTTATCAAAAGCATTATTTATTCTCTCTTATAATGATGTAGAAGCCATTGATAAGATTTTATTGGATCGTGTTCATAGAATCAAATTCAGCAATCTCTCTTTGGAAGACAAACTAATTATATGCAATACTCATATTTTGCCAGATGTTTATAAAAAAATGGGTCTTGAAGATATGATTCATTTTAATGATGATGTTTTGAAGTTTATTATAGACGAATATACATGTGAATCAGGCGTTAGAAAATTGAAAGAGATTCTTTTTGAGATAATTGGAGAGATAAATTTGGATATATTAAAGAATAATGATAAAGAATGTGAGTTACCAATACAAATTAGCAGTAATGATATAAAGACTAAATACTTCAAAGATAAACATGAAATCAAACATAAGAAAATTCATGTAGAAAGTAAAGTAGGTGTAATTAATGGATTATGGGCAAATGCATTAGGAAAAGGTGGAGTAATTCCAATTCAAGTTGGATGGAGACCAAGCGAAAAATTCTTAATGTTACATTTAACTGGAATGCAAGGAGATGTTATGAAAGAATCAATGAATGTTGCTCTTACTCTAGCTTGGAATCTTACATCATCAGAGAGAAAAGATGAAATATGGGATGAACAAAAGTATAGTTTAAATGGAGTACATATTCACTGTCCAGAAGGCGCTACACCAAAAGATGGACCAAGTGCAGGAACTGCTATTACGACAGCCATTTATAGTATGTTAAATAATAGAAAAATTAAATATAATATAGCAATTACTGGAGAGATATGTTTAAATGGAAATGTAACGGAAATTGGTGGTCTAGACTTGAAAATTCTAGGTGCAATTAAAGCAGGTGTAAAAGAAATCTTATTCCCAGTTGAAAATATGAAAGACTATAATACATTTACAGAAAAATACAAAGATACTCCATTGTTAGAAGGAATTAAATTTCATCCAGTAAATACAATTAGAGAAGTATTCGAGTTAGTTTTCGAAGAATAAATATAATAATCAAAAATATATTATTATTAATTATTATATGAGTAGTCAAAATTCAATAATGAAAACTGGAGGTATTCCTGATTCACCACTTCAATTATTTCAACCAATGAACATTGTAGTTTTTCTTTCTTTTTTCTCTCCAGTTATACTTGCAACAAGTATCACAGGAATGTCTTTTATATTTCAAAACTTCAAAGGTTTAATTTATTTAGGATTTTTGATTGGTTGCTGTTTTGTTAGAGGATATGTCTATATGATGGCAGGTGCTAATCCAATTGTTAACGATAGAACAATATGTACGTCTATTCAGTATAGCAAATATGGCAATCCAACATTTAGTGCGTTTGTATTTGCATTTACTATAATGTATTTATCATTTCCTATGTTCAGTAATGGCTCTGTAAATTATTGGGTATTTATCTCTCTAGTTACTTACTTTTTCTTGGATATATTTATTAAAATTTATAAGAAATGCGTAATCCAAATGGGTGATTTATTCTTAAATGTTTTACTTGGAGCTTCATCTGCTGCATTAATTGTAACACTCATGTATGCAGGTGGTTCTGGTAAATACTTATTCTTTAATGAAGTCTCAAGTGACAAAGAAATGTGTTACCAACCTAGCAAACAAACTTTCAAATGTCAAATGTACAAAGATGGAGAATTAGTTGGTCAACTATAAAATTATATTATTTTAAAGATTTAAAGATAATATAAAAACTAATATATGAGTGATTTAGTTTTTATAAGTGTATTTAATTATGGAGCAATTGAGATGGCTAAGAATCATATTGAATCATTAAAACGTAATAATATTAATAATTATATAGCTTATGTAACAGATGAAGAAAGTTATGTAGAATTATTGAATTGCAATATTAATGTAAAAAAGTATGCTAGTAATTCAATTAATAAAGAAAAAAATGATTTTGCAACACCAGAATTTAATAATTTATCTTATATTCGTTATGATATTATAAGTTCTTTATTGAAAGAAGGAAAAACTGTTTGGTATTGTGATGTAGATACAGTAATTTTATCAGATTTAAATTCTTTTTATTCTAATTTAACTACTAACATTGATATGTATTTTCAAGATGATATAAATATGGTATGTACCGGTTGTATGTTATTCAGACCAACGATATTAACAATTAAATTATCAGAATTTATGTATTTAAATAAAAATATTCAAAATAATGACCAAGTTTTTTTAAATAATGTATTTAGAAATTCTCCGTCGATAAATATTGGTATTTTTAACAAAAAACAATTTCCAAATGGCTTGCTATATTTTAATGAATTAAAAGAAGAGCCATATTTCAGACAAGCCCAAGAAGAATTTAAAAATTCAACAGAACCAGTAATGTTTATTCATGCAAATTATATGGTTGGATTAGAGACAAAAATAAATGCACTAAAAAGTAAAAATTTATGGTTTATTTAGTTTTATTTTTTAGACTTTTTGCGACCCTTTTTAGTTTTAACAGGTTCTTGAACAATTGTAATTTCTGGTTGAGTTAATTCAGCAACAGTTTCTTCAGCAACAGTCTCTTCAGCAACAGTCTCTTCAGCAACAGTTTCTTCAGCAACAGTCTCTTCAGCAACAGTTTCTTCAGCAACAGTCTCTTCAGCAACAGTCTCTTCAGCAACAGTCTCTTCAGCAACAGTCTCTTCAGCAACAGTCTCTTCCACTGGTGATTCTTCAGAAGGCACTTCTTCGATTGTTGGCAAAACATCTTCTACAGAAATTTCAGTGACAGTTTGTTCTTGAATTGGTTGTGGTGCATTTAAAATAATTGGTTGAACAAAGGCTATTTTATATCCATTAAACCATGATACAAAATTTTTAATAACAAAACTGCGTTGAAAAGATTCTGCTAATAGTTTCATATTTCCTTTTGTGTTATATTTTGCAATAAAATCATTAACTATAAAAAAAAGATTCATATTAGCATATTTATTCATATTTGCATAATTATATAATGGTTTTCTTTTCTTAGCATTAACAAAATTATGAAATAAGTAAAGCATATTTTTAAATTCATCTTTATTTTTATAATCACTTAATTTGATTTTTGCTAAAAAATTGCTGGCATCCCTTGAACATTCTGGACAAGGCAATACTTTACATATTTGAACAATCATTCCAAATAAAGAAGGAACGACTTGATTATATGCATTAGGATTTAATTTTTCTGCAAGTGTATGAAATAATGTCCATACAGCTGGACCCCAAACTTCAGGTGGTGACATTATATTTAATCCAAATATAAAAAATATAAAGATATTACACAAATATATAATATGTCAAAATATAACATAGAAGGAGGTATAGATTTTTATGCAGAACTATACAAGTCACTTGATATTGAAGAGGAATTGGAAGAAGATAAAAATATTTGTTTGATAACAAATCAACCATTGACAGATAAACATGTTATACTAGATTGTGGTCATAAATTTAATTACATTCCTATTTATAAAGATATTGTAAATCATAAGCAAAAATTTAATGGAATGGAGGGTGGAAATGGCAGACTAGGTACAAATCAAATTAGATGTCCATATTGTCGAAAGAAACAAGACAAATTGTTGCCATATTATGAAGAATTAGGCTTGGCAAAAGTAAATGGTGTTAATTTTTGTGACCCAAATATTAAACAGACAAATTATAGTAGCAATCATCAGAAATGCATGTTTAAATATCCAAATGAAAATTACGACCCAAGTAAACCAGAATCAGATACAAATAGGAAATATCTACCTATAAAATGTGGTCATTATGGTAGTCAAATTTTACTTTACAATGATTCAAATCCATCACAACCTATTACGTATGGAGATACCAATTATTATTGTTATAGTCACAAAAAAACTATGATTAAACAATATAAATTAGAACAAAAACAGAAGGAAAAGGACGAAGCAAAAGTGGCAAAACAAAAGGCAAAAGATGAAGCAAAAGTAGCTAAGGAGTTAGAAAAACAAAAGGCAAAAGAAGCTAAGAAGAAACCAGCAGAAAATGTCGTAATGGGACCATCAAATATAACGCTAGAACCAATTGAAGGTTGCATTGCTATACTAAAATCAGGACCCAATAAAGGTAAGCAATGTGGATGTAAAATAACTGATGATAATTTATGCGGAAGACACTTTAAGATAGCACATAATATTATAATTAATAATTAAGATATAAAAATTAAATATGGGTAATAATTAATGGAATCCAAAGAAGCAACAACAACAAATAATGCAAAAGAACAATTAGTAAACAATATTAAGGAATGGATAAAGATAGATAATGAAGTAGCACAGTTAAAAGCTGATATAAAAGAGAGAACAAATAAAAAGAAATTATTGACAGAGAATTTAGTAACAGTTATGAGAACAAATAGTATTGATTGTTTTGACATAAATGGTGGTGCACTCGTTTATAAGAAAAATAAAGTTAAAAAACCTATTAGTGGTAAAACATTGCTAACAGCACTACAAAATTATTATAAAACAGACCCTAAAATAGCTGAAGATATAGCAAAACATGTTATGGACAGTCGTGAAGAACAAATTAAAGAAACTATTAAACGTAAAATAGATAAATGAGTAAAATAAATTAAATAAATAACATTAGTATAATTATAATATGGAAGAATCTAAATATTATAATTATGGAATTAAACATATTTTATCGAAAGATATAGATACAATAAACACGCCAGACCAGTATATTAATATTATTTTATGTGTATATTCAATTAACACAAATGGAAGAGTGCCATTTTTACAATATTTACTGGTAAATAATGGGTGTGAAGTATTAACTCTACCAAAACTACCAGTTTATACATCATTTAATAAAGAAAGCCTAATTCCATATTCAGAAGTTTATTTATCTGGAATATTGCAATCGAATGAATTTGAAAAATTTAGTAATGATATATCATTTGATGGTTTTTATGAATATAATGACGACCTTTATTTATTCTTTGATATAACGAAGTGTAAAATAAATATTGATGAAACTTATATATCAAATCATGTTAGATTTGGATTAATCGATGAAATTGTAAATCATAAAAATATATGCAATATTCAAATAGATTATAACACTTCGATTTTCTTTATAAAAAATGAATCAATAACTTATTTATATGATAAACAAAATAAACCTTATGAAATACCTGTAGTAGGATTTGTAGGCAAACAAACTGAAAAAAAAGTAAATTTTGTTATGACATTTGGCGAAAGTGCTAAAAATAAATCTGCTATTTTAGGACCATATTTTTATTTTACAAGTTTTCATCGAGCTATTAGAGAAGGTGGATGGTCGAATGATTATAAATCAGAAACTAATTATGGAAAAGTAATAACTGACGAAAATGGCAAGTATAAAAAAGGTGGTCTAATAAGATTTGCATTATTTGTAGGAAAAACAAAATATATAGAAAATGCACCAAATGATCCAACCGATGAATCAGAAATTAAAAAACAGAGACTGGAAGATAATAATCTAGATAAAAAGAAAGAAATTCAGACGCTAAGAATATCAGACCATGACGGAATATGGTCAAAAACTTATGATAGTGCTTATTTAGGAAAATTAGAATTGGATGATGGCTCATTTTTGGAGGATACACCTATACTTGTACTAAGGGATTATGAACAACAGGTTCCAATAAGTTGTCATTTTATTGATAAGTCAACCTTAGGAGAGAAATACGAAGAAAATAATTGTCGTTATAGCATAGTGTAGTTTAGAAATATTATATTATTAAATAATCTTAAATAATATTATATGCATCCAATAACATTAATCGGTTTGTCTATTATATTTTTCTATAGTTTGACACAAATATTAAATTTTTATGGAGTAGGTGAAGATGTCTATGGTGTATATGTTTTATTTTATATTTTTATTATATTGTGCATCTTAATTTTACCAAATGATTATCCGAAAGTATAATTCTAAACCATATTAAACATACTAGTCATATTTTCATCCGGATTAATTTTGACCGAAATACTTCTATTCTCATCAAGAATTTTTTTTATAGCGTCAACATTAATTTTTTCTTTAAGGTTATCAATAATTTCAGATTCCATAGGTTCGCGATTATTTAAATCGTTAAATAATCTAATAAAATCATAGACTATTTTTTTATTAAGTTCATTTTGTTTTCTTACTTTATTAACTTTTACAAGTTGCAATTTCATGTTCTCATTTAAATCTTTAGCTCTATTTTCATCAGTATACCAAGGATTTCTATATTCAGATGTTGGCACTAAAATATCGCAGATTTCTGGTTTTACAATTTTATCAAATGATTCGTGTGTTAAAAAATTAACCTTAAATTGATTTACAATTTTTTCAGGTATATTAGGACTTGTTTCATTTAATCTGTCAAATTCCTCTTTACTCATTTTAAGCATTTGTTTAGGGTCAATTCTCTCTGATGGATGTTTTGCAAGTTCAATTTTAATATTTCTATAAAATTTGTCCCAGGCTATACTACTGACTCTATGTGCTTCATTTAATTGTGTAATTTTAAGAAATTGTTGGATAGTTGTTATAATACCGGCTAAAATATTAAATCCACCAACAATCATTACAAAAAAACTTTGATATTCAAGCGGTACTCTTTCTTGAGCAAAATTAGCCGTACCAGTTAATGTTGAAATAACAATTACCGGTATAGTATACCATGCATTTAATGTACTATACATAATATTTGCTTTTGAATGTAACCATCTATAACACATAGCTTTATCAGCCCATTCAATAAGAATGTTTTCATGTTCAGGTGTCCATTCAATAGTAGTCTGATTTATATCTAATTCGTTACTTTCTTCAGATATAGTATCCATCTATATAATTAATAACTATAATATTTTCAAAATATAATATTATAATTTATTATGGAAATAAGACTAGTAAAATTAAAGGGTGATTTCAATAATATTATCACGGTAAGAAACAATGTAAAAAATGTTTTTGATATATTACAAGTTAGAATTGATAAACTTAGACAACTTTATTCAGAATTTATTGAAAGCAATAAAAATGAGATGTTTGTTTTTGGTTTGGATTCATTTCATTTTCAAAGTAAATTAATAGATATTGAATATGATGATATGAAACGACTTTTTCTAGCTATAAATAATCGAATGTATTGTGAATATTTTAAATTACATAAAATTATAGTTGAATATATTTCAAAAGCTATTAATGATAAACGCGGTATTGACTTAGTTAAAATAAATAATTATCCTACTTATAAAGATTTGGAACCATTTAAGGAATATAAGTTTGAAGTTGTATTAGATATTCATGAAAATATATTAAATTTACTAGGTGTAATTATTTCAATACTTAATAATAAAGAAAATGAACTATCTATTCATAAAACAAAACAGAATATTGGTCTCAATATTGATAATTTTATTACAACATTTAATTTTAATTTGAGTGTTATGAGAGAGAAAATTGGAATGTTTATTGCTTACATTGAATTTTTTCATAAAATGCACTCAAAATATATCAAACGTTTCAGCAATAAGATACAGCTTATGTATACACATATAAACAATGATATTAAATTTGATGATTCAATTGAGATAAGTAAAAATAAGAAAAAAGAATTAATTGATGAATTTGTAAATAATCATGTCGACAAGGAATTGTTGAAAGACCTTAAAACTTCTATTGGTTCAGAGACAAATAGTGAAGTTAGTACAGGATCAAAATCTAGCTTAAATACTCCTATAAATATGTATAATGACAAAGAAGAAATAAAATTTGAAGATATTCATATGTTACCGTTAATCAGAGAAAATACAAATAATTCAGCAAGCATATTTGATTTCTCTCCAAAACATAGAGAGAAACGTGATTTTAAAAAAATATTTCAAACAAATGTTCATAAAGTTACAAATATGCTCAATTTATGTAAACCTAAAATAGATGATATAATTGACACTAAAATATCAAATTCAGATTTGCAAAAAATATTTTCAGGAATAAATCAATCATGTGACTCAATTATTAATAAGACAAATGATAATGATAATGATAATACTGAAAAACAAAATAGTTTGCCATACTTACCTATAGATTTTGAAAATTATAATGAAGAAATGGATTTTATACATGATATGAATAAGGATTCGACTATTGATGAATTACTTAAACCGGTTGAAGATATAACTACAAATATAACAGAGAATAATATTACAGAAAAAATAACAAATGAAGATATCCAGGCTACTGAAAGTATTCAAATCAATATTGAAGAGATTAATTCTAGAGAGAATAGTATAACAAATGAGATAGATAATAAGATAGTGGAGATTGAAAAACTACCTGATACAACTAATGAATTATTAGAAGATTTAACTGAAGATGATGGTGAAGCGTGTAGGGAGGAAGATAATGAAGTAAAAGAAGATAATGCTGAATTAAAAGAAGATAATACTGAATTGAAAGAAGAAGATAATACTGAATTAAAAGAACCAATAGTAGACGAGACTATTAAACAAAATGAGGTGCCAAAAAAAAAGAAAAGAACATATAATAAAAAAAAGAAATAAATAACTGACTTAAACATAAGTTTATAGTATAATTATGTTTAAACGATTCATCGTAACAAATATAAGGCATTTTTCTCATAAACATTCGCCAAGTATATTTCCATCAAATTTAGACATGCAAACACGAATTAAATCTCTTGAAAGCATAGTATCTAGTCAAAGTAAAACAATAGATTGTTTACAAAAAAAATGCCAAGTGTCATTTAAACAAGGTTTTGCTATAGGTATGGTAACACCTATTACAATAATATGTTTAATAAAAATATTGTAACGCAAAACCCACCTTCTGAGCAAGTTCTCTTTAAGTTGTTTTTTAATTAATATAAAAAATTGAACTAAAGATAAAACAATATATTATAACAATATAAAGAAAATGGAAAGACGACTCAATAAGAAAGTAGAAACCTATATTACGACATTCAAAGATAGCATTCGAGAGAAGGCTACGCAACTTGGATTATCGAATGATATTAAATCAACCCAGCTTCTGCAGTACATTTACGATTATGATAGATTATCATTCGGAAAAGAAGATTTTCAGAAAAGAAAACGTGTTAAAAACTTTGTTCCTATTTATGACCGATGCTGTGCAAAAAGGGCTGCTGGCGAACAATGCACGCGACGCAGAAAGGAGGGAAGCGAATATTGCGGAACACATATGAAGGGTACACCACACGGTATTATGGAAACATCAGACGAACCAAAAGTAAATACAACTAAGGTTGAAGTTTGGGCACAAGATATTCAAGGTATTGTTTATTATATTGATAAATTTAACAATGTCTATGATACAGCAGACATTATTAAAAATCAAATTAACCCAAAAATTATTGCAAAATATGTTAAGACTGGTGAAAGCTTTAGTATTCCTGAGCTTAATATATAAATTTGTATAATGTTAAAAATTTTATAATAAATTTTTTAACTATTTTGATTTAAATAATTAAATACTTATATTGTATGAATTATTATATTACTACTTTTTGTTATGGTGTTAAATATGAACCAATTTTATCAAAGTGGACATCTACCATTAAAAATACTTGTAAAAATTCAATAATTAAAGTTTTTAATAGTTGTGATATTCATCTACCATTTGGATTTCAATATGCTTGGTGGGATGTTGTTAGAATGAATAATAATATAAATATTTTGATGACTACAAATAAACCAGTTGTTCACGTTGATATTGATTTAATAATTAAAAAAGATATTGAACCATTAATTAATATGAATTATGATATTATTTTCTCAAAAGAAATTGGAGAAGATGGAGCATTTCCAATAGAATGTAGTAAAATACTTGGGTTCGGAATATGTTCTGGATTTTATATTGTAAAACCAAGTGCGTTAAAATTTATAATTGATATGTATAATTTAATGAGTTCTTATGCATCTAATAGTTATAGTGACCAAGTAAATATTATGAATTATATAGTAAAAAATAATTATAACATCAAAGATGAAGAAATAATATTGGATGGTATTAAATATACTAATAAAATTATTGAAATTGATGGAATTAAACTTTGTGTATTAGATTTTAATATTATAGTAAGAGATCCGATTTTAAATATAAATCAATTTGGAAATCATATTAATATCGATAATGTTGGTGGAACACAAAATTTTTTAAAATACTTTGATGAAGATTTAGAAAGTTTACCATTAACATGTAGATGTGGTAAAACTCATTTAGGTGATAATACTATTTGTAAACATATTGATTTAAGAAAAAAAATATAAATACATTTTTTTATTATTATAAAATGAAAACAATTGATGCAGATAGATTGCTAAATGATAGAAAATACAGAAGTTTATTAAGCGAGTATCATAGTCTTATTGCTTATATAGCAACCGATTTAAATAGATATAATACAATTCAATCCGCTGGCGTTCAATTTCATAAGACATCTGAATTATATGAACTCAAAGAAGAACTAATTGAAATGTTAAAAGAAACGTTTCCATTATTTGATGTTTTTCTAGAAAAAGAAGGAGAGTATTATGATTTAGATGAGGATGAATTAAGAATTTGTGTATCTTGGAAAAATTATAGAGATAATAAATAATTGAATATAAATTTTTAATTTAAATACAAATCATTATTTATATTTAAAATGGGTGTAGACTTTTATTGTGGCGATGTTACATTTGGATGTTCTTATGGTAGTTGGAATGAACTAAGAAAATTAGTCATTAAATCTACATTTGATTATATTCAAGATAAATTTCAGAAAGATTTTAAAGCATATAATGGTATTATGGATGAAGAAGATGAAAATTATATTGGAGAGGGAACAGCATATGATTGTTATAAAAAAGATGTACTTAAAATAATTTTATCTATTGCAGATCCACAAGATAAAAATATTTTTGGTTTAGATAACGCAGTTAATAATTTTATAGTCATTACTAGAAATCTTAGTTATGTAGACTCATTAATTTATTTTGATATTGGAGGTCTATATTCATTATGTAATAAGAGTGATTGTGAAGGATTTTATTCAGTTGGTAATTCAGTTGATATTTGTAAGTTATTTGATTTAATTGAACCTTTTATTGAATTAAATGGTAAAGAATGGCATTCCGCAATTTATAAAACAGAAACAAGAATTTACGGCCAATGTTTATATGAATTATTTAAGGAAAGTGCGACGCAAAATAAAAAAATTATTATTGGTTAATAAAATTTATATAAATTTTTAATATTCCAAATTTAAAATCCTGCCAATCGTCTACCTAATTCAGATAAAACTGGCTTAGGCAATTCATTTACTTCATAAATTGGCCCACCATATGTTCTTGAATTTTTAGCAAATAATTTTACTTTACATGGCCAATGTGTTGTCATTCGCATTTCTTCAAAAGCATTTTGTTTTTTAATTAAACCGTTTTCTGTACATCTTTCTCTCGGTTCATAGCAAACATATGCTACATTTCTAAAGTTAGGTTGTGCCCTAGTTTTTAATGCTTCGGAACCACAATGAATAGTTCTACTATCCCATAATACAAGAGAACCTTTTGGACATTTAATACGTTTTGGTAAGCACTTTTTTTCTTCAATATAAAATTCTTTTTCATCATCATTCAATTTATACCAATCATCTTTATTATCAACATGAAATCTATTTTGAAATTCTTTATGATAATCATTACTTGATTCAAGAATAGATAATGTTGCATCACCTTCGTTGATATCATAACCAGTTACCCATCCTTGGACACATTTAAATTTACTGTCTAAATAACTCTGATCAGAGTGAAACCAATCATTGCCTCTATACCAACCTAATTTTGTAGTTTCTGGTGGCATATGAAACGATACAGCATCAAAACTTACCAATAAATCTTCCTTATTACATTTCCATATTTTAGCAAAAACTTCAACAACTTTAGGATTTTGTCTTATATCCCAAATATATTGAGCATGACCAATTGACCAATTCTGAATTAACATCGAATGTTTTGGATATAAATATTTCATTTCTCTCCAACTTTCAGTATTACCTCTTGTAATTGGTTTTTCCCATCCAGATGTCAAATGTTCTAATGTATCCCAAACACCATTATTCATTGCTGAACATTCTTCTTCATTCAATATATTTGGAACAATTGCTACTCCATATGTGTCAAGAATAATTTTAACGTCTTCAGCTGAAGCAATATATCTTTCGAATTCGTATTCTGCCATTCTTATAATAATTATAATTTTGTTAATTTATAAAAAATATAATCAATTTTTTTATAAATGGATGAAGAAACTAGAAATATTTTAAAGTTAATTGGTGTAGAATTTAACAGTTCAAATGAAATTCTAGAACAGTTGATACCACGCGAGTTATTATTATCTGATTCGAAATACGACTCGGTAAAAATTCATATACCTGAACTTAAAAAAAATTATAGCTCATCATTTATGACAAGTTTGCAAAAAAATGCTGATAAATCGCAAAAATGGCCCTTATTAAACCTGACTCGGCAATTATTAAGCATTTATGGATATAAAATGGAGCCAATCAGAAAAGCAGATGGTTATACATTAGAAGGAGTTAAAAAATATAAACGTTTTTTTCATATTTTAAAGAAAGGAAATCAAAATACTATTGAAATAAAAAAAATTGAATTTAAAAATGAAGATGATATCGAAAGCATATTAACAGAAGAATAGAGAGAATGAATTCGCAAAATAATATTGTTGTTAGTGAGACTCTTACAAAATTATCTGTATCAGATTTAGAAGCGCAAATAACAGATAATTCTGTCAATCAAAATGGAGATACGTCAACTGTGCCATTGAAAGGTATACTTAGACGCGAAGTCCTACCCCCAGCTGATAATGATGATGCAGTAATTATTGTATTAAAAACTTGTTCGACAATATTTGTTTTAATAATTATGGTGCCAATTATTGTTGCTGATTTATATTTCGGTTTTACCGACACATCTTGCGTCAAAGATAAGCCAGATGGGCTAGACATTTCAATGAAATTATATTTATTAGTATCTGGTTTTGTTGGAATGGGAGCGATGATAATATATATCGTCAGTATTTGCTTATTATCGCCAAAAATGGATGAAACAAACGCAGAAAGTATGTGTTGCATATGTTTTGCTGGGTTCACATCAGCTATATTTCATTTAATTTGGAATATTTTGGGAGCAATTGTATTTTGGGGAACCATTTATGGAGAGAAAATTTGCAATAAAAATGTGTCGACTTATATATTTGTTTCCCTTATTATTAAGTTCATTGGAAACTTAGCAGCATTGTTGAATAATAATTCAGAAAAAAAGAAGTAAAAAATATATATAAAAATTTTATAAATTTATATTTTTTTATCCAAATACATTTTCAAGACCATATGTAATATATAAAAATCTATCAGGATCTTTATGTATAGAATAAATATCATTTATAGATGATGTAGATGGTGCAATTGAATTACCAACAAATAAGAATATAGCTTTTTCAGGTGGAAGCCGTAATCTTTTCCTTATAACATATAGAAATTGACCCATATTTAAATCTCTAGGAACCAAATACTTTTTTTTATCAATATCCGGACAATCATTAGAAGCTGTTTTAGACTTCTCACAAATAATAGGAACTCTATCTGGATATTTATTTAATACTCGAGATGATTCCGCAATTCTTTGTTCAAAAGAAAATTCTTGTTTGAATCTCATTATATAATATAAAAAAAGATTGTTTATATTAGTTTGTAAATTATATTTATGTTTTCTATTTGCCATAACTCCAGCGTTTATTATATCTGCTACTTTTGACTTCACCTAAAATGTTATAATTTTTTGTAAACTCCTTTGTACAGGCATTATTTATAGCATCAAAATTATTTATAATATCAATATTTTTAAAAATATTTATATTTTTTTCAGTTATAGGAATTTGAACTATATTTATATATTTGCAAGCATCTTTCCAATCACAACGGCACATTGGACAGCTTCTTTTTTCGTTCAAATGTTTCATAATAGCCGTCTCCAAAAAGTTATATTTACAATCCTCGCAAGTCATATATGCGTCACCAATTTTGATTTCATCATATGTAATTGGACACTCTGTATTTTTAGATTTATCAATAGCTTTTTCGATAGTTTTTAATTGTTTAAATGGTTCGGAGACAAATCTGGTTCTAAAGAATGGAATAAACGTTGATGGATATAAAGATGCATAATCATTAATAGTGACGTAATTAGCGGAACCAATACGACTAATTCTACCAGTTGCCTGAGAAATATCACGTTGTTGAGGTTCTCTTTGATACATCCATTCTGGAATCAAAGAATCATAAAACTCATCGCCTTCAGTATCTTCGTAGCTCGCTGATAATAATTCGCGAAATAACCTCTCAGATGTATTTTCCATTTCTCGATGCATTGTTTCTGCCAATACATGCAATTGTTGTTCATCATTTCTTTCTTGATCAGAAATAAACATCCAATCTGGAATAATCATTTCATCCGATTGTCTAATTCGTTCTCGCATTGAGCTTGTAACAACATCGATCAACATATGCATAAAGACCGATTCAAATAAATTTGAAGACATTCTTGCCAAAAATTGTTATTTTACTATGTTTTTTTATTTTAAAAACATAAAGGATTTCAATTTTTTTAAGTAAGTATTTAAAATATAAATCAAAACAACTTAAAGACCTTTAAATAGGTAAAAAAATTAAAAAATAGTTAAAACGGTATTACCGTTATATAATTAAACTATTACAGTTGATTTAATGTCTACAATCTAAACTTACCATGCTTCTCCTGCTATTTCGCGACTGAATTGTTTAATACAATTTTCGACCCATTCAATGTTTGTATCTTGGGATGCAGTATATTTCTGCATTTGGGCTTCAAAATGGTTAATTTCTTTCTCGATACGACTTTTTTTGGCTAAATCTTTTGTATCATCATACTTTTCATTCAGAACCCATAAATGCTCCAAAGCGCCTTCAAAACTATAGTAAACACAATCCAATCCTTTTATAGGATAACGACGATCAAAATCTTCCGCTTCTTCATCATCCATACAATAAGTTTCTTCATCATCTTCCGATTGATGAGGATTTTCAGCCTGAAGAATATGGTATTCATCGACGCTCATTGCTACTTCACGACGCTGTAATCCTGGTGGTGGAGGAAGAGGAATTTTGTCAGAATGGAAATAAAACTCATTTGTCTCTCTTCGTGGAACTCGCAATGACATCTGCCACGATATAAAATCTCTCCATTCTTTTTCTCCTAATTCGCCAAATATATCAGTCAATTCTTCGCTATATTCAACTGTTACGGGAGCAATAATGTCATGCTCTGCCATAAGATAAAGCTTTGTAGCACTATCCAGCTCGTAAATTTCCTCCGCAATTTGCTGCTTTTTTTCTGGGTCTATTTCTTGTTCCCACTGGAGATTTAATACCCATAAATAGGATATTGCTTCGTCGACAGTGTAACGATTATTTTTTAGACCTTTTATAGGATATTTGTCGTGCAATTCTTCTTCTGAGCATAAATGATGATCTGCATCTTCGTATTTTTCGTAGAAATCAGACATGAAACTAGTTGTATATTCGCCTACACAGAAGACACCTTCATTATGGGTACTGTGCTCAAGCACCCAAATATTATCTTCTTCTGGCTCAGCGTGACCAATCATCATGCCGTCGCAAATTGTCATATCTTTAACAAATTTTCTAGCAACTTCGGATTCGCAGAAGGAATCGAAATCGATATAAGCAATACCTAAAATTTTACCATCTAAAATATAAGGAATAATTGTAACTGAACTTACCTTTGCTATTTCTTTGTTCCAGAAATAGTTTGCAATATACTCAGCATTATACTGAGGCTCTAAATCTCTAATCATAATACGCTTAACTGACATTTCTCTTGGAATTCTTGATGGCTTACGGTTAATACCTCTAATTAAGCAATATTATAAGTATTTCAATTTTTTAAAGTATTTTAAATAAAATAAAATAAAATTCAAAATAACTTAAAGATCTTTAAATAGTTAAAAAAAGATTTTAAATTACAATTAATATCAAATTTCTCATACAGTATGTCTTTTTAAATTTTCTATTGGATAACGACTGTAAATTCTTCTTCATCTTCTTTATCTTCCTCATCTTCTTCATCTTCATCATTTTCTTCATGTTCTTCATTATCCAAAATTTCTCGATAGCTTTCTTCCACTTCTTCCACTTCTTCGTCAGATTCTGCATCACGCATAGCTTGTTCAAGACTTTCTAGATTAATACCCTCGTCAGTAACTTCAGCACCTTCTTCGTCGCCAATTTCCGACTTCGGAATATTATACATATATGGATATTGAATCCAAATATCATCGTTTTCTAACATACCCACAGAAAGACCAGGAGCTACCAGACGACCCCTTGGTTCATTTGTCTCTATATAGTTATGCAAACAATTACCACAATAGCCAACGAATACACCTCTGATAGACCCATACACATCACAATTTCCACAATCCTCTGGACCAGACTTATCCTCATATTCTCCTCCATTTATTATAAAATACTTGTGATTATGCGCCCATTCCATTGGGAAACGAAGATGGTATTTCTTACCATTTACAATATAATACTTACTTTGAGCACCCTGATACACAGTAACATTGTCAACAATTCTAGCGGTAGACATTTTGAAAATAAGTTGAGTTTTAGTAATTATGGTTTAAATTTTGATTAATTAAAGTATTTCAATTTTAAAAATAAATAAAATAAAAATAAAAATTAAAAAAGGAATTTAACCTCTAGATATTAATTAATGCTGTAATTACAATTTATGTTTGTGTTTGGGATTCTCGATCAAGCTTCTTAAATATTTCT
>Ga0129333_10000801_pt1 | contig 27537 bp, 29 predicted proteins | sample CPB6_08_DNA_FD_94474 | JGI IMG/M metagenome (GOLD analysis project Ga0129333, IMG submission 94474) | Freshwater to marine salinity gradient microbial communities from Chesapeake Bay, USA - CPBay_Sum_0.6_0.8_DNA | ecosystem: Environmental > Aquatic > Marine > Coastal | place: USA: Chesapeake... | reverse complement strand
GCATCGATCGGCCACATCCGCGACCTGCCCAGCCGGGCCCCCAAGGGCTCCAAGCAACCGGTGCCCGGCGTCGACCTGGAGCACGACTTCGCGCCCACCTACGAGATCGACCCGGCCAAGCTCAAGACCGTGACGGAACTCCGCCGGCTGGCCAAGGGAGCGCACGACATCTGGTTCGCCACCGACCTCGATCGCGAGGGGGAGGCGATCGCCTGGCACCTCACGCAGGTGCTGGACGTCGACCCGGCCCGGGCCAAGCGCGTGACGTTCGACGCGATCACGAAGTCGGAGGTGCAGCGGGCCTTCCAATCCCCCCGCGAGATCAACATGCCGCGCGTCGAGGCCCAGCAGGCCCGCCGCATCGTCGACCGCATCGTCGGCTACCGCGTTTCCCCCATCCTCTGGAAGAAGGTCGCGGGCGGCCTGAGCGCCGGCCGCGTCCAGAGCGTCGCCACCCGGATCGTCGTGGAACGCGAGCAGGAGATCCGCGAATTCACGCCGGCCGAATCGTGGGAGATCAGTGCGGCCCTGTGCTTCGAGCCCGCGCGGGCCGTGGCCCTGCACGCGGAGTGGACGGCCTTCATGGCCCGTCGCGACGAACGCGGCCGGCCGCCGCTGGTTCGTGACCGCATGGCCTGGCTCGCCGATCACAAGGCCCTGTCCTGCGACCTTGTCGAGGTCGGCGGCCGGTCGGTGAAGATCGAGGCCGACAGGCACGCCACGGCCGACCTGGCGATCGACGCCCGGGCGGCCGCCGAGGCGGCCGGGCTGCTCGACGTGATCGTGGCCCGCGATACCGACCCGGAGGGCAGGGGCCGCGGCCGGAACCTGGTGCGGCTCACGGGCCGGCCCGACCCTGCGGCCCGCTATGCCGTGGAGTCGATCGACGTCACGCGCACCCGCTCGCGGCCCTATCCACCCTTCATCACCAGCACGCTCCAGCAGGCTGCCAGCAGCCGGCTCGGCATGTCCACCGACCGCACGATGCGGATCGCCCAGCAGCTCTACGAGGGCATCGACCTGCCCGACGAGGGCCGCGTGGGGCTCATCACCTACATGCGAACCGACTCCACCAATCTCTCCCGCGAGGCGGTCGAGATGGCCCGCTCCTACCTGGAAAAGCGGCATGGCGCAAAGTACGTGCCGGAAAAGCCCCGCGTCTACTCGAGCAGCAACGAAAGCGCGCAGGAGGCCCACGAGGCGATCCGACCCACGGACGCCTTCCGCGAGCCCGACCGCGTCGCCGCGGCCCTCACCGACGAGCAGTTCAAGCTCTACCGCCTGATCTGGGAGAGCTTCGTGGCCTGCCAGTCCACCGACGCCGAATGGGATTCCACGAGCGTGCGCATGCGACGCACCGACCGCGACACCGGGGCGGTGTTCAAGGCCCACGGCCGGGTGTTGCGCTTCGACGGCTTCTATCGCATCAGCGGCACGCCGCGGGACGACGGCGACCAGGTCCTGCCCGCCTTCGACAAGGGGGCCGTGCTCGCCCCCTTCGACATCGAGCCGCGGCAGAAGTTCCAGGCCCCGCCCCCCCGCTACACCGAGGCCACGCTCGTCAAGAAGATGGAGGAGGAGGGCATCGGCCGTCCCTCGACCTACGCCAGCATCATCAACGTCATCGAAAACCGGGGCTACGTGGTCCAGCAGGATCGACGCTTCCAGGCCACGGCCATCGGCGAGGCGGTGACCGGTTTCCTGAAGCGCGGCTTCCAGGACCAGTTCATCGAGATCGGCTACACGCGGGAGATCGAACGGGAACTCGACCAGGTGGCACAGGGCACGAAGCCCTGGACCGAGATGCTGCACGAGTTTCACGACGAGCTGTCGCCCAAGCTGGAGCACGCGCTGCAGGAGCCGCATGAGAAGGCCAAGGCCGACCCGGCCCCCTACGCCTGCCCGAAGTGCGGCCGCCAGCTCGAATTCCGGCTCGGCAACAAGGGCGAGTTCCTCTCCTGCTCCGGCTACAACGAGAAGGTGCCCGACCCCGAGGCCTTGGCCAAGGCCGCCGCCAAGCCCGCGGCCAAGAAGGGCGGGAAGCGACGGAAGGCCGCCGCGATCAAGGAGGTGCCGGTCTGCTCCTTCGCCATGCCGGTCGACCGGCAGCGTCGCCCCCTGCTACCGGAACAGATCGACCTGCTCTCGCCGGCGGGCGTGCCGATGGTGAAACGCACCGGCCGGTTCGGCGATTTCCTCGTCGAGGACAAGCCGCGTCCTCCCAAGCCCAAGGGCCGCAAGGCCACCGAGGCCCCGGCCGAGCCGCCGCCCTTCATCCTCAACCTCGACAAGAAGGGAAACATCAAGTTTCCCGCCCCGCCGCCGCTGGTCACCGACATCGCCTGCCCCAGGTGTGGCGACATGATGAACCTCCGCGACGGCAAGCGCGGCCCCTGGCTGGGCTGCCGCGCCTTTCCCAAGTGCCGGGGCCGCGAGGCCTTCGGCAAGCTCGCCGATACGAAGCGGGCTGAACTGGAAAAACAGCTTGCCACCCACATGGCCGGGCAGGTCCGGCTCGCCCTCACCCGTCGGGACGGCTCGACGCCGGTGCCGGAGGGCACGCCGCTGGGCAACCTCACGATCGAGGGCGGCGTCGCCGAACTGAAGCCGTTCCCCGCCTGACCCGGGCGGGGCTTGCGGTGGTCGAGTTGGCCGGTCTTATCGGAGACGCGGCCTGATCTCGTAACCGAATGGCGTGCCCATGAAACCGCGGTTCGCGAATCGGAGCCGGCTGCGAACTCATCTTACCTCGCAGCGTGACGATTTTGCGGCAGCGGGCGACGCGCTCTCGCGACACATCGCCGCCAGGTACGGCGTCGCCGTCGTATGGTCCGACGTGCCAGATCCCTTCAAGGGCGATCTCGACGGCTGCAGCATCGTCATCAGCCGCGGCAGCAGCCCGGAAGATCGGTTGTTTCTCGTCGCGCACCTCTTCGGCCATACGGTGCAGTGGAACACCTGCGATCACTCGCGACGGCTGGGCATGATGATACCTTCGAAGCCGGATGCGGCCCTGCTCGACACCCTCGAGGCCTACGAGCGTGAAGCCTGCCGGTACAGCCAGGCGGCATTGCACGAGGCGGGCGTGACGGCGTTCGACCAGTGGCTGGCGGACTACTCGGCCTGTGACCTCGCTTTCCTCCGGCATCTGTACCTGACCGGCGAACGGTGCGAGTGCCGCCGCTTCTGGCTGGCCGGCCAACCGCTCATTACGCCGTCGGCGATCCCGGCGTTCACGCCCCGACATTGGGGCCGCCGAATCGAGGGTATCGTTCTGTAGCCCGTCTCGGCCCGCACTCCATCGTGGCGATTCCAGCCCCCACTGGCGGTTCGTCGCGATTCACGCCGTCGCGATCGCACGCGCCGTCACGGCAACGGCGGTTCGGTCATGAACGTGCTCGGGATCGCGTCGAGGGCCACGGCGTAGGCCGTGGCGTGCGACCGGCAGTGCGAGATGCTCACCAGGATGGAGCGGATACCGAGTTTCTCGGCCACCTCCCGCGCGCCGCCCTGGAGAAAGGCCTGCGGCCGGCCACCGGGCCCGTTGCGGACCTCGATGTCCCGCCAGCTGATGCCGCGGCGCCAGCCCGTCCCCAGGGCCTTGAGGACCGCCTCCTTGGCCGCCCAGCGGCCCGCGAAGTGCTGCGTGGCCATGCGCCGGGAGCGGCAGTAGTCGATCTCCACCTGCGTGTAGACGCGGCCCACGAACAGTTCGCCGTGCCGCTCGATCATCTGCGCGATGCGCAGGCATTCCGTGATGTCGGTGCCCACGCCGAGGACGTTCATCGCTTCCTCCCGGGCGGCGCCGGCGGCCCGCCGCGGCGGTCGATGCCGCAGGCCCGGCGGGCCCGGGCCAACACGTCGGCGGCGCGGGCCCTGGCCCGCGCGGCGCCGGCGGCCAGGATGGCCTCGATCCGGGCCGGGTCGGCCGCCAATTCCGCACGCCGGGCCCGGGCGGCCGCGAAAAAATCGGCCGCCGCCTCGACGAGTGCCTTCTTCACCTCGCCGTAGCCGAAGCCGCCGCGGCGGTAGAGGTCGGCCATCCGCGCCCGATCCGCCTCCGGGGCCACGAGCGCATAGAGCGCGAACAGGTGGTCGGTGTCGGGATCCTTCGGCGCCTCCATGGGCCGCGAGTCGGTGGTGATGCGCATGATCTTCTTCTTCTGCGCGGCCGGCTCCTCGAACACCTCGATCGTGTTGTCGTAGCTCTTGCTCATCTTCTGCCCGTCGAGGCCCGGCACCTTGGCCCCGCCCTCCACGAGCCGCGGCCGGGGCAGCGTGAACACCTCGCCGTAGAGATGGTTGAAGGCGCCGGCGAGATCCCGGCAGACCTCGATGTGCTGCACCTGGTCCTCTCCGACGGGAACCACGGTGGCGTCGTAGGCCAGGATGTCGGCGCTCATCAGCACCGGGTAGGTGAAGAGCCCGGCGTCGGCGGGCAGGCCGCGCGTCTTCTTGTCCTTGAAGGCATGGCAGCGTTCGAGGAGCCCCATCGGCGTCACGGTCATCAGCAGCCAGGTGAGCTCCGTCACCTCGGGCACATCCGACTGCACGAAGAGCACGGCCCGCTCGGGGTCGAGCCCCAGGGCCACGAGATCGATGGCTGCGTCGTGCACGAGCGCCCGGAGCCGGGCGGGGTCGCGGATCGTCGTCAGGGCGAGCAGGTCGGCGATGAAGTAGTAGGCCTCGTCGGGCGCATGGTGGGCGCCGGGCTGGAGGTCGATACTGCCGGATCGCGCCGAAGTAGTTGCCCCAGTGGAATCGGCCCGTGGGCTGGATGCCGGACAGGGCCCGCGTGGGCCGCGGCGGCGCGTCAGGAGGCATGGGCGTTCCTCTCCTCGGCGGCAGCGCAGGCCGCCGCGGGCGCCGTGGCCAGCGTGCCCACGATGTCGCGGAGACTGCCGGCCCCCAGTTCGGCGAGCGCCGCCGGCAGGGCGTCGAGCAACCGGCCCGACACCACCGGTTCGGCGAAGCTGGCGGTGCCGACCTGCACGGCCGACGCGCCAGTGACGAAGAACTCCATACAGTCGTCGACGGTCATGATGCCGCCCACGCCCACGATGGGGATGTCGACGGCACGGCGGACCTGGTGCACGCAACGCAGGGCGATGGGCTTGATCGCCGGACCGCTCAGGCCGCCCACCACGTTGCCGAGCATGGGCCGGCGCCGCCGCCAGTCGACCGCCATGCCCTGGCAGGTGTTGATGAGCGTGACGGCGTCGGCGCCCCCCTCCTGGGCCGCCCTGGCGATGGCGGCGATGTCGGTGACGTTGGGAGTGAGCTTGGCGAGCACGGGCAGTTCCGTGGCCGACCGCACGCCCGCGACCACCCGCCGGCAGAGGTCGGCGTCGGTGCCCATGTCGACGCCGTGGCTCACGTTCGGGCAGGAGACGTTGAGCTCGAGGGCCGCGATGCCAGCCACCCCGTCGAGCCGGCGGGCCAAAGCCACGAAATCGTCCAGCGTCGCTCCGGCGACGCTCACGACCAGCGGGGCGCCGCAGGCCACCAGGAAGGGCAGCTGCCGCTCCAGGAAGGCCTCGACGCCATCGTTGTCGAGGCCGATGGAATTGAGCAGGCCGGCCGAGGTCTCCACGGTGCGCCACGGGGCGTTGCCCTTGCGCGGCAGCGGCGTGATGGTCTTGGGGACGATGCCGCCGAGCCGGGACAGTTCCACGAACCCCGCCATCTCGCGGCCGTAGCCGAACGTGCCGGAGGCCACCATGATCGGGTTGGGGAGCCGCAGCCTGCCCAGGGCGACCGCAAGGTCCGGCGACGATCGCGGGGATGGGGATGAGGGCATGGATGCTTGGCGCTGACGACCGACGGGGACGGCGAACCGAGTGTAGTGGGTTTTCCCGGCCCCCCAACCCGCGCGCACCTGCCCCGGCGGGCGGGGGTTCCCAGATGCCGCAAACACCGCCCCGACGGGGTGTCCAGCGGGCCCGATGAGCGACCGGGACGGTTATGTCAAGTTTGGCGGATGTACCGCCGATACCACTCCCAGCCAGCCGTTTCCCGAGCCTCTGCGGCCCTGCGGTTGGTTGACATTAGTGGTTGATAGACCTAGGCTTCGGACGAATTTTCCGCCTGATTTCCGAGTGGTCGTCCCCGTGGGGCGAACGGCTCGGAAGTCGTGGCCGGGGTGTCCGAACCGTGACCAAGAAAGACATCGTCAAAACGATCGCCGAGCAGATCGACCTGCCCCAGCTGCGCACGAAGGAACTGGTGCAGCGGACGTTCGATGCCCTGATCGAGGCACTGGTGCGGGAAGGCCGGATCGAATTGCGAAATTTCGGGGTGTTTCAGATCAAGAGGCGGGAAGCGCGGGTGGCTCGCAACCCCCGGACCGGGGAGCGGGTGACGGTGCAGGCCAAGAGCGTGGTGACGTTCAAACCGGGCAAGGAGATGGAGGCACGGGTCAGGGAGCACGACCGGCGGAAGGCCCAGGGCATGGAGCCCATGGCCGGCCAGCCACCTGCCCAGGCGACCGAACATTTGGGAGATTCAGGCCAACCGACCCGCGAATAGGCCGCGGATTTGGGGGCTTTGGGAGATTGACGGAGCAAGATGCTTCGGCGGGACACGCAGCCAGTCTCGCACCGCACGCGACGATCGGTTACATCCCGTGGCATCGGGATTCATCGTGTCGGCCGGGCGGTTCGAGGATGGCTCACACGAGGGTCAGGAGGACCATGCGGTGAGGAAACTCGTCTGGATGCTGTGCCTGTCGACCGTGCTCGTTTCGAGCAGCGGCTGCCTGATCCCGATGTATTCGGGCGATCCGATCCGGCGGGCCCAGGAGCTCATCTACACGTCCGAGGATCTGCGGGCGATCACCGACGAGTGGGAGCGGATCTGGTTCCTCGACCAGCCCTCGCACATGACCCCGTGGCGGACGCACGGCGGCATTCTCTGATCCGTCGCGGTCGAGCCAAACCTCGGCTGTGGCTCCGACCGCGCAAGCCGGCGAGGGCGCATCTGCAGAGTGGTGCAGCACCGGCTCGGGGGACGGAAAAAGTCTCCTCGCTCCGGCCGCAGCGGCCGCTCGCTCGGGAAGCGTTCGCCGTCCCCCTCCCCTCGTCTTTGCTGTTTGCCAGGACAGGGCTTCGCGAGATCGGCTCGAGGGCCAGGATGGCCGAGCCGGCGGATTGTGTGCGCTACCATGCCACTACAGCGTCACGCTCCCAGGAAGGGAGCGGTCGCGGTCGAGCCAAACCTCGGCTTTGGCTCCGACCGCGCAAGCCGGCGAGGGCCAGGATGGCCGAGCCGGCGTAAACTCAGATGCGGATCTTCGCGGCCTGCTCGACGATCACCTCGAGCGGCACGAGGTCGCCCTTGTTGCAGCCCGGGCAGGCCTCCGCCGCCTCCGCCCAGGCCTGCGGCGACCGCAGGTTCGAATCCCAAAATGGCCAGGTGCGGCACTGCCGGGGACGCTCCTCGTAGGCGGTGCAGGCGCGGGTCTTCTCGTCGAGCAACACGCAATCGCCGCCCGGCCGTTCCGTGAGCGTCCGGCGCACGCCGACCTTCGTCACGAAGGCCGCCTCGAAGTCGGCCGGCGTCATCCCCTTGCGGGCCGCCATGGCGTCGATCTCGGCCTGATTCACCCACACGTAGCCTTCGGCGCCCGAGCAGCAATCTCCGCACTGGGTGCATTTGAAACGCAACCCGCCCGCATACCAGACATCCCGCGGTATGCCCGCCATCGGCCACCTCCTCTCCTCACGCCACCAGCGACTCCACGGCCACCACCAGCGTCTGCACGTCGTCGAGCGTATTGAACGGGCCGAAACTGGCCCGCACCGTGCCGGCGGCGGCCGTGCCCAGATGCTCGTGCACCGCTGCCGCACAGTGGAATCCCGATCGCACCTGCACGCCCGCCGCCTGCTCGACGAGCGCGGCGACTTCGGCGGGATCATAGTCCTCGACCGTGAAACTCACAATCGGCGCACCCCCCGGGGCGGCCACGACGCGCACGCCGCGCACGTCCCCGAGCAGCGCGGCGCAGCGGTCGGCCAGCGCGCGGCACGTCGCCCCGACCTCGGGCACCGATCGGCCGTCCAGCCATTGGGCGGCCGCGGACAGGGCGGCCAGTGCCGGCACGTCGGGCGTGCCCGCCTCGAGCCGTGCGCGGAAGTCCACCGGCATGTCGAGCGCGTCACTCGCGGTGCCGGTGCCTCCCTGCACGAGCGGATCCGGCTCCAGGCCCTCGCGCATCCAGAGCACGGCCGCTCCGGACATGCCGAACAGCCACTTGTGCGCCGGTGCCGCCACCGCATCGGCGCCGCAGGCCGGACTGGTGAAGGGCAGCTGCCCCAGCGACTGTGCGGCGTCGAGGAGGAGGATGCCGTCGCGGTCGTGTGCGACGGCGGCGATCGCCGCCACGTCCTGCGGCACACCGCTGACGTTCGAGGCGTGGGAGCAGACGACCAGCCGCGTGGCCGGCCGCCACGCGGCGGCGATGGCGACGGGATCGACGCGGCCGACGCCGTCGCAGGGCACGACCGTGAGGCCGATCACGTTTCGCCGCGCCAGCCAGGAAAGCGGCCGCAGCGTGGCGTTGTGGTCGGCCGCCGTGGCGATCACGTGGTCGCCAACGCGAACGAGGCCGTGGATGGCGATGTTGAGCGCCAGCGTGCCGCCGGCGGGGAGCGCGACCCGCTCGGCAGCGACCCCGCCCAACAGCCGCGCAGCCGCCGCCCGGGCCCGGCCGCGGATGGCCTCGGCCTCCAGGGCCTCGCTGTAGGCGGCGCGGCCCGCCGTGGCACCGATCCGTCGTGCCGCCTGCTCCCAGGCCGTCCACACGGCCTCCGGCTTCGGCCACGAGGTGGCGGCGTTGTCGAGGTAGCGGCGGGCCGGGCCCCGGGGATCGGTCACATCAGCCCCCGATCTGGAACATGGCCCGGGCCGGCCGTTCGAAGCCGGGCGTGTCGATGCCGTGAGCCGCCCGCTTGGCGGCCACGCAATCCGCGAGTTGCGTGGCGATCTCGGCATCGCTGCCGCCGGCCCGCAACGTCGCCCGCACGTCCCACTCGGTGGTGGAGAACAGGCAGTTGCGGAACTGGCCGTCGGCCGTGAGCCGGAGCCGGTCGCAGCGATCGCAGAACGGACTGGTCACGGCATCGATGAACCCCACCCCGCCGCCACCGTCGGCCCAGCGGTAGTCGACGGCCGGTTGGCCCGGGTCGTCCCGCGGCTCGGGCAGCAGCGGCCCCACGCCGCGTTCGAGAATCGCCCGCACGTCGGCGCCCGAGAGCACCTGCTCCGCCGACCACGTCTCCTCGGCATCCAGCGGCATGAACTCGATGAATCGCAGGTGGAAACCCTGACCGCGGCAGAAGGCCGCCAGTGGCACGATCTCCTCCTCGGTGAGACCGCGGATGGAGACGGCGTTGATGCGGATCGCCTCGAAGCCCGCCCGCCTCGCCGCTGCCAGGCCCGCCAGCACCCGGTCGAGGCCCCGTCGCCTCGCGATCCGCTCGAACACGTCCTCACGCAGGGCGTCGAGGCTGACGTTGAGGCGGTGCAGGCCGGCGCGCCGCAGGCCGGCGGCCTGCTCGGCGAGCAGCAGGCCGTTCGTGGTCAGCGACAGTTCCTCGATGCCGGGCACGCGGCCGAGCAGGGCCACGAGGTCCGCCAATTCGCGCCGCAGCAGCGGCTCGCCGCCGGTGAGGCGGATGGAGCGCACGCCCAGGCCGGCGGCCACGGCGGCCACCCGCGTGATCTCCTCGAAGGTCAGCAGCTCTTCGCGCGGCTTGAAAGTGGCCTCCGCCGGCATGCAGTAGGTGCAGCGCAGGTTGCAACGGTCGGTGACGCTGATCCGCAGGTCGGTGTGCACGCGGCCGAAGCCGTCGACGAGGCGGCGGGCGGGGGTCACGTCCCACCCCCTGCCCGCGGCGCGACGCCGGCGGGATGCAGCCATTCGCGGCGGCCGTCCGCGGCTTCTTCGCACTTCCAGATCGGCACGTCGGCCTTGATCCGCTCCATGAGCCACTCGGCCGCGTCGAAGGCCCCGCTCCGGTGCGGCGCACTGACGGCGATGGCGACGCTCGCCTCGCCCGGCATCACGATGCCGAGGCGGTGCCAGATTGCACAGGCCACGAGGCCGAAGCGCTCGACCGCCTGACCGCGCAGCCGCTCGAGTTCAAAAAGCGCCAGTGGCTCGTGGGCCTCGTACGTGAGCCGGTCCGTGACCACGCCCGCGGTCACCCCCCGCGTCGTCCCCAGGAAGAGCACGGTGGCGCCCGCCGCCGGGTCGGCCACCGCAGCCAGGAGGCGGTCGGGCTCGATCGCCGTGTGGCCGAGGCGGACGATCGCGGCGCCGTCCGGACCGGTCTCCATGTCAGCCTCCGCTCACGGGCGGAATGATGGCCACGTCGGCGCCGGCACCCACCTGTTCGCCGTCCGTCGCGTAGCGGTTTCCGATGGCGACGGCGCTGCGGGCCAGGAGCGCCTCCAGCTTCGGATGCGCCGCGGCCAGGATGCGGCGCAGGTCGGCCACGGTGCCGCCGCACCAGGGGAGTTCGATGAGCCGACGGCCGGCGAGTTCCGCCATGCCCGCAAACACGGCGATCCGCACCTGCGGCTCCGGGTTTTCGCCACTGTCGTGCATCGCTGTCCGCTCCGGCGCCGGTCAGGTGGTGGTGAGCCGGCCGCTGGTGGCCGTGAGCAGGCCGTCGAGACCTTGCGGCGCCGGCCCCTCCAGCAGACCGTAGGCCATGGCCAGCAGTTTGACCGGATGCACCGCTGCCTTGGTGGTGCCCTGTTCCATTTGTATGCGACAGGCGCTGCACTCGGTAGCGCCGGCTTCGACGCCCGCGCCGCGCATCGCCGACACCAGCCCCAGCCCCACGCGCAGGCTGGCGCGGTAGTGCTTTCTGGAGAGCCCGAAGGTGCCGGCCATGCCGGAGCAGCCGCGGTCGGCGTCCTGGAGCGACAGGCCGGGGAGGAGCCGCAGCAGGTGCTCGGCCGGTGCCGTCTGGCTGCCGATCCGGGCGTGGCAGGGGGCGTGGTAGAGGATCCGCGAGGGCACGGGCCGGAAGTCGAGCCGCAGCCGTCCCTCGCGATGCAGTTCCCAGAGGAAGGTCATCGCGTCGCAGGTCGCCGCCGCCACACGCGGCACGTCCTCGTCGTCGAGCAGGAGCGGGTAGTCGTGCGTGATGCAGGTCACGGCGCTGGGCTCCGTGCACACGATCCGGTAGCCGAGCCGCACGGCCTCGGCCAGGACCCGCATGTTCCTCCGCGCCAGCCGCCGGGCCCCGTCCAGATCGCCCTCGGCGACCAGCGGCATCCCCGACGACACCTGCCGCGGATCGACGAACACGCCGATGCCGTTCCGCTCCAGCACCGTCACGAAGGCCTGCGCGAGCAGCGGGTCGTGACGCCGCGCATAGGTGTCGAGGAAGTACAGCACCCGCGGCCCGCTGCGCCGCGAGGGGCGGGTGATGCCGCGGCGCGCCGCCCAACGCAGGAATTGGCCGCCGCTGAACGGGGGCAGCTTGCGGCCCCGCGCGACGCCCAGGGTCTTCTCCATGATCCAGCGAGCCTGCGGGTTGGCGATCGCCCAGTTGGCCAGCGGTCGCATCCGGCCGGCGAGGGCCGACACCGCATCGACCCGCGACAACAGCCAGGCACCGACGTCCGTGCTGTTGGCCGCGTAATGGGCGGCCTTCAATTCCATGACCAGTGCCGGCACGTCGACGCCGGCGGCGCAGCCGCTGCGGCACTGGTGGCAGTTGAAGCAGGTGTCGGCCACGGCCCGCACGGCATCCGCCGACAGGCTGCGCGGGTCGAGGCCGCCCGTGAGCAGGGCGGCCATGACATCGGCCTTGGCGCGTGGCGACGCCTCCTCGCAGGGTTCCTCGCGGTAGCGCGGGCACATGCGCGTGGCACCGGCATGGCTGCGGCAGCTGCCACAGCCGTTGCAGGCGTCGACCTCGGCGGCGAGACGGCCCCGATCCCACGTCAGCAGCGGCAGCAGCTGGGGGGCCGCCGCCGGTTCGGCGGCGGCGTCTTCGGCACCTGGCAACGAGCCGCGAAAGGCGGGGGGCGGGGCGGCAGCCGGGGTGACCCGGCCGGGGTTGAGAATCCCCGCCGGATCGAAGAGCTTCTTGACGTCCGCGCAGACGGCGGCCAATGCGGGGAACAAGCGCGTGAAGAAGGGCGTCCGCGACAGTCCCAGCCCCTGCTCGCCGCCGATCGTGCCGCCGATCGCGGCCGCCTGTTCGTAGACCTCCTCGGCCAGCGCCTCGAGCCGGGGGCGTTCCGCCGGGTCGCGCGGGTCGGCGTGCGGCCGCACGTGCACCTGCCCGTGGCCCGCATGGCCGAACACCATCGCCGTTTCCTGCCGCCGCTTGAGCACCTCCTGGAGCCGCCGCAAAAAATCGGGCAACGCCGTGGGTGGCACCACGATGTCCTCGATGAACGGCACGGGCCGCATCGCCGCCCGCACGCCGTGCAACGTGGAGACCACGTTCCGCGACAGCTCCCAGAAGAAGGCCGCGTCGAAGGCGTCCTCCGCCCGGCGCGCGTCGATGCAGCCCCGGCGGCCCTGCTGTGCCGCCACGATGGCGCCGTCGAGGCGGGCGTTGCAGTCGGCCGGTTCCTCGCTCGTGAACTCGACGAGCAGCCCCGCCTCGGCGACCGGCGGGATGAGGAGCTCGAAGGCGGGCTTCGTGCCCCGGGCCAAGGCCAGGTGCCGCCGATCGAAGAGGTCGCAGGCACTCGGGCCCAGCGGCAGCAGCCGGACGGCGGTCTCGGCGGCCAGGTCGAGCGAATCGAAGAGCAGGAGCGCCACGGCGGTGGCGCCGTCGGCGGGCACGGTGCGGAACGTGGCGGCCGTGACGATGCCGAGCGTGCCCTCGGCCCCGCATATCAGCCGCGGCAGATCGACGAGCCCGTCGCGTTCCAGGTCGTGGAGCCGGTAGCCTCCGTGCGTGGCGCGCGTGGCGGGCTGGAACGTGCGGATCACGTCACGCGAGGCCTGGAGGATCGTCGCCACACCGGCGGCGAGGCGGGAGGGCCGGTCGGCGGCCGCCTCGTCGGCCGGTGCCGCGGCCACGGGTTCCAGTTCCGTGATCGAGCCGTCGGCCAGCACGACCTCGACCGCGGCGATCCGGCCGCGAACGGCGCCGTGCCGCAGGAAGCGACTGCCCGACGTGTCGCGACCGATCATGCCGCCCACGGTGGTGGCCACCGCGTTGGCCGGATCGACACCCAGCGTCCGCCGCATCCGTCCCAGGTGGTCCTCCAGCCGCGCGGCCACCACGCCGGGCTGCACCCGCACCGTGTCCGCGCCGCCGGGGATGATGCGGCGCATGAAGCGGCTCGAGTCGACGACGATGCCGCCGCCGAGCGACCCGCCACACAGGCTCGTGCCCGCACCGCGGGCCTGCACCGCCACGCCGCGCTCCGCCGCCCAACGAACCGTGGCGGCCACGTCCTCGGCGGATCGCGGCCGCACCACGGCCAGCGGCCAGGCCTCGAACAGGCTGCCGTCGGTGGCGTAGAGCGCGCGGCTCACGTCGTCGCAGAGCACGTCGCCGGCGACGACCCCCCGCAGGTCCTCCTCGATCCGCTTGCGTTCAGGATCCATGCGACACCGCCCACAGAGGATCAGGAGGGTCCGGCGGCAGGCGGTGCACCGCCGCCGAGCCGCAGCCGTTGCTGGCGGTGCTTTTCGTGGGTTTCCAGGTCGAACCCGCCATGCGGGCCGCCGGCGCCCCGATATCGCGCCCCACAGCGGTAGCAGGTGAGGCACTCGGGCATCAGCAGGTAGAGCACCACGTCGACGAGCGCCGTGCCGAAGAGGATGGCGAACGTGGGCACGAGCAGCCGCCAGGCCCAGGTCAGGCAACTGGCCGCGAATCCCGCCACCACGATGGCCACGCCGAGCCGCTGCGGAAAATCCTTGCGGGCGAACAGCTCCGTGCCGGGGCAGACGAGGCAGCGCCGCAGCCGGGGCTCGCCGCTGCCCGCGGCGACGGGCGAACCGTCGGGGCCGGACCAGGCGATCGCGCCGTCCGGCACGGTCACGGTGGCGCCGCACGCCGGGCACGTCAGGGCGGGCACGGCCTCGATACCGTCGAGGCCGACCGTGGCGCGGCAGGTTGGGCAGGCGTAGGTGATGCGCATGGTGGTCAGGCCGGCGTGGACAGCAGTTGCGCCGTCAGTTCACCGAGGATCGCGGCCAGGCAGGCCACGTAGAGGATACCCGTGGCGCTCTGCGTGTTGGGAATATCGAGGGTCTTGCGGGCCATCACGAGCAGCACCGGCAGGCCGGCGAGGCCGGCCAGCCAGCGCAGGGCCGCTAGCGCCATCGTCGTCTCCCCGGCGGGCGGACCGCCGGTGGATCGGGTCGCCACGGAGGCGATGCAGATCACCAGCTGGAACGCCCAGGCGACGAGGGCCAGGTCGATCATCCGACGCAGCACGTCCACCCGCATGCCGGGCGCGTTCAGATACCAGTGCCCGAGCAGCATGGCATGCACGGTGAGGCCGACGAGCAACCCGGAGACGAGCGCCCGGCCCGCGGTCTCGATCGACTGCATTCCCGACCAGCCCGCCGCCCCCGGCCAGCCGGCGCCACTGGCCAGCACGGTCGCCATCGCGAGCAGCAGGGCGCAGGCGACGCAGAGCCCGACGCCGGCGCTCCGCCGCTCGCCGTACCAGGCCACGCTGCCCATCCAGGCACCGAGCGCCGCGGCGGCCGGAATGGTCCAGGAGACATCGGCGGCACCCGTCGGCCCCACCAGCGCCGCCAGCGTCGACAGTCCCATCACCACGAGCAGGTTGACGCGGAAGAAACCGCCGGGCACGTCGGCGGCCGGCGTCAGCACGAGCGCCAGCGCCAGCCCCCAGCCGAAGCGGCACAGAAAATCGACGAGCAGCCTCACCCGTCACCTCGCCTAGCCGGAGCGCCGGCCACAGAGCAGGGACATCGCCGCGGCGTGGCTCGCCACGCGGGCGCGGCAGAACCCGCTGCCCGACGGGATCATGCCCGGCCTGCCGGGCTTGCTGACGGTCCACTCGATGCGGGCGCGGTCGCCGGGAAGGACGGTTGTCATGGCAGAACTCTAACAGACGACCATGCCGCCTTCGACCGCCGTCCGCGCCGGGCTCCGAGGGGGCGAACGCAGGCTTCAGTTGACGCTGAAGTCGGGCGGGAACACGCGGGATGGTCCGGCCGGACCCCGGGTCGCGATCGCCTGCAGGAGCAGTTCCGTGCGCCGGAACACGTCGCACTCGGCGAGCAGTCCAACCTTCGCTTCGAGGTCGAGGTCGACGGTATAGGCCACGATGTCGGCCAGCATGCCCAGCGTGATCTGGTTGCCGAGCAACTGGTCGAGCTGCTCGTAGGCGTTGGGGATGCGCGGCATGGCCTGCTTGAAGGCGGCCAGCAGCCGGCGCTGCAGCCCCGCCGCCGCGTCGGCCGGCGCATCGGCGGGCTCGTAGTCCTCGACGATCTCGGCCTCGGCGACGCGGAACAACTTCTTGGGGGGCAGTTCCCGCAGGAGTCGCAGCCGGCGCACCCCGAGCACGAGAACGTTGTAGGTGCCTTCCGCGGTGCGCTGATGGGTGGCGATGCGACACAGGCAGGCCATGGGCCGCAGCGGCGGCCGTCCCTCGTACTGCTGTTCCCAGCCCGGGGCCAGCGACCCCAGCGCGATCAGGCGGTCGTCCTCGATCGCCTCCTCGAACAGGGCCCGGTAGCGGGGCTCGAAGATGTGCAGGGCCTGCATGACGTGCGGGAACATCACCAGGTTCGGCAGCGGAAACAGCCGGGCCTTGCCGGAAAACTGCTCTGACGAGAAGGCGAGTGGTTCGTCGGACATGGTGAGTGATCGGGCCGTCAGGCGGCCGGCGGCGGGTCGAGATGGATTTCGGGGAGCAGGTCTGGATCCAGTTCGATGGACGGAAAATCCTCGGTGCTGGCCGCGACTTCGGCGAGGCAGGCGTCGAACGAAGCGAGGAAGGCGGTCACGTCGAGCCCCAGGTGCCGGGGCGCGTAGGGTTCCAGGTAGCCGTGCACGCTGCCGTGCAACTTTCGGGCACCGCGAATGTTGCCGTTGCCGAAATGGTAGAGGGCCACCGCCGCCTGGATCAGTGCCTGGTAGAACTTGCGGGAGGGCCCCCGGTATTCGGTCCAGAGTTCCTCCCAGATTTCGTGGCTCTCGTAATAATCACAGGCATTGAAGTGGCGGATGCCCTCCAGGTAGAGCGGTTCGTACTCCGCGCTTTCCGCCGTCATCCGTCCGTCTCCCTGCCCGCCCGTACCTGTCGCCTCCAGCCGGGGAACGACCCATGAATCGTAGCAGCCCGGCCCGAACGCGGCAGGGCGCGGCCCCGCCGCGACGTGGCCGCGAGTCGGCGGCTGCCCGCAGGGAGCGGGCCGCGCGGATCGTGGCCCGGCTGGCCGACATCTATCCCGGGGCGTCGTGCTCGCTCGACTTCGAGTCGCCCTTCCAGCTCCTGGTGGCCACCATCCTCTCCGCCCAGTGCACGGACCGCCGCGTCAACGCCGTGACGGGCCCGCTCTTCGCCCGCTGGCCCACGCCCGCGGCCCTGGCCGCGGCCCGGCAACGAGATCTGGAGGCGGTGATCCGCAGCACCGGTTTCTTCCGGGCCAAGGCTCGCAACATCCTCGGCTGCTGCCAGGCGCTCGTCGACCGCCATGGGGGCGAGGTGCCCCGCAGCCTCGAGGAACTCGTCAAGCTGCCCGGCGTGGGCCGGAAAACGGCCAACGTCGTGCTCGGCTCCGCCTTTGGGATGGCATCGGGCGTCGTCGTCGACACCCACGTGGGACGCATCTCGCGCCGCCTCGGCCTCACGAACCACGCCGACGCCGTGCGGGCCGAGCGGGATCTCGTCAAGGTGCTGTCGCGGGACCACTGGATCGCCTTCAGCCACCGCCTCATCGAACACGGCCGCGGCACCTGCACGGCCCGGGCGCCACGTTGCGCGGGTTGCTCGCTCGCGGAATTCTGCCCGCGCGTCGGCGTCGCCCCGCGACCGGCCCGGTCCGGACGCTGACCGCCGCCGGCCGCCGCCGACGTTTTTGCCCGCCGCCGCGGCCGCCCATGGGCAGGATTGCTCCGCTCCGCGTACAATCCGCCCGTCGCTCGCCCGGGAAGTGCCGACCGCCATCCGCCACCGCACGGGACGCCCCCATGATCCTCTCAGGCCACGAGATCAGGCAGCAGCTCGGCCGCAACGTGCACATCGACCCGTTCGATGAGAGCCGGCTCAATCCCAACAGCTACAACCTCTCGCTCCACGACGAGTTGCTCGTCTATGAGGAGGTCGTGCTCGACATGCGGAAGAGCAACCGCGTGGAGCGGATCACGATCCCCGAGGACGGACTCGTGCTGACGCCCAACCAGCTCTACCTGGGCCGCACGGTGGAGCGCACCGAAACCCACAACCTCGTGCCCATGATCGAGGGCCGGAGTTCGATCGGCCGCCTCGGCTTGTTCGTGCACGTCACGGCCGGCTTCGGCGACGTGGGCTTCTGCGGCTATTGGACGCTGGAGATGTTCGCGGTGCAGCCGGTGAAGATCTACCCGGGCGTGCCGATCTGCCAGATCTTCTTCCACCAGATCGTGGGCGACATCACCGAGTATTCCAGCGACAAGTATCAGCACAACAGCGACATCCAGCCCAGCATGCTGTTCCGCGAGTTGGGACCGGACGGACAGGGCCAGCAGCTGCACCTCGACTTCGCGGCCGAGGCGGCCGGCACCGGCAAGCTGGCCGTGCCGAGGGTGGCGAGGTAGGGCCGTCCATGCTTCCCAAGATCCTGGCCTGGGCGTCTCTGGCCTGTGCGCTGCTGTTCGCGATCCTGGCGGTCGTGCTCATCGCCTTCTGGAAAGACCTCGGCGGCAGTGCCGCCACCCTGTTCTGGGCCGGGGTTCTGCCGCTCGTCACGATCGCGATCCTGCTCGCCCTGGCGCTGCTCGTCGTCTCGGCTCTGACCCCGCGGTCCTGACGGCCGCCTTCGAAAGGCTCCACCGTGCTTCGCACCCATACCTGCGGCGAACTTCGCTCCACGCACCTCGGCAGCCGGGTCGCCCTCTGCGGCTGGGTGGACCGGGTTCGCGACCACAAGGGCGTGATCTTCGTCGACCTCCGCGACCGCTGGGGAAAGACCCAGGTCGTGATCGGCCCGGAGAGCCCCGCCGCCACGCTCGCGGCGGCGCGGGCCGTGCGTCCGGAATGGGTGCTGCGCATGCAGGGTGCGGTCGGCGCCCGGCCCGCCGGGACCACGAACCCCAAGCTCGCCACCGGCGAGGTGGAGGTGGGGTGCGACGTGCTCGAGGTGCTCAACGAGGCGGAGACGCCCGTGTTCCAGCCGGGGGCCGCAGAACTGCCCGGCGAGGAGGTGCGGCTCGCCCACCGCTGGCTCGACCTGCGCCGGCCCGCGATGCAGGAGAACATGTTTCTGCGCAGCCGCATCGTCAAGATCATGCGCGACCATTTCGACGAACTCGGATTCATCGACGTGGAGACGCCGATGCTCGGCCGCAGCACGCCGGAGGGGGCTCGCGACTACCTCGTGCCCAGCCGGCTCGACCATGGCTCGTTCTTCGCGCTGCCGCAGTCGCCGCAGCTCTACAAGCAGCTGCTGATGATGGCCGGTTTCGACCGCTACGTGCAGGTGGCGAAGTGCTTCCGCGACGAGGATCTGCGGGCCGACCGGCAGCCCGAGTTCACGCAACTCGACGTGGAGATGTCGTTCGTGGAGGCGGATGACGTGATCGGCGTGATCGAGGGTCTGGTGAAACGCACCGCCCGGGAGATTCTCGGCCTCGACGTGTCGCTGCCGCTGCCCCGGCTCACCTGGGACGAGTGCATGGAGCGGTTCGGGCACGACGCGCCCGACCTCCGCTTCGGGCTGGAGATCGTCGACCTCACGGCACTCGCCGGCGAGAGCGACTTCCGCGTCTTTCGCGGCGCCGTCGAATCGGGCGGCCGCGTTCGCGGCATCCGCGTCCCGGGAGCGGCGGCCAGGTTCTCCCGCAAGGAGCTCGACGAACTCACGGCACTGGCGGTGGAGGCGGGCGCGAAGGGGCTCGTCTGGCTCAAGGTCGAGGCCGACGGCGCCTGGTCGGGCCCGGTCGCCAAGAGCCTGGGCCCGATCGCGGCGGGCCTGCGGACGGCGTTGGGCTGCGAGCCGGGCGACCTGGCCCTGATCGTGGCCGATTCATTCGAGGTATCCTGCAAGGCGTTGCATACGTTGCGGAAGCGGCTGGGGGCGACGCTCGGCCTCTACAACGCGGGAGCGATGCACTTTTCCTGGGTGGTCGACTTTCCGATGTTCGCCCGCGACGCCGAGAGTGGCGGCTGGGCGTCGATGCACCATCCCTTCACGGCTCCCCGTCCGGCAGACATGGACCTCCTCGATGCTGATCCGGCGGCCTGCCGGGCGGTGGCCTACGACCTGGTCATCAACGGCTCGGAGGCCGGAGGCGGCACGATCCGCATCCACGACGGGGCCACGCAGGAAAAGGTGTTCAAGCTGCTGGGCATCACGCCGGAGGTGGCCCGGGAGCGGTTCGGCTTCCTGCTCGATGCCCTGCGATCGGGGGCGCCGCCGCACGGCGGCATCGCCCTGGGCATCGACCGCTGGGTGATGCTGTTCGGCGGGCTGGACAGCATCCGCGACGTGATCGCCTTCCCCAAGACGCAAAAGGCGAGTGATCTGATGACCGGCGCCCCGTCGGCCGTGGAGACGAAGCAGCTCGTGGAACTGGGCATCCGCACGGTGGTGCCGCCGAAACCGGCTCCCACCGGCGGCGGAGGCTGACGGGCTCCAGGGCGAACCTGCGGAGGGAAAAAGCCCCATTGCGGTGGATCCATGGCCGCACACCGTGCGGTGCGGAACACCGACCGGAACCGCGGCTCCAAGGCTCCTCCGGCCTCCGCCCACCGGGCTGGTTGCGGTTAGGATAGTTGCGTCGCAGGATGCGATGCCGGAGACCGAGGGGAACCCTTGGCGTTCCCTCCGGTCGACCAAGCGGCAAAAGGCCAGGGATGGCTTTTGCCATGACCGTCGTGCAGACTCTCGGCGACCGCAGGCATCGCCGGATGCGATGCCGGAGACCGAGGGGAACCCTTGGCGTTCCCTCCGGTCGACCAAGCGGCAAAAGGCCAGGGATGGATTTTGCCGCGTGTCATTAGGGCGACTAGCTCAATTGGTCAGAGCACCTCGTTTACACCGAGGGGGTTGGGGGTTCGAGTCCCTCGTCGCCCACTACGCCAGATCGCGCGTGACCCTCGCGCTCGGCGTCGACCATCAGCGTGAGCCAGAAAACCATGAGAGGCTGCCCGTGCCCCGGGAGCCGGCTGAGGCCCGGAGGGCCGCAGAGAACGTTCGACGACGGTAAATCGGTGGCCCCGCACCAACACCAGCACGCTGTCGCGCACGCTGCAGGTTCGGGACAAGTGTCTTGGCAGGCGGCAGGACCGCTCGAGTATGGGGAAAAAGCGAACGGTGCGCCGCGCACGGGCCGCTTTGCCCGCGCTCAAAAGGGCTTCCTAGAGTTCCTGCGTCGCCCCGATCCATGCCGGTTCGGGCGGCGTGGCGCGTGGACATCCCACGCGTCGCCCTTCCCCACCATCGCGACCGGGTCGCGGGAGTTTCGCCATGTCCTCGCATTCGCTTCGCCGTCGGCCCTCCGGCCGCACCACCCTCCGCAAGACGCTCGGCATGGAGCCGATGGAACAGCGCCGCCTGCTCTCGGCCAACGTCACCGTGAGCCCCACCCGCGGCCTCAACACCAGTGAGGATGGTGGATATGCGATCGTGCGCTTCGCGCTCACCCAGCAGCCCACGGCGGACGTGACGATCCCGGTCTCGTCGAGTGACACGACGGAGGGCCAGGCCAACGTCGCCCAGCTCGTGTTCACGCCGGCCACGTGGAACGTCGTCCAGCAGGTGCGGGTGACCGGCCTGCCCGACGGCGTCCGCGACGGCAATCAGGTCTACCAGCTGGTCACCGGCGACTGCGTGAGCACCGATCCGCAGTACGGCGGGCTGGCCGTCAGGGATTGCACGCTCACCAACCGGGATTCCCGGACGCTCGTCGCCGGTGCCACCGTGAGGCGCACGGTCGGGCTGCGGACGACCGAGGATGGGGGCACGGACGTGTTCACGGTCAAGCTCAACTACCGCCCCACGGCGGACGTCTCGATCGTCATCGCCAGCGACAATCCGGCCGAGGGCACCGCGAACGTCGGGCAGTTGATATTCACGCCCGACAACTACAACGTGCCGCAGACCGTGACCATCACCGGCCAGCCCGATGGCGTGCGGGACGGGACCAGGACCTATCGCATCGTCACCGGCGCCACGGTCAGCACCGACCCGCTCTACATGGGGCTGGCGGTGAGCAACGTGACGGTGCGGAACATCGACTCGAAGATCCTCGTCGCGGGCATCAGGGTCACCCCCACCTCCAGCCTCCGGACCAGCGAATTGGGGGCGGCCACCGCCTTCGCGATGGTGCTCCGCTATCGGCCCAGCGGCGACGTCACGGTGCCGCTGGCGAGCAGCAACCCGGCCGTCGGCGTTCCCGGGGTCGATTCCGTCACGTTCACGCCGGCGGACTGGAACGTGCCGCAGGTGGTGACCGTCACCGGGCGCGACGACGGCTTGTTCAACGGCAACGTCCGCTACCGGATCGTCACCGGTGCCGCCGTCAGCAGCGACCCGCTCTATTCCGCCAGGAACGCGGCCGACGTCAGCATCGTCAACGTGCACCGCACCGACGTGGGCCGCTACGACGGCATCTACACCGGGACGTACTTCGGCACGGTCTCGGGCAACGGCCCCATCAACGGCCCAGTGCAGGCGGAAGTCCGCGGCGGCGTGATCACCGTCACGCTGCCGGGCACGGGTGACGGCACGCTGGCCACCGGGGGCGGCGTCGATTTCAGCGTCAGCAGCGGCAGCGTGCAGGGCGCGGTGTTCACGGGCAGACTGGCCAGCAAGACAGGCACCACCACGGTGAGCGGGGCCGGCACGTGGACATATCGCGATCTCTCCGGGGTCACGGCCAACGGCCGCTGGACCGTGCTCCGCACCGGGCTTTGATCGTCAGCATCAGGGGGACGGACTGACGCGGGGAAGTGCGAACCGCCCCCGGCCCCTCGTCAGCGCCGCCTGCCCTGGGCCTGGAGTTGCCGACGGTGCTCCGCGTCCAGCTCCTTGCGGCGCCGGGCGGACTCGGGCAACTCGTAATACACGACCCAGTCGCGGTAGCGCTGCCTGACCTGGGACGATTCGCCGGTTTTGTCCCGGATCGTGGCACACCCCGGGCAGGTGGGCTCGGGCAGCCCGCCCCGCCGCACGGTCTCCGCGGCCCGATCGGGAACGACGTCGAACTGCAACTCGCCCCGTTCGTCGACCTTCCAGAGCGGATCGGGCCAGGTGAAAAGGAATGGTCGCTCGGCGCTGCCCCGTTCACGGTTTGGACAGGCGGGGTTCACGCAGGTGTAGGCGCGGAAGGCGATCTCCCGTGTCCCGGGAGCCACGATCACGTCCCGCCCACCCCCGGGCACGATCACTTCCCGGCCCTCGGCGGTCAGGTACACGGCTGGCAGCGCCAACTGATCCGCCTCGATCTGCTCGAGCGTGGCCGACCCGCGGCCCATGCAGCCGGCCAACAACGCCAGCAGCACGCAGAGAAGCGGTCGGGTGCCGCGCGTAGTGACGTTTGGGCTCATGCGGTCAGTTGGGATCGGCGCACATGCTGTCGAGCGGTATGGGGCCGAGCGCGACGCCGGAATCGGATTCCCACTGCACCCAGAGATGGTTGTCGGTGGGCGGATTCTGCATGTGGCTGATCTCGATGGGCACGCAGGCCCCCGCCTCCAGGCGGATCGGCCCGCCGGAGTTCCACATCTGGCTGCCCGGACCACCCGTCCAACTGCCGTTGTTGTGCACGAGGTTGCCGTCGACCCGCATGCTCATGGAGTCGTCATGGCTGACCAGAAACCGGTAATTGCCCGCCTTCGGGATCGAGAGGTAGCCCGTGATCTTCGTCGTGAACGGCCGGTAGGGCTTGTTGTCCCAGAAGGGATGGATGCCCTTCAGTTCCTGCTTCACGTCGCCGTAGCCGACGTTCACGCCGAAGGGCAGATAGAGCGTGGTGATGGTCATGGTCACGGGGGTGGTCGTGGCGTCGTAGGGCATGGGCGTGTACACCGCCCGCAACCCGCGCGTGAAGCATCCGCATGTCGACCCGAGCACCTGGCAGGGGAGCCGCGGCTCCCAGAGTGTCTTGCAGATTTTGGCCCCCTCGGCAGGGTCGTAGGGATTGATGTCGGCCGGGCTGCGCAGGATCACCGACCCGTCGCAGGACAGCGTATTCACCATGCCCGCGTGCCGCGGCGCGACGATCGCGTCCCAGGCGTCTTGGTTGGCGCCCTTGTAACGGAGGATCTTGGCGGTCGAGTCCGTCATGGCGATCAGCTGCGCCTCGGACATGACGCGGTGCAGGCAGGCGTTGACGCCGTACGACTGCAAGCCGGAGCCCTGCGTGTCGGGGCAGATGTACAGCTCCTTCTGTCCCTCGATCAGCGCTCCCATCTGGTCGAGCATCTCGATCGACGACGGCGAGCGGCCGTTCTTGGATACGAAGTGCGCCAGGGCCCGTCCCAGCTGATGCAGGTTGTTGGAGCACTGGACGGTGCGGGCCGATGCCCGCAATGACTGCACGCCCGGCAGCAGCAGGGCGAGGAGCAAACCGAGGATCGCGATCACGGCCAGCATTTCCACCAGCGTGAAGCCCCGCGAGTAATCTGCCGCCGCAGGCCGATCCATGCCTGGACAACCGCCCCGGTTACGAAATCGCATCGCTTGAATCCCTTCGCTCGATTCACGCCCCTGAAGAGGTGAAGACTAACCACTCGGGAGCAGCCTGGGAAAGGCAGCCCGTCTCGTCAGGGTGCCCCAGCGGCGGGCTTGGCCCGGCCGATGACGGTGTGTTGCCTGTCCCACTCCACCCGCCGCGCCATCTCCTCGTCGAGTTCCTTGATGCGGGCCACGGCCTCGGGAAGCTGGTGCAACTGCACGAGCCGCGAATATTCCATGGCCTGCTCGGGGGTCTCCGACTCCGGCTTGCGGATCACGCTGCACTGCGGGCACATGCCCACGCGCTTCGGCGTCCGTCCGCTGCGTTTCGGGTCATAGCCCACCGTGCCGTCGGGCTTGGCGTAGAAGCCGGCGTCGGCCTCGATGCACAGGAATGGCTCGCCGTTCGGCCCCCGCCCGGGGCAGTTGGGCGCATGGCAGGCCCAAGCCACCCAGCACACTTCGCCGCTCTCCTTGTCGACGAAGTTCATGCGGCCGCCTTCGGTGACGATCCGCTTGCCGGACGTCTCCGAGATGTAGAGCGTGGGAACCCGGAGGCGGTCCTGGAAAATCTCGTCCCGCGACCGTGGCGGAGGAACGGGCCGGCTGCAGGCGGGCACCACCACGAGCGCGACGAGCAACGCCGTGGCGGCCGGCCATGCCGTGGCCGGCCGCGTTCCGCGTCCGCACAGCGACGGCCCCGTCACAGCGTCACTCCCCGCGGTGGCCGCAGGTTCGTGATCGGAATCGGCATCCGTCCCGGCGCAGAGGGCCGCGACCAGTAGACCTTGATGTGGCCTGGAGATCCGGGGCCCTCCTCCCGCCAACGCACCTCGAAGTCATACCAGCGGCCGGCACTGAGATCGATCGAGGCTGGTGCCATCTGCCACTCCTGCACCGGCCCGGGGCCGCCGGTCGAACGGCTCAGCACCAACTGGCCATTCACGTACACCCACGCCTCATTATCGCAACAGACGTGGAACGTGTAGGGCTCGGACGTGTCGGGCTTGATGTATCCGGTGAACCGAGCCGTCTTGAGTGGATTCGGGTTGTCCGCCGACGTGCCAGGGACGGGAATACTGTACGGCACCCCGAAGAAGGGCGGATTGCCGAACGGCAGGTCGATGGTCTTCTCGATCCGCTTCCAGGACGTGCCTGTCCACTGATCGGGATTGGCCCAGTATTCGCCAAGCAGTCCGTTCCCGCCGGCTCCGGCGCAGCTGCACCCGCCGATGCGCGGCTTCCAGAGCGTAGTGCGAATCTGTTCGCCGTCGGGCGTGCGGTAGGGGTTGATGTCGTCGACGACCGTCCGTTCTACGCGACCATCGACGTAGAGAACGTTTGCCACGTCATAGTGACGGGCGGCGACATCCCTGAGGAACGTCGCCGTGTCGAGCGACTCATAGTCGATCATGTCGGCATTGGCGTCGACCATCAGCACCTTGCCCGCGTCCGACATCATGCGTTGCACGCAGGGATTCACGCCGTAGGACACGACCTCGGCCGCGGTGCTGTTGATCACGACCGGGCAGCTGTACACGCTGCGGTTGTTGGCCAGGTAGTTGTCGAGCCCGGCGAGCACGGCAGCCGCGTCAGGCGCCGCCTGACGCGCCGCCACATACTGCTGGAAGGCGGCGCCGATCTGCTTGAGGTTGTTGCCGCACTGGGCCGTCCTGGCGGCGCCCCGGGCCTGGGACATGCCCCACATCGCCAGCGACATGAGAACGAGGATCACCGCGATCACGACCAGAAGTTCCACCAGCGTGAATGCCGGATGGCGATTTTTCGCCTGCATCTGAGCCTCCTCGGATGTCCTGAGACCGTATCGCTCGACTCGCTGCCTGGAAGTCGGGTGCCTCATCCCCCTCGCTGAAAAAGATGGTACCAGAGCGGCCGGCGGCCTCCTAGGCGGGAAGCCCTCCCAGGAGGCCGCACGACCCGGGGCCAGTTCCGTCGCGGCCCCTGCCGGATCGGCCACCCCAGGCTTTCTAACGGAAAACCGACGACGGCCGGTCAGAAGCAGCCGTTGCGAACTTCTTGGGCGATCAATTCCTTGAGCCGCTGGATCGCCTGCTGCTCGAGCGCCTTGGCATCGCACCAGAACTGCCGCAGGCCGTCCCGCCATTCGGCATTGGCGATGTACTGGTCGTACCGCCACAGGGCGTCGAGCCTGCGGCTCAACTCGTGAACCAGGTCGTGGTCATGATCCGTGCATCCGGCTGTCTCGCCCATGTGGGCGAATTCCCTCTCGGCAGCGAAAGACATTGGCGCGTTCTCCTCGGGGCTGCCCGCCGCCGGTGGCGGCAGGCGATTCGCCGGGCGTTCCCTCCCTGGAGGACGACCCGCGATTCCTGCGGCGTGCCCGACGATACGATCGGCCGCGTGACGCTGCCAGGCAAACTCCGATCCCGGAAGCCCGCGGATGGATGGGCGGACACGTGGGCACCCTGCCGTGCTTCAGCCCAGCATCCAATCGGGCAGCCGCCGCACCCGTCCCTCCCGGTCGACGCACACGACCGTCGTCTCACCCGTGACGATGATGCGTCCCTCCCGGACCACCTCGTAGGCGTGCTTGATATGGGCGGCCCCGACTTTTTCCACCCGCGTCCGCAACAGCAGCAGGTCGTCGTACTCGGCCGGGGCGTGGTAGTGGCAGCGGGCTTCAGAAACGACGATGAACAGGCCTTCGTCCTCGAATTGCCGGTAGGTCGCCCCGAAGGACCGCAGCATCTCCGTGCGGCCCATCTCGAAGTAGGTGAGGAAGTTGGAGTGGTGCACGCGGCGTTGGCCGTCTGTCTCCTGGTAGCGGACGCGGATCTCGATCTCGTGGACGGCTGGCATGGCGGCTCGGAGAGGCACCGATCGGGGCCCCGGAACGAAGGCGGCTCGTTGACCACGGACGAGTCCAGACTCTATCCTTTCCCACTCTCCGGCCGCAAAGCGGCCGCCGTGTCCCGTCATGCAGCGGAGCCTCGATCGTGAGCCTGGGTGACAGCGACGAAGGGGCCAACGTCGGATTCGCCACGGCCCGGGGCCGCAACTGGCCCACGCTGCGGCAGTTCACGGTGTTCCTGGAAAACAAGGTCGGACAGTTGCTCGAGCTCGTCCGGCGTTTCGAGGGCTCGCGGGTCCGCATCGTCGCCCTGTCAATCAGCGACTCCGGCGAGTGCGCCTTCGTGAGATTCCTGCTCAGCCATCCCGAACAGGGTCGGGAAATCCTCGAGCGTGCCGGCCTGGCCATCATCGAGAGCGATCTGCTGGGCGTGGAACTGCCCGACGATCAGCAGCCCCTGCTGCGCATCTGCACGGCCCTGCTCCAGGCCGAGGTCAACATCATCCAGGCCTATCCGATCCTGGTGCGGCCGCGGGGCCGGCCCGCGGTGGCGCTGATGGTCGACAACACCGAGATGGGCATGGAGACGCTGGGCAACAAGGGATTCACCATGGTCACCGAGGGCGACCTCGACGAGGGTGAATGAGATCGCTTCCGGCGGTCAGACGAACATGTCGTCCGGCACGGCGGTCAACTGGCGGACGACGATCTTGAGCACCGTGTCCCAGGCCACCGCAGTGAGCGTGACGCTGCCGTCGGCAGCCTGGCTGGCGAACAGGCCGTGCGAGCCCCGCGACCAGTTGGGCTCGTAGAATTCGGGAAGGATCACGCTGCCTCCGGCGAGGTGCAGCTC
>Ga0129333_10000800_pt1 | contig 27544 bp, 19 predicted proteins | sample CPB6_08_DNA_FD_94474 | JGI IMG/M metagenome (GOLD analysis project Ga0129333, IMG submission 94474) | Freshwater to marine salinity gradient microbial communities from Chesapeake Bay, USA - CPBay_Sum_0.6_0.8_DNA | ecosystem: Environmental > Aquatic > Marine > Coastal | place: USA: Chesapeake... | reverse complement strand
TCTTCGGGATACTTAAACAGCCCTCCGAATACGGCCAGGGCTCACCGGATAGCTCCAGAATTTTTGCATTGATGAAAACAGCTTTAAGACCAGGTTTATCAGGATAATTTTTTTGTTCAGATTTTTCCATTGATTCAAACAACTGTAGCGTATCCACTGTGAACACCCGAATTGGCTGATTAACCTGAGGGGCAGCCAATCCTACTCCATTACTGGCATACATCGTTTCCCACATATCCTCAATAAAGCGCTCTAAATCTATTTGACCAGGAGTAATGGGGCTAGCCACATTTCTTAAAATCGGATTTCCATATGCTACAATAGGAAGTGTCATTTTACATGCAAATTTACGTTCCCTGAACGGAACGAAGATAATCTTGCAATAGGATGGTAGCAGCTATCTCATCTACGATTTTTTTATCCCTTCGATCTTTCTTTTTTAGACCCATTTCTAGCATTGCATCTTTGGCTAACTTAGAAGTATACCGTTCATCCACCTTAACAATAGGAATTTTGGGAAAGTGCTTTGCCAATAAGGCAATTCCTTTTTCGGCAATAACCGTTCCATGCGTAGGAGAATCATCCCAATTAGTTGGCCAACCCACCACAAAGCGTTCAACTACCTCATTCTTTAAATACTCCTTTACAAAACCAAGTAAGGTGTGAGAATCAATTGTGGTCAATCCTGTTGCAATTAGTTGCAATGGGTCGGTAACCGCTATACCGGTTCTTTTTCCGCCCAAATCTAATGCCATAATCCTTGCCATATTCAATGCTGAGTAAACAAATCAACAATAACAAAAAATGAAAAAAATACAGAGGCTAATCCGTTAGCCGTCATAAAGGCCAAATTTACCCTACTTAAATCATGTGGCTTAACTACTACTTGCTGGTAAACCAATAATGAACCATAGAGCAATGCCCCAAACCAATAAATTAGGCCAAAACCCCCGCTCCAACCAGCAGCAGCAATTAAAAAAAAGCTACAAGCATGTAGTAGGCGTGATAGCAGCAGCGCTCTTGATTTTCCAACCCATGAAGGAATCGAATACAATTGCTGCGAACGATCAAAGTCAACATCCTGTAGTGCATAGATAATATCAAATCCACTAACCCAACAAATCACTGATAAAGAAAAAAGAACAGGCACTAGGGAAAATTGTCCAGTTACAGCCAAGTAAGCACCAATAGGAGCAAGAGAAAGACCGAGCCCTAATATTAAATGGCAGAACGGCGTAAATCGCTTAGCATAACTATACCCCAGTATTACTGTAAGTGCAACAGGCGATAAAACAAAACAGACCGAGTTGATCAACCAAGTGGTCGCAATAAATAATATCGCCATAACCACAGTAAAAGAAAGTGCTTGTGTGGGACGTATAACCCCTTTCGGAATTTCACGAGTAGCCGTTCGCGGATTTAATGCATCATAATGCCTGTCCAAATAACGATTAAACGCCATGGCAGCACTTCTTGCAAAAACCATACGTGCTACAACAAAAACAAAAAGGATAGAAAGTTGGGATGTGGTAAACTGATGTACATTGCTTTTGATTCCTAAAAAAAATCCAATAAACGCAAATGGCATCGCAAAAATGGTATGCGAAAACTTAATTAAACTAAAATAACTGGCTACTCGTTTAAGCATTCGATCAAGATGTTTTAATATTCTTTCTAACCAGTTCCCATAAAACTACGCCAGCCGCAGTGGCTATATTCAAAGAATGCTTCATCCCTAACTGTGGGATTTCAACTATAGCATCACATTGCTGAAGTGTTGACAGCTCTACCCCACTTACCTCATTCCCAAAAATGATAGCCATGCCTCCATTTTCTAATTTTGTAAGTTGAGGTAACGGAATACTAGTATCCGTTTGCTCTGCAGCAACTATTTTATATCCTTTTCCACGAATGAAAAGGATTGCTTCCTCCATCGTTTTAAAATGTAGCCAGCTGACAGAATCTTCAGCTCCCAGCGCAGTTTTTCTAATCTCTTTATGGGGGGGAAATGCAGTATACCCCACCAGGTAAATGGCCTCAACCAAAAAAGCATCCCCTGTTCTAAATACACTACCTACATTATAGGCGCTTCGAATATTCTCAAGTACTACTATAATTGGAGTTTTTTTGAGAACTCGCAGCTCCTCTATTGACTTTCTCCCCAATTCTTCCAATTGCAGTTTTCTCATGGAACGAAGGTAAGCAGGGTTCCTTATTTTTGTCCTCTTTCCTACCCGATCCTTATGGCGAAAAAAGCAGCTGGCGAAACACCAATGATGCAACAGCATCGATCCATCAAACAAAAGTATCCTGATGCGATTCTTTTGTTCCGTGTGGGGGATTTCTACGAAACGTTCGGCCAGGACGCGATTACAGCTTCTCGTATTTTAGGTATCACTTTAACCAAAAGAAACAATGGAGCCGCCGCTGAATCTGAGTTAGCAGGTTTTCCGCACCATTCGCTAGATACGTACTTGCATAAGCTCGTAAAAGCAGGCCACCGGGTTGCGGTATGCGACCAGCTAGAAGACCCAAAGCAAGCAAAGGGCCTTGTTAAAAGAGGGGTAACAGAAATGTTAACGCCGGGTACTACCGTTAATGATAAGATACTTGAACAACGAAACAATAATTTCCTACTTGCCATACACGTGGGCAATACAGGACAACTTGGATTAGCCTTTTTAGACATATCCACAGGTGAGTTATTTGTTGCACAAGGTGATCGTGATTATGCAGATAAGTTGATTCAAGGATTACCTACTGCAGAATTGATTATTCAAAAACAACATCAGCATCAACTCAAAGAACAACTCGGTCTAAAGACATATACCTACACACTCGATGAGTGGATTTTTGATGAGACATATACAAGAGAATTATTAATAAAGCACTTTCAAGTGCAATCGTTACAGGGGTTTGGAGTGGAAGAATTGACTCTGGGTCAAGTTGCAGCGGGAGCTCTTTTTCACTACTTGAAAGAAACAGACCACACGCATTTGCACCACATTAGTCGCATGCAGCGAATCGATCAGTATGAATTTTTGTGGATGGATCGTTTTACAATTAGAAATCTGGAGCTGATTTATCCCTCACGGGAAAACACCCCTACGCTACTATCTGTAATTGACAATACGCAGACCCCAATGGGAGGTCGTCTTTTAAAAAGATGGCTATTATTTCCCTTGATTGATTTAGAAAAGATTAAGGAGAGACTAGACGCTGTTGAATACTTGATCCAAGAAAAGGATCTCAAAACTGAACTGCGCAATTGTTTGAATCAATTGGGAGACCTAGAGAGACTAGCTGCCCGTCTTGCCTTACGAAAAGTGAATCCAAGAGAGGTTCGTTCCCTAGCTGAGTACTTGAAAGTAATCGGATTAATTTATACCCAATTACAAAATAGTAGTCAGGGTGCCTTAAAAAAAATCAGAACCCAACTTGACCCGTTATCTGAAACCTACCAATTAATTAATTCAACACTGCAAGAGAGTCCATCTATACAAATACAAAAAGGTGACGTAATAGCAGATGGAGTCAACTCGGAGTTGGACGAATTAAGGCAGTTGGCATCCAACGGCAAAAATTACTTGCAAAATTTACAAGAACGAGAGGCTGTCCGTACTGGAATTTCTTCTTTAAAGATTGGCTTCACTAGTGTATTTGGCTATTACTTAGAGGTAACGCATGCACATAAAGAAAAAGTACCTATCGACTGGATTCGTAAGCAAACTCTAACCAATGCTGAACGCTACATTACTACGGAGCTGAAAGAATATGAAGAAAAAATTCTGGGAGCGGAAGAAAAAATGTTAAAAATTGAGTCGGAATTATTTGACCAATTATTAAATAAGCTACAAGTCTATATATCTATTTTACAAAGGAATGCACAGGCACTGGCTACACTGGATTGTTTTTGCTGTTTTGCAACCAATGCTACCCAATATAATTACTGCAAACCGGTAGTGCACAATGAAGAAAAACTAGAAATAGTTAATGGTAGACATCCAGTTATTGAGCGAAGCCTCCCAGCTGGTCAATCTTATATTGGGAATGACCTCTACCTTGATAAAGAATCGCAGCAGCTTATTGTACTGACAGGACCCAATATGAGCGGAAAATCTGCACTACTTCGCCAAACTGCCCTATTATGCTTACTCGCTCACATGGGACACTATGTGCCCGCTTCCGCAGCAAATGTCCCAATCACAGACAAAATCTTTACCAGAGTAGGTGCATCCGATAATTTAGCAGGAGGGGAATCCACCTTTATGGTGGAGATGAACGAAACTGCCTCTATCATCAATAACTTAAGTAGCAAGAGCCTGGTTTTATTAGATGAAATTGGAAGAGGCACGGCCACCTATGATGGCGTATCGATAGCTTGGAGTATTGCTGCCTTTCTTCATGAATCGCCACACCGGCCTAAAACCCTATTTGCCACCCATTATCATGAGCTAAATGAGTTGGAAGAGCAGTATATCCGAGCTAAAAACTTTCATATCACTTACCAAGAATCTGGTAATAAAGTAATCTTTTTAAGAAAACTTGCTGCCGGGGGTTCATTACACAGCTTTGGGATTCATGTAGCGCAAATGGCGGGTATGCCACCCGCATTACTTAAAATGGCCGAGGAGAAGCTTGCTGCTTTAGAGAGCCTAACTCAAAAAACGGGATCAAAAAAGAATACAACACACACCATCAGTTCCCCAAGAGAATCTAACATGCAGCTTTCTATTTTTGAAGCCGAAAACCCCCAACTAACCGAATGGAAGGCTTTTTTGGAAACCATTGATATTGAGCGACTGACCCCATTAGAAGCCTTGGTGAAACTTCAGGAAATTAAAAAGAAAATAGGATAGTTTTCCCCACTCCGATTAGACCTTTTTGAAAAATATTGCCAATCAAAAAATTATACTACTTTTACGAAAATCTGTCTCAATGAAACTGCTCCAGACTACTGCCATTTTACTATTTTCTGCTGCTCTTTTATCCTCGCTCGGTGCTTGTAACAGAGACAAGGACCTTTATGTACGCAAAGAATTTGTACGTTCAGAAGTGCCTCTAACTGGTGCGCTTAATTTCCCTCCCAGCCCATCTCCAGCACTTGGATCAATGGATTTGAACTACAATACCGGTACTAAACTTTTAACTTATACCATTCGCTGGTCAGGATTATCAGGTCCCATCGCAACTGCTCCAATTCCTGGCATGTCCATTCACGGAATGGCACCAAGCGGATTTCCTGCTAATCCTATCCAGCTATTTTCACTATCTAGCATCATACGTTGTTCAACATTTACAAACAACAGTTGCGGATCCTATAGTGGCCGCTTGTTTGTTGATGGCGTCTTGATTACTGAAGAAAATCTTTTAAATGGTGTTTATTATGTTAGCATTAGAACTGCCGCATTCCCCAATGGTGAATTAAGAGGTCAGATCAAATTCTAATTCAAATATTTTTAAAATTTAACCCTGCCTTGGCGGGGTTTTTTATTTGGCGGGATTAAACCAAACAGATTCAGTATTTGTCGCATCGCCTTGATAATTGATCAACAGCTCCTCACCTACCTCGATTGCACGTACTGTTTTAATTCGAATTAATTCTTCTTCAAAGTCCATTTCGTACTCGCAATTACTAGGGCATCCATGATTATAAATTGGAATATACCCCAACGCCATACAACAAGACTGTCGATCTTGGCCCCATTCAAAAATATAATCATGTAAAAGGGTCTGATCCAAATGCAATCGATCAGCTGCACTCATTACAATGACTGGTGAAATTTCAATAACACAATTTGCTGCTAATGAAGTTGTGGCAAACACTCCCCTTCCATGAATCAAAGAGGGAGCTACTACTAATGAGGGAAGAATCATGATTTCAATTTGACACGAAGTACGCATTTTCCTTTGTACTTTTGCGGTCATGTCCACAGAGCAAACGCCTTCCATATTGGCTTTGGAATTTGAAGCATTACTGGCCCAAAAAGACCAGTCTCAGCTACATGCCTTCTTGGACAATCAGAACATCAGTGAGGTAGCCGAATTAGTGGAGAATTTTCCAGATGAAGACGTGACAATTATAGGTGCCATGTCGATTCATCGTGCCGCAAGTGTTTTTAAAATTTTGGACCTATCCAGCCAGAAAAGTATTATTCGAAAACTTCCTGCAAACACTACAGCACTTTTATTAAATGAACTTCCTGCAGATGACCGAACAGACTTTCTGGAAGAACTTCCCAGTAATGTTGTTCGGGAATTGATCAAGTTGCTCGACCCTGAGGAAAGAAAAATCACGTTATCCTTATTAGGCTACCCAGAAAACAGTATCGGTCGATTAATGACGCCAGATTATGTCTATGTCTATGCTACCGATACGATTAATGAAGTATTTGCGACAATTCGTAAATACGGAAAGGACAGTGAAACAATCAACGTAATCTATGTAATCAACGAAAAGGGTGAATTAATTGATGACCTCCGAATCAGTGATATCATCCTCAGCCCTCCAAACAAAAAAGTAGCAGAGCTCATTGATGGCAGAGTCATTGCCTTGCATCCCGAAGATGATCAAGAATCGGCCAGCGAGATTTTTAAAATGAATAATCGTGTGGCGCTGCCTGTTGTTAGTCAAAGTAATAAGCTTTTAGGAATCGTAACCATAGACGATATCTTGTGGGTTGCAGGAGAAGAGTTTAGTGAGGACATGCAAAAAATGGGAGGTACCGCCGCCTTAGAAGAACCTTATTTAGATGTTCCGCTATTCAAACTTTACAAAAAAAGAATTATTTGGTTGCTGATTCTATTCATAGGAGAAACGTTGACAATTGCCGCTATGTCAGGTTTCCAAAAAACATTGGAACATGTATTGGTGTTATCTACGTTTATCCCACTGATTATTTCTAGTGGAGGAAATAGTGGATCGCAAGCCGCCACCTTGATTATTCAAGCGATGGCATTAGGAGAAATAACAGTTCAAGATTGGTGGCGGATCGCGCGTAGAGAAATCCAATCTGGCTTATACATGGGTGTCACGCTAGGCCTGATTGGTTGTGGCATTGTATTAGGCGGGCATTATTTTTTAAATCTCTTTGGTGAACATTATAGCCAAGTTAGTATTGCCATTGGTGCTGCATTAGTGGGAGTAGTACTATGGGGCACGCTGATGGGTTCCATGCTTCCATTACTCCTTAAAAGGCTGGGCGCCGACCCCGCAGCTTCCTCAACCCCTTTTATTGCAACGTTAGTTGACGTCACAGGCTTATTAATTTATTTTGGGACAGCCTACCTGATGCTAAAAGATGTACTTCTCTAACGTTTTCTTTCTAATTTTTTTTATTAATAAGAGTATACTTATAAAAGTATTCTTTCTGCTTTTTTGATTAAGTCCTTCGAATATATTTGGACAAATTAATAACCTCCTATGTGCGGAATTGTCGGCTATACAGGAAATCGCGATGCCTACCCAGTAGTAATAAAAGGATTAAAAAGGCTTGAATACAGAGGCTATGATAGTGCAGGGGTAGCATTACATGAAAAAACACTTCGCGTTTACAAAAAGATGGGAAAGGTTGCTGATTTGGAAGAGCATGCAGTAGGAAAAGACATAAGTGGGAAAACTGGAATAGGTCATACAAGATGGGCAACGCATGGAGAGCCCAGTGATAGAAATGCACATCCCCATCTTTCTTCGAGTGGAAAGCTAGCGATGATTCATAATGGAATTATTGAAAATTATGCTCAACTAAAAAAAGAACTTACACAAAAAGGCTACGTATTTAAAAGTGATACGGACACAGAAGTTCTTTTGAACTTTATTGATGAAATCAAACAAAATAATTCATGCTCTCTTGAAGAGGCCATTCGAGTGGCCCTTAAAAGAGTTACAGGTGCCTATGTGATTCTTTTGCTTGATGCAGAAAATCCCGACACTATCATCGCTGCTAGAAAAGGAAGCCCGCTGGTGATTGGAGTTGGGAAAGGAGAACATTTTTTGGGATCCGATGCCTCACCCATGCTAGAGTATACCAAAGAAGTAGTTTATGTTAATGACTATGAACTGGCAATAGTAAAGTCCGATGAATTGATTTTAAAAAATCTGGGTAATGAAAAGCTAACACCTTATGTACAAAAGCTCGATATTGAATTAGCGGCAATTGAAAAAGGCGGGTACGAGCATTTTATGCTCAAAGAAATTTTTGAGCAACCTCGTACCATTTATGATTGCTTACGCGGTCGTCTAGATGCATCAAAAAATAAAATCACTTTAAGCGGCATTGAACAATACGCCAAGGATATATGCGCTGCCAACCGAATTATTATGATTGCTTGCGGAACCAGTTGGCATGCAGGCCTAACTGCAGAATATATTTTTGAGGAATGTTGCAGAATTAACGTAGAAGTAGAATACGCTTCTGAATTTCGATATAGAAATCCCATCATCAATCCCGGTGATGTTATCATTGCCATTTCTCAAAGCGGAGAAACAGCTGATACACTAGTTGCCATAGAAAATGCAAAAGAAAAAGGTGCCATTATTTTAGGAGTCGTCAATGTAGTTGGCTCTTCCATTGCAAGAATAAGTCATGCAGGCGCTTATACACATGCGGGACCAGAAATTGGAGTGGCTTCCACAAAAGCTTTTACGGCACAACTAGCAGTATTAAGTATGATTGCATTAAAAATTGCACAACTAAAAGGAACGTTATCAGCTGAACGCATCAATACATTATTGAACGAATTGGAAGCAATCCCCGAAAAAGTAGAAAGTATATTAGCCAACACGGAACAAATCAAAAAAATTGCACAACAATACGCGACAGCCCGAGACTTTTTATATCTAGGGCGGGGAACTAATTTCCCAGTGGCATTAGAAGGAGCTCTCAAATTAAAAGAGATCTCTTATATACATGCCGAAGGTTATCCAGCTGCCGAAATGAAACATGGTCCCATCGCACTCGTAGACGAGAATCTGCCTGTTGTATTTGTAGCAACTAAAGACAGCTACCATGAAAAAGTATTAAGCAACATGCAAGAGATTCGAGCTCGCAAGGGAAAGGTAATATCGGTTATAACAGAGGAAGATGAAACAGCGGCTAATCTAAGCGAGTCAGTAATGCAAGTTCCTCCATGCGACGAAATGCTCGCTCCTCTTTTAACAGTCGTTCCCCTACAACTCCTCTCCTATTACATAGGTGTTGCCAGAGGCTGTGATGTTGACAAGCCACGCAATCTTGCAAAATCAGTGACGGTGGAGTGATTAACTTAATCCTTATCCATGAATAGTATTAACAAACAGCCTCTTTCATCCTTGGGATTTGGATTTATCGATCCAGCCTTTATTCCAAAGGGAAAAGATGAATATTACCTGCGTAACAGGCAGTATCGCACAAAAACGAGATATAGAAAATTAACCGCAAAGGAAATTCAGATTTTAGTCCGAAATGATAACAGTGCGGACGACTGGAACAACCTTGAAGTTTCTCCTTCATTTGAACCTAAGCTGGTAAAACGATGTAGCTTTTTTGGTAAAATAAGAATTGGCAAGCTAGAACCTTTCTTTCATGAGTTTAATAATCTTCGCATGCCAGTCGGTATTTACAATAGCACCATCATCAGTTGTGACATAGGTGATAATGTTGTGATTGACCAGATTAGTTTTATGAGTCATATCATTACAGGAAATGATGTCATGCTAGTCAACATCAAAGAACTCTCCAGCACTGACCATGCTAAATTTGGAAATGGGGTCGTAAAAATAGGAGAAGACCCCGCTGTACGTATCTGGATGGAATTAGCGAATGAGAACGGAGGAAGAAAAGTGCTTCCCTTTAATGGCATGCTTGCTGCCGATGCATGGATTTGGTCTAAATATAGAGATGACAAAAAGCTATTAGATAAATTTCAGGAGTTCACCGATGATAAATTTGATCGCAAGCGGGGGTATTATGGTAAAATTGGAGATCGTACCGTTATCAAAAATTGTGATATCATTAAAGATGCTTGGATAGGTTCTGATGCTTATATCAAAGGAGCAAATAAACTTAAGAATATTACTATACTATCCTCTCCTGAGGCCTCTACGCAAATTGGCGAGGGATGTGAGCTAGTAAACGGCATAGTTGGCTATGGTAATAGAATATTCTATGGAGTGAAAGCCGTTCGTTTTGTGATGGGCACAAATGCCCAATTAAAGTATGGGGCCAGGCTGATCAACTCCTACTTAGGTGACAACTCAACAATTTCATGTTGCGAAGTACTTAACTCGTTGATTTTTCCCGGACATGAACAACATCACAATAACTCATTTTTGTGTGCCGCAACCATTCAGGGACAAAGCAACATGGCCGCAGGAGCAACGCTTGGTTCTAATCATAATTCAAGAGCCGCAGATGGTGAACTGGTTGCCGGAAGAGGATTTTGGCCAGGGCTTTGCGTAAGCATTAAACATAACTCAACATTTGCCTCCTATACTCTGCTCGCAAAAGGAGATTTTCAATATGAACTAAATGTTCCAATTCCTTTTTCATTAGTTAGCAATAGCTTGGACAACAAGGAACTTCACATTATGCCAGGATATTGGTTCTCTTACAATCTCTATGCACTTGCACGAAATAGTGAAAAATATGTAGACCGGGACAAGAGACTAGATAAAACCATTTACTTGGAGTATGATTTTCTAGCCCCAGATACTATAAACGAACTGTTGCAGGGGCTATCAATACTTGAATCAAGTGTTGGACGCGCTTTTCAGTCAAAAACAAAAAAGTCAACTTCTAAAAATGATATGGTGGTTGGTAGAAAAGAACTACTAGCTGCTGCAAAATGGATCGAAAACACCCCTATTTATCTAGAAAATATTGAAAACAGTAAAAGGCCAGTTAAGCTATTAAAAGTGCAGGCAGCCTATGATAATTTTAGAAAGCTGGTTCTTTATTACTGCATTAAGGAGCTAATCGGATCGACTCAGTCCTACAACAATTTCCTGAAATCATCACAAGCACTGTTTCAAAAAAATAAAGGCAAACGGGAAGAATGGATAAATGTAGGAGGGCAATTAATACGTAAAAAAGCTCTTGAACAGCTTAAGTCTTTTATCAAAAATGGAAAAATAAAGAGCTGGGATGAGGTGCATCAATGGTATCAACAACAGAGTAAAAAGTACAAGCTGGACAAACTTAATCATGCTGCCGCTATCCTACTAGAAATTACTAGAATTGCACCGCACCAACTTAATAAAAAAAGATTAATTACTCTTTTGGAGGAAGCAAAAGAAACAGAAAACTGGATAGCTAACCAAATCACTCTTTCTAGGCAAAAAGACTATCTCAATCCGTTCCGAAAAATGCTATATGAAACAGATACTGAAATGAAAGAAGTCATAGGAGCATTAGAACAAAATCCGTTTATTAAAAAACAAAATGAAAAAACGAAACAGTTTGCTAGTAAGATTGAAATAATAAAAGGACTTCTTTGATAATTTCGTGAAGCAAAAATCACTTTCGCTCCGAAACATACACCTGCGATAAATCGCGAATATCTCGCACGCGCTCCACTCCTAATTTTTTTAAGATTCGATGCTGATGAGTTCCAACTGTAGAGGAATGCAGTTTCATGATATTTGCAATTTCACTCACATAATACCCCTCAATTAAAAAATGACAAATTTCCATCTCTCTTGCAGATAATTTATTAAAGGGATTAGGAGTACGCTTCTGTAATAAATCTTCTGCTAGCTGATTAAGCAAGGAGGGGCCTAAATAAAAATCGCCATTTGACACCACTTTAATGCAGTTGACGAGCTCAATAACCGATTTATTTTTACCAATAAAACCTTTTGCACCTGCTTGTATGATCCATTTGGCATATATTTTTTCAGGACTAGCCGTAAAAACAATAATAGGTACGTTAGGTTTTTTTGATAGTATCTGTTGAACCAATCCTCTAGCATTGACAAATTGCCAATTGATTTCCATGATAATTAAATCATATTCACCTTTCTCAATATAATGTAAACCTTGATTTAAAGAAGTAAAGCAAACACAGGTTGCAGTCGGCAATTCTTTTTTAATTACCGCTTCAATTCCCGTAAGAATGATTTCTTGATTGTCGATCAATAAAATTGTCATGTTTTGTAGTATTAGTTAAAAATTTCTGAACTAGTACTACAAATTAGTCAAGCGCGTTAGCGTGAACTACAGAAGTAAATTTATTTTTTTGTAGAAAATAAACGACAGGCTATCGTTGTTTGATTAGCACTGCGCTAGCTACAGGTCGTTCTACACCATTATCTCCTGGTCTTACTGTTAATCGATTGCCGATAATCATAGAAGTAGAACCTCCTCCATCCAGATTTATTGCATCCGTACAACCTAATGATCGCATCATTGATGCAAGATCAGCCAGATTGACTCCCGGATATCCTGCGCTACTATTATCTCCTTCAACCGCCAGTAAAACTATTCTACCGCTGGTTGTATATCCAATAGCAGTACGTGGCCTTGAAGTAGAATTATTTATACTAATAAGCTCCTCCACATCAGAAATACGAATCGTCCCTCCACGCACTAACATGGGGGAGCCTCCAATTCCAGCTACTATATTCCATACAGAACCACCTGACGGAAACGTTTCAGTTGGCTGTAATTGGGGAGCTGATCCCTCCGCATTAGGACTTGGCGTCGGATACTGATAGATAAGATCATTACCCGCACCTATAGAGTAAATCCAGGCAGTTGTTGGTGCACCAGTTGAAGTAATTCCAAAGGCAGCCCTGGTCGGATAATAAGATGCATTCGAGCCATTGTAACTACGGGTAACTGCTTTAATATTTGGAGTAGCCACTACGTTTTCATATTTAACCAAACTATAAGATTGGTTACCTCCGAAATAACCACCGTTGATCGCAACATAGACCAATCCTGATTCAGCAGCGGCAAACTGACTTGGCGTTTTTAATGTTGAAGAAACAACGGGCTTGAATTCAAAACGACCTGTAGCATAATCTAAGGCAACACAAAAAGCCTTTACAGTTTTCCCATTATGAATTGTGTCAAATGTGAAGGCCTGTATGCCAGATGGAAAATTCTGAGATAATGTAGCAGAGTATTTCCAACCCGGAGCCAGGGTAATCAAAGGCGTAACAGGGGTTGGGGTTGGAGTTGGAGTTCCTCCACCACCGTTAGACGACTTTGAGCAAGCACTTCCACATAGGATAACTAAAGTGGGCAACAGCAATAAATAACGCCTCATAATAAGCTATTGATATAAATTAAAAGGAACTCGATTTAAAGTTTCGAAATAGAAAAAAACTTCTCCTTTAAATCCATTTTCACGATTTAGTCGAATCATATTTTTCATCAAATCAGCATCAGCCTGATAGCCATCCCCCAGCGAAGTAAGTAGTCCCGGAAAAACTTTGTCCATAAATGTGTCGGGAATTTGTGTACGAAGCTGCTTCAAAATTTTTTCATAAGCTGGTAAATTATACCGGTATAACTGAGGGATTATCCAATCTGCATATCCGCCTTTTAACCAAGCTGGCCAGTCTTGCAAATATTCTTCTTTACTCCAGGGAAATATACTTGGCGCCCAAGAGACAATACAATCCTTTCGCATACGCTTCACTGCATCGTATACTTTTTTACCAAATGATGAAAGATGATTGGCTTTCCATTGTATAAAAAGACTGTCTTTGGGCTGACTGGGAAAGTTCTTAGTGGGATTTTCTTTTAAAAATAGAGAGCGAGTATAACTATCAAATCCACCCTCTGCAGGCATTGCGGGTAATCGATCGTCGCCCTGAATCCCATCCACCTCATAATTCTTCACCACTTCCAATATCAATGACTGTAAGAGAGACTGAGGCCCGGGATGCAGCGCATTCCACCAATAAAAGCCATTCTTCTGCAACAACTCTCCTCGGCTATTTCGCCCACACCACGTTGGATATTTCTGTAACCATAAAGAATTCGTGTCTTTATATGCATAGGAAAAACCAAACTCAAACCAAGCATGTACTTTTAAGCCTGCACGATGTCCCTCTTCAATAATTTCTTTTAACGGGTCTCTCCCTAAAAATTCTGGATGTTGTAATACCCCAATATGCTGACGCTGCACCTGACTTGGATAAAGCGTATACCCTCCATTCCATACCACCACAAACAGTGTATTAAGCCCTGCTTGTTTTGACTGCTCCACAGCCTTTTTAATAGCAACTCTGGAATGCAATACTTTACTAGCTACATTTGTAACCCATGTGCCTCTTACTGGTAAATAATCAGACTTTTGTCCCAAACCAGTAATGGAGAAATAAAAAAAACAAATAACAATTGCGGCAAACTGAATAAAATTTTTCATCGCGGCTTAATTAGAAGCTGTTGAAGCAGCTTTATACTCCATGTATCTATTGTATAAATGATGCGCAGCTCCATAAACTGATTGCGGACTCATAAAGTGAGAAAATTCAAATGTGATTGCCTTATCATAGCCAGCTCTAGCAGCAGCTTCTAATTTTAATTTCAATTTTTCAAACTTAATAGGCAAAAACTTGATAGGCATGTCACGATCAAAAGACTCTGCGTTTGTCCAACAACGCATTCCATAACGGTCTGCCAGCTTTTTGTTGATGCTAAAAAAATCTTCTAGCTCATGATAGCTAATATGACCATCCTGAAAAGCCACTGCATCAACTGTTCCCTTAATTCCATCAAAAATCTCATTCCATTCCCGTTCATGATCTTCCAATGAGACAGCATCAACTTTTGACAATTGACCTGATGCAGCTAATACTGCTTTTTTACCATCAATCCATGGAGAAATAAATGTGGACAGGCCGCCACTCACATCTTTGCATTGTTTTCCTAATGTACTAAACGCCTCTATGGCCCCCTTTGTTTTTCGACTAATTTCCATACTTAAATACCAGCCCTTAAAAGAGGGATGATGGCCATAAGTCCTCCAAACCTCATCAATAACATATCGATTTAGATCAATTTCAGATTGCATATTACCGGTGTCCCAATAGTGTCCGCTATCATACAACCCAAAGTAAAAATGCATTCCATACTTATTTGCCAGTGAACAGAATAACTCAACTAAATCAATCGGAGGCTTAAAACAATTTTGTGTAGAAAGGAGGTAGGCCGAGGGATAGGTTAAAAAATCACGATACCCTGATCTAATCAAAATGACAGTATCTATACCCGCTTTCTTCATATGCACAAAATCCTGCTCCCATTCAACAGGTCCCCAATTTTGATGAGGAATATCATGGCTGATTTCGTCTAAAAATGTACCGGTAATTAACATAGTAATTAAATATAACTACTGTTATGATTTTGTTTCTGACTTTTTTAAAGGCACCAGTGCGCTCACTAAAAACGCAGGAATCGTAGATAATAACACCCAAAAGAAAAATTTCTCATATCCCCAGGCGTCACTAATAGCCCCACTAATCATTGAGGCCATTGTATAACCAAAATAGGTAATAGCACTGCCAAAAGCATAGTGAGCCATTTGGTAAGGACCTGGTGCAATCTGCTGCATGATAAACAAAATAATACCGATGAAACCAAACCCGTATCCAAAATGCTCAATTGAAATGGCAGCCCCGATCATCCACAATGATTCTGTTTGTGTAGTAGCCAAGTATGTATAAGCGATGAATGGAATATTAAAAAAACCACAAAGCAAAAGCAAGGTAGAACGACTAAGCCCTTTGTTAGAAACAAAATAACCAGCGGCCAATGACCCCAACACAAAAGCAGCGGTTCCATAAATCCCTGTCATTAATCCAACGGTTGCCTCTGTTAAACCAAGACCACCCGCTTGCCGCTCTGCTTTTAGAAAAAGGGGCATAATCTTAATAGCCTGGCCTTCGGCAAAACGATAAAGCACAATAAAAAGAATACCTGCCCAGATATTTTTCTTTTTAAAAAAACTAATGATAACGTCTTTCAATTTAGCAACCACCTCTTTACCACTGGTAGTTGCAATAACGCTCTGCTGAGGCAAAACAGAAGAATTATAAAACCCCAGCAATAACATTATGGCAGCATATATAGAAAGTACAATAGCCCAAGCGTCTTTATTTCCCAGCACGGGTATTAAAACGCCAGCTAAAAAAACCATACCGCCATTGGAGAAAAGTTTTGCTACATTATAAAAAGTACCTTGCCAACCTACGTAACGGGCTTGCTGACTAGCCGTTAATTCACTCAAGTAAATGCCATCCCCGGCCATATCCTGTGTAGCTCCAAAAAAAGCAATAGTTAAAAAGATGGCCACAGAAAGTGAAAAAAAATAATCCGTGTAAAGAGAAAGCACAGACAACACAAATAATAATGCACAGGCCAATTGTGAAAATTGGATATAAAACTTCTTAGTCTTGTACAATTCCATGAAGGGCCCCCAAAGAGGCTTAAAACTCCATGGCAATACAATGATGCCCGTCCAAAATGCGATTTGACTATCAGAGTAGCCCAAACTTTTATAAAGGAGCGTGGCTACTGTTCCTCCCAATACAAGATTGGGAAGTCCCATGGCAAACCAGGTTGTTGGAATCCAGCTAAGTGGATGTCGACGAGTTGATGACAAGCAGTTGGATTTAATAAATTATTTTAAAAACGTTTTGTGAATTTATAATAATATTTAAATAGATTAGCGAATCATTTTCAAAAAATTTCATGCGACTACTTGCCTTGCTGATCGGATTCGCAGCTATTATTACTTTCTCCTGCAAAAAGAAAACATCCGGTGGTGGTGGCGGAACCCCCAATCCAACCCCCACTCCAGCTTGGGATGTAAATGCAATAAGAGGAGCTTGGATTACTACTACTGCTAGTACTGCCCTTGACAGTAGAGATAATATCAAACAAATGGTAACCAATTGTAAGGCAGCAGGTATAAATCATTTATTTATTGTGGTGTACAACAACGCTCGTACTACGTATCCAAGCAATGTGATGAATAACTTAATTGGAAAACCAATTTTAGAACGATTTGCTGGCAGAGATCCATTACAAGAATGCATTGAAGAAGGCCATGCGGCAGGACTTAAAGTACATGCCTGGTTTGAATATGGCTTTTCATCCTCTTATAGCGCAAGCGGTGGTGCCATTGTTAATGCAAAACCTAATTGGGCAGCAAGAGATCTTGCTGGAAATTTAGTTGTAAAAAATGGATTTGACTGGTTAAATGGACTTCATCCTGAAGTGCAGCAGTTTTTAATTGATCTATTTAAAGAAGTAGTCAGCAATTATGCAATTGACGGAGTGCAGGGGGATGACCGTCTGCCTGCAATGCCAAGCACAGGAGGTTATGATACGTACACCGTCAATTTATATAAGAATGAAAATGGTGGTAATACACCCCCAACTACCGCGACCGATGCAACTTGGTTACGATGGAGAACTAATAAGCTTAATTTATTTGTCAAAAGGCTTCGTTCCGAAGTAAAAACAATTAAGCCAACCGTTTTATTTACTATCTCACCAAGCCCATACCCTTTTGGATACACAGAATACTTACAAGACTGGCCAACTTGGGTTGATAGTTCTTGGGTAGATGCAGTGCTTCCACAATGTTATCGATATGATATCAATGCCTACACTGCAGTGCTGCAACAACAAAAATCATATTACCGCAACCCATCAGTACCACTTTACCCCGGCGTTTTAATCAAATCGGGCACCTATACAGCAAGTACTGGTTTTTTAAGTCAAATGATACAGGCAAACAGAAATAATGGCTTCAAGGGAGAATCCTTCTTTTTCTATGAGGGAATTAAAGAAGTTCCTTCCTGGTTTAGCGGACAGTATCCATTTATTAAATAAGATTCCATGGTAATTCGCATCCTAACGGTAGCAAGTTTTTTTCTTTCTACGCTTTTGTCGGCTCAACAATACACTCGTTTTGTAGACCCCTTTTTAGGAACAGGTGGTCACGGACATGTGTACCCTGGTGCTACTGTTCCATTTGGAATGGTGCAGCTTAGTCCAGATAATGGCGTTGAGGGATGGGACTGGTGTAGTGGATATCATTACAGCAGTAATACCATTGCCGGTTTTAGTCATACACACTTGAGTGGTACCGGTATTGGAGATTGGTGTGACATTTCAGTACTTCCAATAACAGATACAACTCAAATACGATCAAAAAAAACATTCATTCCTTTTAGTCATCAAGACGAAAAAGCTAAACCAGGATTCTACCAAGTAAAAATGGGAAACGGTGTGTTAGTTGAGCTAACAACTACTGATCGCATCGGCTATCACCGCTATACATTCCCTGATAAAAAAGGATGGATCCAGTTTGATATGGGGTTTGCAATCAATTGGGATCAACCAACCGCAGGACTTCTTCAATTGGTTGACTCCGTGACATTGGTCGGGTATCGCTACAGCACAGGATGGGCAAAAGGACAAAAAGTTTACTTCGCTGCCCGATTCAATAAACCTGTCAAGGAACTATTATTTATCAATGATTCAATACATACTGCGAATAGAGCAGAGGGTAAAAATGTAAGAGTCGTGCTTCATTTCAATACTTTAAAAACAATTGAATGCGCAGTTGCACTGAGTGGTGTTAGCACAGAAAAGGCCTTACAAGAAATCAAACAACAAGTACCTGTCAGTTTTGAACAAGTTGCAAAAAGAGCAGAAAAAAGATGGGAAACAGAGCTAGAAAAAATCAAAATTGACACCTCCAACAAAGCACAAGCAACTCGTTTTTACACTGCGCTATACAGAACTTGTTTAGCACCCGTTATTAGCAGTGATGCGGATGGAGAATATAAAACGTACGACAATAAGCTTCGCCGCTTTACGAACGGAGTAAACAAATACACTATCTTCTCTCAGTGGGATGTTTTTAGAGCATTAAATCCATTATTCACCATCACACAACCTGAGCGATACAGAGATTTACTTAATAGCCTTTTAGCCTTCTACGAGGACAACGGACTTTTACCAGTTTGGGATATTAGTAGCTGGGAGGCTAACACCATGACCGGCTATCACAGTGTACCGATTTTAGCAGACGCAATTTTGAAAGATATTAAAGGATTTGACATCTATCGCACGTATGAAGCCATGAAAAAAAGCGCAAATCAAAAACAAAGAGGAACACCCGACTATATTAAATACGGTTATCTTCCGCAAGACAAACATGGATGGAGTGTAACAATAACATTAGAATACGCATTTGATGACTGGTGTATTGCACAAGTAGCAAAAAAACTAGGTCGAATGGATGATTATGAAACCTACAGCAAACGCGCATTATCCTATAAAAATTTATTTGATCCAACATCTGGTTTTTTTAGAGCGCGCAACAGTGATGGAAAATTTAAAGAACCATTTGACCCTTTACTCAGTGAACATGGTTTTGAAGGACAATACATTGAAGGAACCGCATGGCAACATAGCTTTTTTGTACCCCACGACGTAGAGGGTTTTGCAACTTTACACGGAGGGAAGGAAAAATTAATTCAGAAACTAGATCAATTATTTACTGCCCCGTCTGAACTTCACGGAGAGGATGTTTCCATAGATGTGACAGGCTTGATTGGTCAATATGCACACGGGAATGAGCCTAGCCATCATATCATCTATTTATACACGCAACTAGGAAGACCAGATAAAGCCGCACAATGGATCAGGGTAGTAGCCGATAGCATGTACAAAAATGGACCAGATGGACTCACCGGCAATGATGATTGTGGGCAAATGAGCGCCTGGTATATTTGGACTTCATTGGGACTATATCCGTTAAACCCAGCATCAAGTGAATACGTTTTTGGGATGCCCTTGATTTCTAAAGCGACCCTTGAATTGCCTCAACGGAAAAAATTACAGATTGAAGTAAAAAAAGTCAAAGGCGCCAATCAAAAGGGAATTGCTGCCATTCACTTAAATGGAAAAGAAATTCCGATTCGCTCTTTAACCCACTCTCAACTTTTAAACGGCGGAAAGCTTATTTATAGCATTTATGAGTAAACATAAAGTTTTTCATTTCATCATAAGTCTAATTACCTTATTACAAACAGGTTTCGCTCAAGAATTAAAAGGATCACTGGTTCCAAAAAAGGGCTTGTGGGTAAGCAGTGGTCCCCTTCAATGGGGCATGGGGTCAGAAATCAATTTTTTAAACGCTGACCAAAAGCATCACGAGTATTATTTTACCTGGTGGGAGCAAGATGCAGATACAACCAACAAAGAAAAAGATATTTTAATTATTGGCAGTCAAAATACTGCAGTGGATGGCACTCTGTCACTATTTAAATCGAAAAAACAAATCACATTAATACTAAATAGCACCTGGAATAAATCAACGGAGGGCATCTGCGATATTTTATATTTAAAAATATGGTTACCCTTTTTTAAAGAGGCGACTTGGTTCGATAAAAATGGCCATGAAATAAAACAGTCCTTCAATAATTTTGAGGATTCGGTCATCATAGCAAAAACTCCATTTGGGGATTTTAAATTTATCGCTGCGACCCCTTACAGAATTCGCAAAGACGATCATCCTTCATTGAAAGAAACTGATTACACATCCCGTTCACAGTACCTGTATTTTGAGGAGAAAAATATACCGCTTAAAAAAGGAGAACAGTTGTCAAGAACATTTTGGGTTGAGCAAATCGGAGAAACTAACCATCGCCTTTCAAAGAAAACCGACACAGTTATATTTAATGAACTACTAAGAGATGAAAACGCTTGGCAGCCAATTACCGGAAAGCTTGAGGTTCTCCCCCAACCTACGAGTTGGAAAAAATCAGATAAGGAGTACATTGTTTCAATCACACCAGATAAGCCATCGGACCCTCTTCAGCTATTATTTAATGAAACTGTAAAAAAATACTGGAAACAAGAAGCCTTTTTTAATCCATCCATCAGCGCAAAAGAAGATACTAGTTTGCCAGCTGAAGGTTATCGTTTACTAATCGATCAATCAATTAAAATTAATTATGGCAGCCCTGCCGCTCTTCAGTATGCAATGGAAACAGTGGGGCAATTAACTTATCAAAAAAATGGAACACTACACTTGCCGTATTCAGAAATAAACGATGTTCCTAAAATTAACTGGAGAGGCATTCATATGTTTACGGGACCCACTAGCTGGATGCTCCATAAAAGAATTTTTGAAAACGTCTTACTTCCCTTAAAGATCAATAAAGCGGTGATACAATGTGAGCAAGCAAAATGGAATAGTTTTCCTTCTGTTCACAACTCAATCAGCATAGGTCTATCTGATTTAAAAGAAGAATTCACATTTTTACGAACTAAGAATGTCGAACCAATCCCACTTATACAAAGCCTTGGGCATATGGAATGGTTTTTCAAGCCCTTAGAAAACAGAAAGCTGGCTACGAACCCCTCCTACCCATACACATTAAATGCTTTTAATCCTGTAGCAACAAAGGCGATTAAAAAAATATGGAACGAAGCCATCAATTTACTAGAACCTAAAACAATCCATGTAGGATTTGATGAAATAGGAATGATTGGATTTAATTGGCCTCGAGAAAAAGAAATTGACTTATTTAAAAAGCAAATTAATTGGCTAAGCAATTATTCGAAAAAGAAAAATCTGTCTTTGATGATTTGGGGCGATATGGGACTGGCACCAGGTGAAGGACCTGACGCTTGTAATGGAATTACTCCTTCCCGTGCTCTTGAAATTAGAAATAGCATCCCTAAAAATACGTGGGTTGCCGATTGGCATTATGTTGGCAATGCTGACCCCAATACCTACAAAAAGAATCTCTCCATTTGGAAACAATCAGGTCATAAACCTATCGCATCGCCATGGTTTATTGGAGAAAATATTCGTGGATTCACCTTAGCTGCTATAGAACAGCAAGCAGGCGTTTTGCAAACAACATGGGCAGACTTTGAAAGCAGCGAATCAAATCTTTTAAAAAATATTGAACAATTTGGCGCTTATGTACTAGCGCTCGATTATGCATGGAGTGGCCGTTTAGAGACGCCAAAAAAATTGCCCTATGACCCGATTGTAGAATTCACTTCCCGCTTCTACAGACAACCATTGCCGTTGGGACCATTAAAAGGATGGAGCTGGACGGGTAATGCTCAACTTTTTAATACCTGTGATACTAATTCCATAACAAGAGCCTCTACTTTTATAATTAAATCGGAAAATGAGAAATTAATTAGCGGTCTAAAATTTTCCTTAGCAACATCGCTGATTCTTCCTGAAGCTACCCCAACAGCCGCTTTACAGTTACTTCAAAAAAATAAAGTCATTTACGAAACAACTTTGCTTTACGGAAGAGAGATTAGAGCATCAGAAGATCCAAGACCCCTATTTAAGAGAACCCCAGAAAAGGATAAGGCTGAATGGTATCTTTTTTTAGAAACACCCCAGCAAATCGATCAAATACTCATCAAGTCACTTCATCCTGCTGCAGGAATTACAATTAAAGAAGTCAAATGGATTGATTAATCAGGAGCGCCAAAACAGTCTGTATCGATTAAATAAAATCGTTACCCCACTAACTAAAATGGTGAAAATAAGTCCCTTTAAAAATCCCAACAAGGGGGTGGTAGCCCAGCTATCCCAGGCAGAGCGCAATCCAAGAATAGATAAAATTGGAAGGATTAATAATGAGCCCGTGGCATACGCAACCAATGGATTTCGACCTAATGCCTCAAAAAACTTACTCACCAGATTGAAGAGCTTATTCGTTGCAAAATCAAGTAATAGAAGAACTCCCCAGCAACCATAACCGGCAGTAACAAAATAATAACTAAAAGTAGAAGGATCTTTCTTAATTCCTCCTTCATAAGGCTCCAATAATAAACCGATGAATAGTAAAAAAACACCTGCATTTGCCAACCGTTGCTCTGTAGATAAAGAGAAAGCGTCTCGAAATCGCATCCAACTAAGTAAGCCTAGCCCGATGATTACAAGAAAACTGAAGTTAAGATGAGTTCGCTCAAATAATAGAATCAACAAGCATATTAGTAAAATAAAAGCAAAAAGCGAATTAAGAAGGGTACCCGTACTAACTGCAGTAGGTTTTTGCTCATTGGCGCGTATCAATAACCAGTCTCCTACCCATGTACCGGGTATAACTATAAAAAGATACTTGAGAAAATAAAACTTATATGCCCAATCAAACGAATAGCCAACAATTTCTTTGAAATAAAAAAATTGCTTCACTCCATTTTCACTCGGCTCTCTTGCAGATAAAATAATAGCAGCCACAGCTATTAATAAAAGCCCCCTTACAATTGGGCGATTGATTGTAAAAACATAAATAATTCCTGTGAATAATGCCATGTTAGCCAACACAACGATGATAATATCACTTCTATAAAAATCAAACCCATTTCCATCGCTAAATGGAAGCTTCACCAATAGAACAATACCTATAAAATAAGAAGTAGCTTTTAATAAGCGCCATACGAGTGTAGACTGTTTACCCTTAGCATCATAAAACTGACCAAATAATAATAAAAATCCAAAGACTGAAAGAAGGTGATCATTGATAGAAGGATGCTCACTTATTACCCATGCTTTGCAATGCTGAAAAAGCAAGGCAAAAAATAGAAGTTGAAAAAATCGTCTTCCTGCAATTCCGCATAATTGTAATTTGGAGAACCCTTTCTTCATATTCGCAGATACAGAAAAAGAAATGGCAGCTCCCATACAAAACAAAAAAAGGGGAAACACCAAGTCAACCCAGGATATTCCGGGTAGTACAGGATTAAATTGATGCAATGGCGGAGGCACTTGGGCATGATACATCCACGCAGGCAAAATATCACCAAATGCAATACTTCCAGATAATACCATCCCAAAGATGGCAATTCCACGTAACGCATCTACCGCTTCTACGCGAGAGGATTTCAATGCTTGATTCATGGCCTTACTATTAATTTGAAATTAAATAAAAAAGGGGTACACTCGAGTTGTACCCCTTTTCTTATAATCAAACCATGCTTATTGCCAACCTGGATTTTGAAGGATGTTTTTGTTCTTATCGATTTCACCCTGCGGAATAGGCCAAAGCTTATACTTGGCATTCGTATTAACGCGCGATTGTGCGCGGGTCTTCAAACGCTTTGTAATACTTGCAGCAGAATAAACGGGTAAACCATTTGCATTAAACGTAGGTGTCTCTGCAGGATCAGCAGGAATCAGCGAAACTCCTACTACAGGCATTGTGTTTGCCGTTGTATAGAGATCCCAGCGACGAAGGTCGATTAAACGAAGCCCCTCTCCTGCAAACTCTACCGCACGCTCTCTGCGAACTAACTCTCTCAATTCAGCAGCAGAACCACTCGTTACAGCTGGCTGACCCGCACGACCACGAACGGCATTGATCGCAGAAAGTACAGTTGCATCTGTTTCACCTAACTCAATTTTTGCCTCCGCATAGGTTAATAATATTTCAGCATATCGCATGTTAATATAACCCGTCTTGGTCTCCCAAGAGTACTGCGTAGAGTCAACATATTTTCTCCAAACATAACCTACTCCCCCACTTGAGCCGGTTGCTCCTGCAAACCATGGAGAAGCCAAAAATCCAATCCAATCAATATTGCTAGAGAGGTTGTCATACACACCTGTATTCCAGTTAAACTTGATACGGGTATTTGAATAAATATTGAAAATTGTTCTCTCCTTGGGTTGTACATAAGGCAAAGACGGGGCTTTAGCGGTCATGTGCACCATGGTATCCCCTTGCATATACAATGTCCAACGTAAACGGTTGTCTCTGTTTTGTGAAGGTGCAGCAGCGCTGTACACGGCAGACTGGTCAATACGCTTACCGTCACGGCCTTCAAATAGATCAACTAACTGCTGACTCGGAAAATGGCTGCTCTGAGAAGTTCCAACCTGACGAGGAATGGTCAATACACAAAGCCAGTTTTGTGGATCCAAGATGTCAGTAGGATAGGTTTGAACAAACATTAACTCACGATTTGTATTGGTACGTTGACCTGTCAGCATGAACAAATCTGTGTAACGTGGGTTAAGCCCGTAAGCATTAGAGGAAATAATTGATTGTGTAGCTGCTTTTGCAGTTGGATAATCTTTAATCAACATAGCTAAGCGTGCCTTTAATCCTAATGCTACTCCTTTGTTAACACGACCATATTCTATTACTGGGGCAGCATTAGATGCATCAAAACCAGCAGCTGCTTCATCTAGATCTTTATAAAGGTCAGCAACTACAGTCGCCACAGGAGTGCGGGAAATTGTCTCATATTCACTGGGGTCAAGTGGCTTTCTGAAATACACTGGATCGCCAAACCATCCCATGATATGATAATAGCCCCATGCACGCAGTACTAGTGCTTCAGCACGAAGACGAGCATAACGAGCAGCAGAAACATTACCTTGTCCCTTCGTCATTCCATCCAACATAATATTGGCACGTGTAATCAACTTATACGCCTGATTCCAAGCAGTACTCGGTAATGTATTACTAATCAAAAATGGACCGCCATCACCCATGGCAATCTGATCTTCTGCATTACCGGTTCTTTTTATTGCCAGATCCGTTGTTGATTCAATAGCAAATAATAATGGAGTGTTATTTGGAAATTGCCAGAAACCAGCGGCATAAACTCCATTTAGAGCAAGGTTCATCTCCTCCTCTGTTTGCATGAAAGTGGCAGAAGAAGCGCTATCTAATGGCTGTCGATCCAAAAACTTATTACAGCCAGATAACACAACAACTGTTGCCATCAACAGTATTGAACTTATCTTTTTCATAATTAATAATTTAATTGATTAGAAGTTTACGTTTACACCTACAGTCATTGTCCTCATGAGCGGATAAAACTCTGCATTAGCATTGTTGATTTCAGGATCAAATCCATCCCATGCTTTTGTGAAAGTGAGCAGATTTTGTCCGCTAACATAAATTTTAGCTCCAGTAAGTGGCATTCCTGTCTTTTTGAACCAAGAAGCTGGGAAACGATAAGCAATGTTTACGTTCTTCAAACGGAAGTAAGAAGCATCACGAATCCATTGAGAAGATGCCACATAGTTGTTTCCGCCACTTCCTGAAGGAAGCAAACGAGGAAATCTTGCGTTTGGATTAGAAGGTGTCCAATAATCCTTGTGCATTTTTAAAAGAGAGGCCGCAAAATCTGAGCTTGCAAATGGCACAGCTCCTGTACCACTGTAATAGTTATTACGCAAACCTACCCCTTGACCAAAAATGCTGATATCTAAATTACCAATAGACAAATTCAAGTTGAGACTGTATTCATAGCGAGGGAAATTATTGCCAATAAACGTGCGATCAAAATTATCAACCTTTCCATCGGGCTTTCCGTCAGGACCACTGATGTCAGCATATTTTACATCTCCTGGCTTTGACCCTACAGTTGGATTAGAGCTCCATGCAGTACCAAATTGAACTGGAGAATTCTTAACATCATTAGAGTCGGCAAAATAACCGATAGCCTGGTATCCAAAGTAAGACCATAAAGCCTGCTCAGGAGCTGTTCTGATTGATCCACCATCTAAGAAAGGCACACCGGGCAACGTAAGTACTCTGTTGCGCACATCAGAAAGCATTGCAGTTACATCAATCTTAACTTTTGAAGAAAGTGCTTTTTTATAGTTGGCACTCAATTCCCATCCACGGTTTTCCATTGAACCTGCATTCACAAATGGTGCATTCAATCCCACATAATTAGGAATTGGGCGACTCAACAACATTTGTTCAACCTTACGACGATAGATTTCTGCAGTGAAAGTCAGGTTATTTTTTATAGTCAAATCCACCGCAATATTGGCCTGCTCGGATTGTTCCCAAGTAATGCTTGCATTTGGAGCGTCCAATAATGCATAACCCAATGTGTTAATGTTATTGAGGTAAGTATTGGTTCCATTGATAGGATTGGAATAGGTAGATGTACCAAAATTCACTGCAAAAGGATAAATCTCTGGCAAAGCCTGATTTCCTAATACACCCCAAGATCCTCTCAATTTACCAAATGTGATAACTTTTGAAAGTCCGCTAAAGAAATTCTCTTTAGAGAAAATCCATCCAGCAGATGCAGAGGGGAAGAAGCCCCATTGCTTTTTAAGTTCCTGTGAAAAACGAGATGAACCATCATAACGTCCATTTACCTCTAAGAAATACTTATCGTCATAATTATAATTTAAACGTGCGTAAAACCCTGCTAAGGCTGTTTCATATGCAGAACCGCCATTGTTCAGGTTTCCACTACCCAAACTCAGATAAGGCTGGTTAGGATTGAGGAATCCAGTTCGAGACGCGGAGATACCAGAATAGGTGAATTCCTCTGTTTGCGCACCACCCAACAATTTGATGGAGTTAGCACCAAATCTTTTAGACCATGTTGCTTGCGCTAGGTAAGTTGTGCGAACATTCGTAGAATAAGACTCGCCAAGGCTTGTTGTTCCAGGCCATACTCCCACTTTATCATAACCTAATGTGACCAAATTGGGCACATAAATATCTACGTTCTTTACAAAAGTTTTTCCATTTGGAGTCCAGAATTCACGAGCCCAGTAACCTTCAATC
>Ga0129333_10000799_pt1 | contig 27550 bp, 18 predicted proteins | sample CPB6_08_DNA_FD_94474 | JGI IMG/M metagenome (GOLD analysis project Ga0129333, IMG submission 94474) | Freshwater to marine salinity gradient microbial communities from Chesapeake Bay, USA - CPBay_Sum_0.6_0.8_DNA | ecosystem: Environmental > Aquatic > Marine > Coastal | place: USA: Chesapeake... | reverse complement strand
TGGTGGTATGAATGTATATACTAACTGGTGTAATGAACTATCTACAAATGCGGAAGTAAGATGTGCAATTGAATATAATGGTAAAAACTTTTTTGGTGGTGATTTCACACTAACAAGTGTTCTTACTGGAAGTCCTATTAATATTAATTTTTTTGGTTCATATCTAACTGCTTCAAGTTGGACGATATGCGACAGCAATAGTTTTAATAGCATTGTTGTTTCTTGTTCTAATTCTGTAAGTGGTTATGTTTTAGTAGGCGGTGCTTTTACTCATACCTCTCCTAATTATTTATGTTATATTGATAGTGCTACGCCTTCAAATCCATATATAGCAGTCAACATTTCACCCAGTTCTTTCAATTCATTAAATAGTGTATCTAATTATAATAGTGGTTGGGACACTATAATAGATAGTGGTGGTAATGTGTGGATAGAAAGCAGTTTGAATAATTGGATAAGTAAAGGTCAAGCATATGCAAGTGGAAGCGACGGGGCGGTTCAATTTTGGACTTATGATAATAATGTAAGAGCAATATTCAGCAACTACTCATATCACCGCATACCAACAACAAACCCGCAAAATTGCGTCTTCACACTTTCAAGTGGTAATTTTAAGTTTAACGGGGTTTTATATACTTCATATACCATTACTGTTCCAGATATGGCAGGATATTTTATAGGAGATGGTGCTGGTATATGGAGACCACTTGGTTATAATCCATATTCAACATTTTCCTAATTAAGTGATTTTTACAATATGTTTAGTAGTGTTTTATAATTAAATAAAAAAAATTATCTTATTTAATTATATATAATAAATATGTCTGTTTCAAGTATTATAGATAGTTCAACAGGTAAAATATATGATAATTTAATACCACAAGGTGGAGGTGTTGCACTATTAAAAGGACAACTAATTACATCTGACGGAACAACAGAACAAGCATTCCCACAAGTTGCACCAGCAGACGGGACATTTCTCTCATATAATTCAGGGCAACCTCTCGGTCTTCAATATGTAGCAATAGCGGGTGTGACACCATTAGATTACCAACAAATATTATCAGCGGACAACGCTAATCAAGCTCACGTTATTCCAGCACCAGCCCATAATGGTTATGTTCTTACTGCAGATACTGACCCAGCAAATATTACAGGTCTGGCTTGGAAAGCAGTAGGTGGTTCTGGAACTCTGTCGGCAAATACACCACTTATAGATGAAGAAGACCCTGTCACGCATGATAGTAAGTTGAGTATTAATTTTAGTGCAAGTGTGGGAGAAATACCGTATGGAAATGGGACAGCAAAAGAAGGTGCATTAACAAATGTTCCAACAGCAGGTCAAATATTAGGAATTAATAATGGCGTTCCTACATGGATTAATGCTGGTGGAAGTGGAACAATTACAGCAAACCCACCACTATATGAAGAAAATATCAGTGGTGCAAGTAATATATATTTAGGCTTCGGTGGTGCAATCGGACAAATACCATATGGAAATGGAAACGCAAAAGAAGGCACAATAACTAATATTCCAACAGCAGGTCAAATATTAGGTATGGCGGGAACACCAGCAGTCCCTACATGGATTAATGCTGGTGGAAGTGGAACAATTACAGCTCTCGCACCACTTACAGAATATGCCGACGGTAATGCAAGTAAAGTCGCCGTTGATTTTACAGGAAAGGGAGACCTTATTGTAGGTGGTGGCGTTCAAGTTGGAGGAAACCCAGTAGCAGGTTTAATTTTACCATTAGGTGCAGATAAGCAAATATTAACAGTCAACACTAAACTTGATAAAGGAATGGAATGGGTTGACCCACCTACAAGTGTAAATACAGTAATCGTTAGAAGTAATGACGCTACAAAAGTAATAGACCCACCTAATTCAAATACAGAAACTTTAATACTTGTAGCAGAAGATAGTGGTGCAACATGGGACGCAGAGCCTTCTTCGACTTTCGGGTTTCCATCTGCAAACTATGCTATGCAGTATATTTTTGTATCTTCTAATGGTAATGAATATGCTGTTAATATGGAATATATACAGTCTTCTGGTGCTGTGACTTATCTAACGGCTTGTTTATATCAGACGTATCCTAATAAAGTTGAATGTGCAAGATTTTATGGAATGGGGAATGTCACGCCCACTTTTATTTGTAATGTTTATGAGTATGCACCTAATAATATAATATTAATGGGAAGTTTCGTTCAAGTAATTCCACTAATATCAGGAGGACAAGGCTTTCCATGTTATAATATAGCAAAGTTCGACAGCACAACTAATTTAATATATACTCCGTTCGCTCAATCATGGGGTCTCGCTCCATTATTTCAAAATGCTCCATTAGTTAATAACGGAAGTGTTCAGGGTTGCTTTTCGATAGGTGGTGCTGAGAGAGTTTTTTATGGTTCATTTAATTCTGCTATGGGGACATCTGGTGGTTCTATTGACGACGGCTACTTAAATGTAGCGATATTGAATGAGGCAACAGGAGCATTTTTAAGTTCAGCCTCTACAACTACCGCATTAAAATTAGGTTTTTTTAAACCAGCAGGACACGACCCAAACTATCCACTTTATGTTGGTGGTGAAATTAGAAGTATCGTGCAAGATATAGGTGCAGTATCATATTATGTAGGTGGTGATTTTACAAATTGTGGAAGTATCAGCACTAATGTAGCAATAGAAGGAATGTGTGGATACAACTATACTTCATATGTGAGTTTCCCACCAGCCACTTCATTAGGTGCAAGTCCGATAATTATAAATAGTATGGTCACAAGCTCAACAATAAATAATCATCTTTTAGTATGTGGTTCAATAACTAATAATATTTCTTTTATTAATTTTACAGGCGGAGTTTTAACACCAGTTGCTATTACTGGAACAATACCACCAGCAGGGCAAGTAGGGGGATACGGTTGCATAGATAATGCTGGGTTTATAATACCAGCACCAGCACAACCAGCAGTTTCTATGGATGTTGTTATGCTTTTTAATCCTTCGACATTACCAGCAATATCAACAACATATTATTTTACAGTAGCAAATGGAACAGCATCCACAGTTCTACCAGCAACTAATATCATATATAGTAATGATTATATGGGATTAAATATTACGGTAAATCCTTATCTTGGAACAATTACGCCACCACCTCAACCGACACTTCTTGCACTGGGGTCTAATGCTGGATATTTATGGGATACAGATGTCACGCCTACTATGACATTTAATATGTTAGTCGGTAAGTTTGTTAATAAATACACTAATCCACCATATTCTAATTTTACCATGACTGCGGGAAGTTCTCAGAGTTTTATAGCAAGTCAATCCGCCACAAATTGGATAGTCACTAATGGAATAACGGTCGGCGGTGTGTTCAGTTAAAATAAGATATATTTAGAATACCATATTTAAAAATATTTAGGATAATTAATATATACATTATAAATTATTTTCTAATAGTATTATATAAAATGTCTATTTCGTCTTCCGCAAACTATTCAGCCGATAGGGTTTTTTCTCCCGTTCTTCAACGTGGAACTTTAACATTCGTCGCAACTCAGACTTGCACCGTGCCTTGTGTTTCGATTACCTCCGACTCAAAGGTTCTTTTAACTATTAGAACCCAGACCGCAAGAACAAATCCCGACGTTGGTCTCGACGGTCTATTTACTACTACTATTACCGCTGGAACTGGTTTTACTTGTGTCAGCTTGGACGTTGCTTATGCTGGAACTGTTGATTATGTCGTCGTTGACGCACCTTCCCCTGTCGTTAATGTCGCCAGTGCTTAAATAAATCTATTATTTCATAATTTCACTTATTAATTTAGTAATAAGTAAAATTAGTGCAACTTTCTTACCGATTATTACAGTAAATAATCTATTATACTTATATTTTTACTAATTTATTTAATAATTTGTGTAATAATCTATTTAAATTAGACTTTTACTGTAATAATTAATTAATTATTACTGAAATAATCCAATATAATACAGTAATAATCTAAAAAAGTCTATATATTTTACAGTAATAATATAAAATATCTAAAAAATGTAAAAATCCATTATATTAATAAATTAATGATAAATAATATTTAGAAGTATAAAATAATATCTCTAATAATTATATAATATAATGTCTTCAAGTTCTCCCAGTCAGATTTATTATGACTTAGATGTCGTAAATACTTTAAATACTGCTACTAACAATGCACAGTCCAACATTTCAAATAAACTAACATTTACAGAGGTCAGGTCTTCACCTATTTTAGACAATCCGTCAGATTATTTTTTATCGATAGTAAGGTTTAGTTTAGATACTGCTGGTGCTATGCCTTGTGTTCTACCTCAGATTAATTTAGATACTGCGGTAGGTTCATTAGACTATCCTAACGAGACAACCTATTTTGTGACTATGAGATATAATGACGGTGTAAATCCTGAGGTTTATGCAAAAAAGCGTGTTATATTCATCCCTCAATCATTCTCTCAAACTGGTCTAAATGGAACACCAGAAGCACCCACTGGTATTCTTGATTTAGTAAAAACAACCTCACCCTATTATTGGATTTCAAACTTCCAATTCTTTATCAATATGATTAATAAGGCATTAGAGGATTGTTATGCTCTTTTATATGCAAATATTAATGTTGCACCGTATTTACCTTTACCTGCTGATATTCCACCTCCTACTGGATACGCACCTTATATGCTATGGAATAACGACGACAATAAGGCTACGCTTGTATTCCCCAATATAACACCTTTTTCATGGAAACAGACCCCAACTTCGACTGGCACTTCAAAACTATCGCTCTACTTTAACAATTCTTTATATACATTATTTAGTTCATTTGAGACAATATTGAATGCAACATATTTAGACCCTGCTGTTGTTGGACTGGACGCAAATGAAGCCAACTGGTTCTTACAAAATTATGCAAAGTATGGCACAAATACAAACACCGCTGGAGATGTATTATATATGGAACAACCTTATTCAACAGGTGCAATAATGTCGCCAATTCAATCATTAGTGTTTAATACTTCTCTCATTCCAATTCTTCCACAATTAATCGGTATTCCCAGAGTTTTAGGAGGCACTAATATTGGAACGGTAAGCGTCGGACAGAATGATAATATAAGTAATGAAATTACAGATTTAGTGGTCAATTTAACAAGAGGAGATGAATACTTCCCATCTGTTCTTTATTTACCTTCCGCAGAGTATAGATTAATTGATTTAAATGGTAATGCCCCAATTAGTGCAATTCAAATTAGTGTGCAATGGAAAGATATTTATGGAATATACCACGATTTTCTTTTACAGAATAATTGTAATTGTTCCCTGAAAATTATGTTTAGGAAAAAGTCGGAGGGTTTAGATTAACATATAAATAATTTATTTTAGTCAATTTTTAAAAGATTAATTATTTAAATATATAATCTTTTAAAAAATATTATCTCATTTAATTATATAACAAATGTCCTCCGCTGATTTTGAAAAGGTATGCGTCCAAGACGACGTGCTTAACACGACTGATAAAGTCCGCTATGCTGTATTTAAGGGTGCTCAGAACGTGACCCCCAGTCAATATGAAGCCATCTCTAAAAGTAATTCCAGTATTACTTGGAATATACAATTACCGAGTGAGTCGACGGTATTCTCTCGACGCATTATGGTTGAAGTTGATATGACAGTGCAACTTAAAGCGTCTTTCTCTGCTACTGCCCCTGCTGGTTCAGTTCTTTTTAACTATGGCTATGCTTCTGCTCTCGGACCATTCCCATTCCATTCTCTCTGTAATACCGTCCAAGCAACCATTAATAACAATACCGTCTCCCAGAATATGAGAGATGTTATGTATCAGTTGCTCCGCTTTAATGACCGCAGAGAACTTGCACGATACAATAATGCCTGTCCTACTATGTATGACTCCTATTTGAATTATCAAGATTGTCTCGGCACTAATAACAACCCTCTCGCTGGTTGGAATAATGTAAGCAACGACCAAGACTTCCAGCCTCGTGGTTCTTTTCAACTTATTAGTGTCACTGGTAATTTTGTTAAGGGCGACCCTAATGCTCCCGACCCTCTTGAACGCACTATTCTTATCAGATTTAAGACCCAAGAGCCTCTTATGTTGTCTCCTTTTATCTGGTGTGACCCCAAGAGCAATAATCAAGGTATGTATGGTGTGCAAACTCTTAACTTTGTGTTTAATTTAGGTCAAGCAAATCGTATCCTCCGTCTCGCAAATCAGTCTAACTTTCTTAACGGTATTGCTACTGTTTCTCTTCCTAATAATGCTATTGGAACAGCACGACTTCTTATGGAGTTCTATACTCGCCAACCCAGCGACCTCGTTTCTTCACGCAACGTTGTGCCTTATGCCGAGTATCCTCGCTACATTACTCCTGCCCCCGCCGTTAATGCTGGTGCTGAAAGTGGTCTCCAGAACTTCCAGTCAATTCAACTCAACTCTGTTCCAGATAAACTTATTATTTGTGTTCGTAAAGTTCTCGGTTCTCAGTCTAACTTTGAATCTGATAGTTTCCTTCCTATTACTGGTATTACTATCAACTTTAACAACAAAGCGGGTCTATTATCTGGTGCAACCCAGTGGGACTTGTGGCGTATGTCCGTTGAAAGTGGAAGCAACCAGACTTGGGCTGAGTTTAGTGGCTATGCTCCTCTCGGTAATCAAACCCCATATACACCTGCTGACCCCACCCATATTGGTATTGCTGGTTATAAACAAGTTTCAACTTGTGGCTCTGTTCTTGCTCTGGAAATGGGTCGCCATGTTGAACTCGACGACGTCTACGCACCTTCCTCAATCGGAGCATTCCAACTGCAGTTTAAAGTAAATTATACCAATAATACTGGTGCTAATATTAACGCTAATGACTATGAAATTGTCCTTATTACCATGAATAGCGGTGTCTTCACAATTGAACGTGGAACTTCACAAACTTTTACTGCCATTCTTTCTCGTGCAGATGTTCTCTCTGTTTCTTCTCAGCCCAGCGTTTCCAAGTCTGCCGTTGCACGTCTCGTCGGTGGTTCATGGGAAGACAGTTTTAAATCTCTATGTGCTTCTATCGCACCTCTGGCTGGAACTGCTGAAAAGGTTAAGAACTTTATTTCTGGTGAAGGCGTTAGTGGTGGCGGTGCAAGTGGTGGTCGTATGAAGAAACATCTGGCTATGTAAATTAAATATTAAGGAATAATTTTTATCTTATAAGATTATATAAGATGAAGTTGAAAATCCCTAAAATCCCTCTCCCCAAGCCTACCTCTATTGAACTATCATTTAGACCAGCCCCAACTGTAAGGCTTAATTTTTAAATAAAAAATAGGCGGACACCTATGTATAGATGTCGTAAGTCCTATTTAGGGTTTTTAGTAATTGTTTCTCCCTACCATTCGTCGCTCGACATTTTTTATTCGTAAAAAAAACAACCCTCCACCCCATTATTAAAATGCTATTTAGTTGCACCGTTGTAGCTCAGAGGCAGAGCGGTGGGCTCATAACTCACAGGTCAGGCGGTTCAAACCCCCTCGACGGTATTTAAAGAAATGTTATTTTATTTAGTATATATATACTAACTAAAACTACTTAAAGAAATCTCATTATATATAATTATAATGGAAAGAATGCAACGCCCTACCGCCAACACCGCCGACTTGAATAAGATTAAGGAGAAAGCCTATATGGAAATCGCCCTTAATAATTTATTTCTTGATTTAGTAGATTACGCCGACATGACTGAACTTGAAGTCCAGATATGTTGCACTTTTGAAAATGATTTATATGAAAGAGAAATGAAAATGTTTATAGATAAAATAAAATCATTCACTTCTATTGCTGAAAAAGTTATATATTTTGTTAAGGTCTGGAAAAGACTGGGAGTAGTGGAGTCCTTTATGAACTGTGAACTTTACGCTAATTATTTTAAGTTTTATAAAGATTTAAGTGACGACGATTACAACCAACTGGCTATTAAATATATTGTAAAAAACAATTTAGTATAAATTAATATAGTTTTTCATATTGTAATTAATTTATTATATAATATTATTTTCTAATGATATTATATAAAGAAAATGGCAAGTTATAAAAACGCTTACAATCAGGCAATCGCTCGTAGGATGCACCATCTGAACGTCGCCAATTTGAAAAATGATTATGCAAACTCGTTAGAACAGCCGTTGCACGGAGGTGGAATGAGCGGGGGCGACTTTTGGTCTGACTTTGGTGACGGTTTTATGTCAGTTATGAAGCCAATAGGTCAAGTTGCTTCTACCGTTGCACCATTTCTACCTCTTCTCGGACTTGGGGAAAGTGGCGGTGATATGTCGGTTAATGCCCCTTATGTAGGTTATAAATATGGTCAAGGTATGAGTGGTGGTGCAATCCCTAACGACGGTATTCCACCTTTTAATGTTCCACAAAATGCGGGAATGAGCGGAGGTGGTGTTAGTGGTGGTTTAAGCCGTAAGGTGGGGTGTGGTTTAAGTGGTGGAGATGAAATTAGTGATACAGACCATCCCGTATTAAACAACCCAGAACTTCAAGCCACCATGTTTCTTGGTGGTCGTAAGCCTTCATCTGTAAGTAGGGCGGAAAAGAAACGACTGTTGCATAAAGCACTCGCAGATATGCTTTTACAGAGGCAACTTATGGCGGTTCATGGTAAAGGGTTAAGTGGTGGTGGTATGAGTGGAGGCGACTTCGACTGGTCTTCTCTTCTATCGTTCGCCCCTCTTCTTCTTGGTCTTGGTATGAGTGGCGGAGAGAATGGTTATGACGACCTCGCCGAGTTTGAACCTTTACTAACTGGTCTTGGTATGAGCGGAGGCGATTTTTGGTCTGATATAGGTAAGGGGTTCTCGGATGCGTGGAACTGGGTGACTGATACTGCTGTCCCTGCTGTTATAGGTAATTTAGACACAATTGGTAAAGTCGCTGATACTGCTGGAAAAATAAATAAAGCATATCAAGGTAAGGGCGTTAGTGGTGGGGCTTTATCTTATTCTGGAAATATGGCAATGGCGGACGCTATGGGTGATATATTTTCTGGAATGGGTCAATCTGGCGGATTAAAGCCTAATTCATCTGCGGTGCAACTTTATAAGGGTGGCGGTATGAGCGGAGGTGGTGTAAATCAACCATATCATGGTCGTGGTGTTAGTGGTGGCGGAGCAAGTGGTGGTGGTGTTAGTGGCGGTGATTTTTGGTCTGATTTAGGAAATGTCGCCTCTTCTGTTGCACCATTCTTACCTCTTCTCGGACTTGGTGAAAGTGGAGGTGGCGTTAGTGGTGGTAAGAAGAAAGCCAAGAAACAAACTAAACAGGATAAAATGAATGAACGCCTCGCCATGAAAATTGCACACCTTCAAGGTAAAGGTCTTGAAACCACCCCCGATATGGAAGCCTCTGATAAAGTTGTAGGTTTAATGGCGAGAAGTAATCCTATGGTTAATTCTGGAAGTGGTGTTAGTGGCGGTAAGAAAACCTCTAAATGGATTGAACACGTTAAGGCATATGCCAAGCAACACGGTATTAAATATGGTGAAGCCTTAAAGAAAGCCAAGTCAACATATAGGGGTTAATTAAATATTTAGTTAATTTTATTAGTATAAATGTTTATATTAATAAAAATAATATCTAATCTTAATATATAAATGGATAGATTACAAGAACTATTAAAAGCAAGAGATAAGCCTTTTGAAAAGGTAAGTCACGCAATTGAAAGGTCAAGACTTAATAATGAAGATAGGAAGTATAATCAGATTGTTTATGATAATGAATTGAAACAAGCCAACCTATACAACCAGTCGTCTATGCCTAATACTGGGAAAGATATAGGTGTAGGTTTTAAAATTAATGTTTATGTTATTCGTCTTACGCAACTTTTATCTGTAAAAGCCGATTTAGAAAAAGCATTATCAACATTCTTCGCAACAGGTATGAGTGTCCAGCGTTTGAGAGGTGCAACAAGAGAAGCACAAGTCGCAACCGACTTTTTCAGGAAAGCCGATATATTAAGCACTTATAATGAATTAATGTTGTATATTAAAACATACGCCCAAGATATTATTAATGACGACGCTTTTAAAGCACAAGTATTTAATACCTCATTCAATCCTTTAATTCAGTTATTTTTAGACACCGCTTCTCTGTATCCTACATTTTTTAATCAACTACCAGCCCCCAGTATGTCCAGAACAATTCCACCTGTTGAGAGAGCAGAAGAGAGGAAGGTTTATGAAACCGCAAGAGAGCAGAGTATAGGTTGCTATTCATTACTTAATACTATGGCGACATTTATGAATAATTTAATTTTTAGACCTATTGTTAAAGATGACGTTAGTAAGTATATATCAGATAATAATGTTAAAGAAATCTTTAAGAAGAACCCACAAGCACCAGAACCAGTGCAACCACCACAAGCACCACCAGAGCAACCACCACAAGACCCTAATGCACCACCTCTTGCACCAGCACTACCAGTATTAAATCCTAATGACGACCCAACTATTACAGATATAGTTGAAAATTATATGCAACAAGTTAATCGTATTCTTTTTAGGCATAGTTCAAATGACGCACAAGACGCTATTGACGCAGTCCTTCCTAATTTTCAACCATTAGACGCTGTCGCAAACAGGGCTGTATTAAGAAATGTAAAGAATAAAATCGGACAGATTAGAACAGCTCTTGGACTTCCAGAAAAATCAAAACCAACACAAGCAACAATACAAACAGCAGAACAAGCATATCAACAATATTTACAATTACAAGCACAACAAGCCCCAGCACCTCAACCTGTTCCTCCCGCACCTCAACAAGACCCTAATAGAGTTGCATACGAACAGGCTGGTGGAACTGTTCCATTACAAGTTCCAGAATTAGACCAAGCAGAATCCGCACAAGTATGGACTGTATATAAACAACTTGAAAACCAGTTGGGGACTGTTATTTCACCAAAAATGGCAGATTTACAAACATTATATAATGCTCTCCCCCAGCCTATACAAGATAAATTGAGAAAAGCAGGAACGCCAGATGAATTACCAGAAGCGACCGCCATTCAAGATGCACTACAAGGCTGGGTCACCAATATTATGCAACAACGTCAAACATGGGGAAATCAACAAGTGGACGCACAAGGGCAACCAGCCCCAGTTCAATCCGCTACTTTATACGGTCTTGGTCGTGAGAGAAATAATAATCTCGCCATGAACGCTATTTTAGACTTTGAGCAGATGGCTCGACGACCTTCAAAAGAAAGCGATATTGATATTATTACCGAACTTAATCCAGAATTAGATAAAATAAAACCTAAAATCCGATTTATGATTAATAAATTGAGACAAGAAAGAATTAGTGAGCCTCATATGTGGGGTAAAGGTAAGCACGAAAATCAACAAGGAATAAAACAACGAGCAGGTATGCTTCCACAGATAATGGAATATGACCCGAAGGCAGAGGCATTAAAGCGTGGTATTATTATGAGTGGTGGTTGTGATACTTGCACTTTGAGAGGTGGAATGGATAATCGTGAGTGGGGTTATTCTGGATATGGTGAAGTCGAAGATGAAGAAAGCACCCCATTTAAAAGAATGATAATCGGAATGCCTAATCCATTCTCTGGTTCAGTTCCATCTACTACACCTATGCATAAGTTTATGCCATATGACGATAGGTTTGAAGATGAAGATGATAGAGATTATTACGCCAACGTTCTACCAGAAGAAGGAACACATTACGCCGAACTTGAAAAGCCTGTTGACTTGGATGAGAGAGCAGACCATATTAGAAAGAATAATGAAAACTGGAAACTTATGACTGGTAAAATGAAAGCCCCAAAATATAAGAATTAATAATAAATTAATTTATCTATGTTATATATATAATATAACATGGATATATCAGCAACAAAAGAAGGCATAGATAGTGCAATAAGAAAGTGGGTAAATGCCATTAAGTTTGATAATTCACCAATAGTGCAACTCGGCACATCTTCTTTCAAATCTCAACGCTATTTTAGTGATTATGATTTATTTAGTCCAGTAAGTAATCGCAATATTACACCCGATAAATCTTGTAAAGAAATTAAAAATATATTTACTCGCTTAAAATCTCTCGACAACATATGGTTTATAGAGTTAAAAATACAAAATAAAGATGGAAGTAAAGAGAAGTTTTATGAGCCAGATATTGATTGTTCCAAGTTTGTAAAAGCAGTTAAGGATTTAGATTATTTAAAAATAGATTTTGTGGTTTATATTGTTGAGACCCAGAAACTTACAGAATTATCAATTATTTATTCTTTTTCAGATATGCCACCAATGGAAGATTTAGTAAAAACAATTAAGGCGGATTATGATTATTACAAGGGGGAAGGAAACATTTATAAAGCATTAAAACGGGCTTTCTCAATTTATAGGTTGAGAGGTAATAAAGAAAAGATGGTTGAAATAAGCGACTTATTTAATTCTAAAACGGGTCTATCATATACAATTTCAAGTAATTTAAAAGCGATAAAATTAATATTGGACGGCGGTGTAAAAGGCGATAATATATCAAATAAAGTAAGAGTTAATCTTCAAGATATAAGTAATGATATAGATATGCCATTAACTACCGAGAAGGAAATAGACAGTGCAATAAAAGAACTTGATAAACTAATAACACAACAAACAAAAGAATGGTTGAAATCTCATAAATCCGTATTATTGTAAAAAAAATCTAATATTATATTATATATAGTTATAATATGAACGAGTTTAATTTAGTTAAAGAAGGTCGCCCGTTATGTAAAGTTATAGGTGGTAAATTAAATGGCACTATTATTAGTGTTGCACCGAAAGGCGAGGTAAATAAAAATGTATTTCCAGTTGTAAGACTTCCAGATGAAAGTAAGTTTATGGTCGTTCCAGATTATAAAAAAGAACGAGATATTATTTATATTACTGGTGCAAGTGGAAGTGGTAAAACTACATTCACAGCAGGGTATATTACTGAGTATAAAAAAACTTACAAAAACAACGATATTTATGTTTTTTCAGCGTTAAAAGAAGATGAAACGCTTGATAAATTGGGAATTAAACGGATTAAGGTAGATAAAAATCTACTTGACGACCCATTAACAATAGACGATTTTAAAGATAGTCTGGTAATTTTTGACGATATAGATGTTATAAGTGATAAGAAGTTGAGAGAAGCAGTTTATAAAGTTTTAAACTCAATTTTAGAAACTGGAAGGCATACGAAGACGAGTTGCATAAATACTAATCATCTCCCTACAAATAAAGGTGAAACACGACGCATATTAAATGAAGCACACGCCATTGTTTATTTTCCACATTCTGGAAGTGTAAGAGGTATTAATTATTTATTAACTGATTATGTTGGTTTAACAAAAGAAGACATTGCACTAATTAAAGGAATGAAGTCTCGCTGGGCTTGTATTTTTAAAAATTATCCACAAATTGCTATGACCGAGAGACAGTTATGGTTTGTTGGTGAAGATGATTAATTACATTTCAACCCCAGCACCATTATCTGGAATATCAACAATAACAGCGTCGTCTTTTGGCGGTTTCCAACCCATACCATGTTGCTTGGGAGGTTGCGGGTCTATAATATAAAACTCACCATTTCCACCTTTTAATACATCTTCTACTGCAGTCTTTTTTAGTGCAATATCAGAAGCAGGATTATTTATTTTTACATGAGTTAAACCATTAGTTATTGGTGGTTTGCTTACATCTGTTTCATTTTTATATATTATATTATATTTTTCAACAATATCTGGGTCTATAATTGGTGCAATATCAAATAGATTTTTTAAATCTGTTTTTATTAATCCTAACATATCTTTTGGATTTTGGCGTTGTTCTCTCGACAGCGATAGTTCAATTTGTATTTTTTTAGAGATTTGGGAAAATGTTAAACCACATAATCTATGACCTTCTGCTCTCTTTTGTAATTGGAAATAACTGTCTATTGACTTAATAACACTCACAAAAATAGAGCCGACAGATAATATTATATACATATCGTCGCTTTGTATATTCATACCAGTCGCCAGACCTATTACGCTGGAAAGAACTATAACTGGAATATTTATGATATTACTTCTAAACTGGTATTTTTCATGTGATAGACTGTGCAATATACTATAACTTTCTGCTTGTTCTGCTTGTTCTTTTAACAATTGTTCTAAATCTGTATTATATTGTATATCGGTAAGCATTTTATATATATTATATAAGATATATAAAATATTTATAATTAGATTATTAATCTGCAGTTGGGTCAGGTAATAACTCGGTTTCTTTTTGTATTGACGGCTTTTCATACCACCATTTAATCCATTCTGGAATGTAATAGAACATTATTTTATATATATTATATATAAATAAAATGTTTAAAAAGCAACTTAAAGAATTAAAAATACCTGTAAGTGCTTATTTAAAAATTGCGAGAGAACGTGCAAGAAAGGCTGGATATGACCCTAAATTATTAACAATAAGTTCAGACCCAGAATATAAATTAAATTATTCAGGTGTTAATTTCGGTAGAACGGGCTATGGTGATTTTATTATTTGGAGCATTTTAGAAGATATGGGGCTTGTTGAAAAAGGCTATGCAGACCAGAAGCAACAGGTATTCCATAAGTCGCATTCTAAAATAAAAGGCGACTGGAAAAACAATCCCATAAGTCCTAATAATCTTGCATTACGCATTAATTGGTAGTCAACATTTAGATTTTTGTGCTTTTCTAATGTAGTCTTTAATACTCATTAAAAACTTCATTTCGTTTTCATAATCCGTTTTATTCTTTATTATAATGGCTTCGACTTTTTTAAAGTTTTGCATAAAACTATCGTAATCACTCAGTGCAACATTCCGCTCTTTTTGATAAATATTGTAAGTTTGCGTTATATTAGATAGTTTTGCACTTAATGATTGGAACTCTTTATTTAATAAATCCACTTTCTGTTTCTTTGATATAGATATATTCTCTTGCTGTTTTACAAGTTTTAATGCTTTATCATGGTCTAATTTGAGAGAATGTGAAATATCGTCAATATATTTCTCCACTAATTTACCACTAACAACTGGGGCTGTGGTAGTTGAAGGCGTTGTCGGTGCAACGGCGAGGGCGACTGGGACTCCTTCACAAAAAGTAAGAAAGAGTAGCGTTGAGAGAAAAAGTTGGATTTTCATTTTATATATTATACCTATATTTTTATTTCCTACATTTTGGGGTTTTGGTGAGGCAGACTATTTTTGGTGGCGATAAAAACATAAATATTCCATATAATTTGTATATTGGTGATTTGTTGGCGGACTTTGGTTTTTTGCCTCACCAGAAAAAGTTTTGCCTCACCAGAAATTATAGATTAAAAAAATAAAGATTTTGTAAGTAAAATAATAATTACAAAATATTTAATTAGTGCAACTTATCGCATATCAACCAGATTTGAAACAATCTCGTCGTAGTTCAATCCAGTCGCATCTTTTACTTCTCTCAACATATCATTAAACTCTTCCAGCGTTGTATTATGTTTTTGTAATTCACCCGCTCTTAAAGTATCATAAGCACCACAAGTTGCTATATGTGATTTTTTAGATTGGTATTGAACTGGATTATAAACAATCCTTAAATTAGATTTATTTAAAAGATTTGATAAATATGGTTTATCTTCACCAAGTTGCACCCGCTTACCTATTGGTGTCCATGATAGTGGCTCGTCTATTTTTGAACCATAGGAACAGAAGAACTCGACAGTATCAATTCCATTATCTTTATACCTTGAAAGAAGAACCCAGTGACCGACATTTAAATCTCTCTCGTAGAGTAGAAAAAAGAAGGATTTAGGTCTTGGAAGTAATTGTTTTATATCTGTATAGTTTTTTAATTCACTATATTTTAATATTTTTGCTTGTGGAAAATATTTTTTAATATCGTCGTCTCCCATAGGTTCTCTCTCTACTTCTTGCACCGCTGGGTTTCCTTCTCCGAAAGCCTCTTTTACCTTCTTTTTTTCAATTGGTGTTAATTCTTTTTCACCAGTAGCATAAGGGTCTTTTGCATATAATGCACCACCAGTAAGCGGACATTTACATGGAATTAAACCAGTAAGCGGACAGATTCCACCTTTTTTTTCAAACGGCTTTAAGTTCTTTTCACCCCTTATTTTCTGCTTTTCTTTAATTTGTAGTTTCAGATTCTCTGGGTCTATTTCTTCTGGCGTTAAAGGAGTCTCCTCTGATATTTTTTTAGTTGGTCTATAAACAGGATACGCTTTATTTCCTATATCTTTCCATTCCTCTTGAAACCAACGTTTTAATTTACGCACACCATCCTCTTTAAACTTTCCACCTAATTCTTTATATTTCTTAATAACAGCCCCACTTCGATAAGCACTCGGTTTCTCATATTGTGGATACACAATTTCTTTCGCTTTTTCATATAAGTTCTTATTTATAGGGATTGCACCACCTAATAATTTATTCCCCAACCAACCCAGACCCTGATTAAATAATCCTTGTAATACACTATTATCTGGATTTTGAAGCATACTTCTCGGTGTGAAAGCATCTAAAAGGGCGTTTCCACCTACTAACTCACTCCAATCTTCGTCGTCATAAAAGTCTCCGCCAGTTTTAGTTGCATAGTTAGTAATTATAACTTCCCCTATCTTTCTTGTTGTTATATGTTGAGTATGGGCATATTCGGTTTTTGTGCTTTGAATATTGTAGTCTTTAAATACCTTTCTAATATTAGGACTGTCATTATAACTAATCATAAATCGCCCCTTAATATTTTTAATGCCATTATATACCTGCTCTGGGGTGACATAATCGTCATAATCCTTCTGGGTTTCACTTTCATAAGGCGGGTCTAAATAAAAAAATGTAGTTGCACTGTCATATTTTTTAATTACCTTTTCAAATGACATATTTAATATTGTGGTATTCTTCAATATTTCTTTTGCTTCTTCCAGCCTCTTTTTCTCGTATTTTTTAAGGTCTTTCGCATAAGAATAACTCTTCCCCATAGAAAAAAATGAGTTTCTAACAAATGTAGCCTGTTCGCAACCTGTTTTATTCTTCTTTTCTCTCAACTTATTAAACTCTTCTTTTGAGAGAATACCACCAGCATCTTCAAGACATTTATCTCCCCGCTTTAAACTTTGAAATACCTTAATAACATTATCGTCAGCGTCATTAATAACATATTTAATATCTGGCTTATGGTCTAATCGCCAGAATACATTACCAGCACCAACAAAAGGCTCAACAAAGGTTTTATAATCAGTAGGAAACATGGCGATAAGTTTATTCGCCAGTTTGCTCTTTCCTCCCATTCTACCAAAAAAAGGTCTTGCACCACCTGTTTTACCATCTTTACAGATTTTACAGGCTTCTTCGACTTTTCTTTTTTCTTCTTTCTGTTCTTCTGTTCCAAAATTATCAACATAAAAGTTTTTACCAGTATCTACAATGTCACCGACGACGGGCTTGTATTCATCTCCGACCATTTGTTTCCCCAAATCTTTCGCAAGACCCCACCAATCAAAGTCTCCGCCTGTTTTAGTTGCACTAACAATAGTTCCCCAATCCTCGTCGTCAAAAAAATCGCCACCGCTTAAACCACTACCCATAAAATCCTCAGTAGGAAATATTAATTTTTCAAACCGTTTCTCTGTTTCACCATATCCTAACATTTCATTTTGTAGATAATAAAGTCTGGTGATATTATTGCTGACGACTTGTATAAACTTCGCAATATTAGCCTCTTTATAATCCGTTATAGCGTGGTGGGCTTCAATCCCCTTCGGTAAGTTTAAACCTTCACTTCTTGCTATTTCATTAATAATACTGGAAATAGACGCTTGATATTTCACGATAAGATTAAACACTTTTTCAGGATTATCGGTGAAAATCTGACTGGCATCTTGTAAAATCCGTCGCATACTTTTATCTGGCTGTTGGAGTGCAAGTTCCATAATAAAAAAAGTCCAGTATCCACAGAAACCTTTAAGACTTTCTCCACTACCTTTTGCTTTTTCTTGATACTGGAAGATATTTTCCAGAGCTTGAAACCCTTTTCTTTTACTACCTTGTATATATGGGCATACCGTTCCACTTGGTATATAATTATAACCTAATGTTTGTGCGAGTTTATGCATAACCTCTTTCTGTTTTTCATAAGCACCACCCTTTTTTGCATATTTCGGGACTTCTTGTAGCCCATGCGGGTCAAGTATATAAACCTCTTTACTTTTAGGTCTAATTAATAAAAGATTAGCATGACCTCCAGTTTTATCACCAATATTAAAATCAATAACCAACTGCTTATCGGACTTATCAATAATTTTTTTAATATTTTCGATATACCAGTCCATTAAATCATTCTGTTTATATTCAAACATAGTATCAAATTGAGATGTAAGCAGAAGACCTTTATGATAATTTATCTCGTCAGTTGTAGAGTTAATTTGTATCTTATTATTTTGTATTAGTTCTTTTCTTATTTTTAATTTTTTCCCATTTTTAAGACTTAAATCTGATAATTCTTCTTTTTTACGAGGAAAAATATAAACCTCATTACTTTTACCAACATAATAATTAATTATATTAAAAAAGTTTCTCCATTCATATTTCGTATTTATCCATTCTCTCTCAGAAAAACAATACATTAATGTCATTTTACTTTTGTATTTTAAAGCCATGTAATACATAAAAAGCAGTTCCTTCAAATCGTCAGTAGAACCATGAGCCTTAAATGGAATAGTCAACGGTGCAACCATTTCTTTACTGAACTCGTCAAAATTAATATTTCCAAGACTGAACTTAATTAATTTATTTATTTCCTTTTCATAATCATCTTTCGGAGAGGGAATTGGAATAGGTTTTATAATCCTACTGGGTCTATATACAGTTTCTAACTCTGGTGGTTCGTCTTCTTTTGGTGGCGTAGGTTTTATAACCCTACTGGGTCTATATACAGGTTCTAACTCTGGCGGTTCGTCCTCTTTTGGTTCAGGTTGCACTGACGACGGTTGTTCGCCAGAATATACAATATTAACATTATCGTCATTTCCGATTACTTTAACTTTAACGCCGTCAATATTTTTAAACTTTATAGACTTTACTTTCTGTCTCGTAGTAAGATTTTTACTTTTTTCTGTAAGGGTTGGAACTTCAACCTCTTTTTCCTTTTTCTTCAATTGTTTCTTTTTTATTAATGTTCGTGGAACTTTAATCCTAATAGAATGAAACTTAACGGCATTTCCACTTGACGCAACTTCACCGTCATTTTCTACAATAATATCTTTACCGTCATATTCTTCAAGAATGACAGATTTACCGATATTTTTTCGTGTTGATAGAGATTTTAATTTTGTTAGAGAATTAACTAATTTATTTTTTAATTCCATGTTTGGAATACCTATCTCTATTTTTCCATATTGAGGTGCTTTTATAATCATAGACCCACCACTCATACCCCCACCACTTTCACTTATTCCTATGGCTTTACGCTGTGCAACTGCGTTTTTAAGAGGTATAGGGTCATTACTGAAACAGGTGTTAGTCCCCTTCTTACAGACTTTAAACCCGTTTTCATATTTTCTAATTTCATACGGCATTTTAATATATTATATTGAGATAAAAATAATATATTAATATTTAATTAAATTAAATTATTACATTAGGCATAAATATAGTCCTTTTGTTGTGCTACACTATGACCCATTGCTTGTGCGTCTTTCTCTTGTTCTTTAACAGTATCACCATACTTACTTGTAAGATAAATGTGTCTTAATTTGGAACTCGCCACGCCCTTTCCTAAAACACTATTGAGAATGCGTGTTATTGCGTTTATTTGTTGCACCCCTTCACCATCCCTATAAACTAAAAACTTAACTTCATTCACGCCTTTTGGTAGTTTTCCATTTTTTAGAAGAGGATGGAACTTTAAATAAATCCTCAATACTTCAATCATGTCGGGAGTTATTTTTTCTATTTGTTGTTTATATTTTTTAGAAGTTTTATATGCGTTAAATACAAACTCTGCAGTGCTTCTGCTTAAATAATTCTTCTCATTCGATAGTTCTGGATTATATTTTTCCACTATATACATATCTAAATAATCGCCATTTCGTCTTGGAGGTTGTAGAGTATATAATGAGAGAACCACATATTTTAAAAGAGTTTCAAACTCTGGCGGACTTATTGTTTTATTATTTTTAAACTCGTCAACTTCCTTTTGCAGTTCGTCCAACTTTCCAATTATTAACTTCCATTCTGGAAGACTGTCGGGGTCATGTATAATATTTTTCACTTCTTCGTTCATATTCAACATTAGGTCATAATATTTCCCATATAGTTTCTTAATTTTTGAATTATTATCGGTATTTAATGCACTAACAATTGAAATTAAAAAATTACGCTTTGTTGTTGGTTTATATTTCGATAGTTTTTCAACAATCTTTTCAGGCTTTTCAAGAAACTTAAAACTGGTAATTGGCTCACCGTCGTTTAATTTTTTCAAATTGTTAATATACAATTTTACAGAAGATGGTGCAATACCTTTCTCTTCAAACTTCGCAGACAACTCACTTTCAAAATCGGACATTTTCTTTTATATACTTATAAGAGAAAATATTTTTTAAATAGATTTTTTAAAAAAATAATCTAAACTATAATATTTAATTTTTCAATTGGAATATACCAATATATTTTATTAGGATTATTCTGCCCTCCATCTCTTCTCTCAAACATTCCAGTTCTAAATGTTTTAAACAGTGCAACGTCGTAATATATATAATATAAGCCGTCGGTAAAATTAAAAAGAAAAACATAATTATCTCCTTCTTTGATTTTATCGGTCGGGATTATTGTTGTTGGGAAAGCATTATATGTATTTCTTCTACTTTTCACTTCATATTTATATTTTTCTCCTAAATAATCTTTTGTATCATATCGCTGGGATGTTTGTTTTATATTATCTTTAAAAAACTGGTTCATTTTATCTAATATTTCACCTTCCTTCTTCCTTCCATAAGAATAATCATTCTCTATTATTTCGTGCAACCCCATTTTTAATTAGTATATATAATATGGTGAGAAAATAATTTAATTTTAATCGCATAAATAAAAATTAAACTATATTATATTTTTCCAGTAAATAATCTTACATATCTAAATCATAATCTATATCGTCGTCGGCTTGTTCTATTTTTTCGTAGCCTTTGATTACTGGTGTGCCTACATATGTTTCAACATCTATATCGTTGAATGTTAAACAACCCCTTAATTTCTTCGCCGTTAATTGTTCGTTCTTTGGTTTATTAGCATTATATTCTGCCAGTAAAGTGCTGGTCTTTGTTCTTATTGTATATTTTGCTTTTTCTTCTTTGCTTAAACTCTTAAAGTTTTCTGGTGCAACTACACGCTTATAGTTTGCTTCAAACCAATATTTAAAAGCATTATTTTCTTCAATATATTCAGCGGTGCTTTCTTTACATAATTCACTAATAGTAAGACTTTCAATATCTTTATTAGCGTAAGCAACTTCAAGCATGTAGTGCATAAACTCTATTACATAAGATAAGTCCGTCACAATATCTTTTAATTTATTGTTGCACTTATGCTGGTGAGGGTCGGTTGGGTCTGGATTAGCAATAAAGCGTTCTGTAAATGGTATGCATTTAAGCCTTTCAACTATCGCCTTATCTATCTTGTTAAGGGTCGGCTTATTGTTGCACTGTAAGAAGGTTGAAAAGGTATTTTTAAAAGTTCTATTCTTTTCAAATAAGCCTCTGGTTGTTATATCATCTTTTCCAGTTAGACCTTTTACAAACTCAACGTTTAAACAACAATTTTCAGCACCAGTGTCGGGTTCGCTTACGCTTAAATACCTTACGCCCTTGCACTCTGATAGAGTTGGATTAGGAACACCATATTTTATTACGCTTGTTAAGAAAGAAGGGTCGGCTGTATAATGGTATTCACCTAATCCACGCTTGATAATCTTATCTAAAACGCCTTTACCGTTTCTACCCTTTCCTGTAAGCACGTAGAAACTCTCAAATCTATTCGTAAAGAATGAAAGGGCTGTCGCCTTTACATAATAATCCCTTGTTTCTTTATCAGGGAATATGCTTTCCAGTAAATCATATATTTCTTTTCTTGTTTCTTCTTTTTTAGTCATACTCATAAAATAACCGCATGTTCTGCTTATATAGTCGTCTGGTTTGATTGCACGGAACTTACCGCTTTCTAAATCATAAACACAATTCGTAAAAGCCAGAAGGTTTGTATTACTGTCTATTAAGGCTTCAATATCATTATTCAGATAATAATGAGGTAAGAAGTCAATAATACCCTTACAAAATGAAGATTTACCAAGATTACAATATACTCTTCCTATTGCTTCATTTCTCGCCTTATAATTCTTATCTTCCATATCAAGAAGACCACGCTGTTCGTTGAAATAAGCCCGTAGCGATTCACCTATATTATTAAGTAATGAGGTCGGCTTTTCGTCGCCAGTATTTACCAGAATATTAGAGGGTTTATATTCCCACCATTTACTCTTTGAAGAATAAATATATTTATTTGGGTGCAACTGAAAGAATAGTATAGCAAGGTCGAGGTTGTTGACCGTTTGTTCTTCGATTACCTTATAAAAGTCTTTTCTTTTACTTTGTAGTTGTTTGAACTTTTCCATGTTGCACTTCTTTAAGAAATGCCATAAAGTCGCTTCATAATAGCCGTATTTTTTGGGTTGTTCCCATAAATCTTTGTTATAGTTTGCGTCGTATTTTTCCTTACCATATTTCTTGGAATATTCGTCAAATATTTTATAATCCCAGCCTTCATTCTTGAATACCCATAAAATCTTAATCCATTCAGTGTAATCATACCAACTCGCAGGTATATTTTCACATAATTCTTTCGTAATATCCGTAAAATCGCTCGGTGCTTTTTGTTGCACTTCATGGAAGACCTTAAAGTATTCTTCAACTTCTTCTTCTACATCTTTTTTCTTACTCTTTTCTTTTTGTTCTTTTTGTTCCTTTTTTGGTTTTACAACAATTTCATTCTTCGGTATTACTTCATAGTCATCTTGCACTATTTGTATAATATTGTCTTCTAATGAACCTTTCATTACCTTACTAATTCTTTCAGGCTGTTCTTTTTCCTTATAAGCATTAGGGCATCTCATCTTACGGTGTGAATATACCGCCGTATCAATATTTAAGGTGTTAGGCTTCGACTTATCAGTTATTTCAATAATACCGTGTAATAAATCCTGTAATTTCGGTAGTTCTTCCGTAATAATATAATTTTTCATAGTTTCCAGACATGGCGTCATCTTTCTATATGTAATAGTAAAAGATAATTTATTAGTATTTTTATGAAAATCGTTCGTTTTTGTTTTTGTGTTCCACCTATATACTTGTGCTTCATACATACTACTTTCTCTGAGCCCTAAAATAGGTTCATAGTGCAACAATTTTTCTCTTATTTTTTCATTCAATATTTCAAAATCTTTCTGACTTCCGTCGAAACTTCCGTCTAAATCGATAAAGGCTTTTAGATTAATAGGGTCGGGGGCTTTTTCACCCTCTTCTACCTTTTTAAGGTAAGTGCCTATGATTTCATAGTATTCATTAGGCTTCTTTAAGTCTTGCACCGTAATGCGTCGTTGTTTAGACACTTGGTCGATATTGGTGTATTTACCAGAATGGGCGAGGAATGTTGCGGGTTTGTTTTCCATGTTATATTATATACATAGATAATAATTTTTCTTTAAGTAGTTTTATATTAAATAAAATCTAAATCAATTTTTTTCTAAATATTAGATTATTACAAAAATAATTTAATATTAAGTTTTCCTAAATAATTAAATCTATATATTTTTCCTAAATCTTTTGAAAAAAACTATATATTTTTATTCGTCCATTTTCACCCTTAATGTTCCATTCTCTTCATATTCCTTAATGTCTTCATTTTCTAAATCTTCATGGAATATTATATCACTTAATTCTTCCTTAATCTCTATTTTCTCATGTTGCACCCCTTCGTTAGGGCATATATGCACCACGTCATCTTGAAAAAAGTCTTTACACTTACCACAATAATGGTCTTCATCTAAATAAACAATTGTTCCACATAGTTTATCAAGGGTCGGAGGGTTCATCTTCCTTAATTGTTTCTCTTCTTCCATTCTTACGGCTCTACGGTGCAATTCAGTATTAAGATGGTGCGACTTATTATAGTAAGTAAAAACACCAAAACATATAGAGCATTCATAACGCTCTTTTTCTTTATTTTTTCCATAGGCTTTTTGATTATATTGGCGTTGCTTCTCTGGTGGATAGACATAACGCTTCTTTTGTTGCACTGGGGTCTCAATCTTCATAGTTTCCATTTTTCGTTAATATATATATAATAAGAAAAAAATCTTTAAGTCTTTTTATATTAAATATATTTATATTTTTTTATATATTTTTATTCTAAATATTTCTGGTGAGGCAGGACAATTCTGGTGAGGCAAAAAACTAAACTCCGCCACAATTCCACCAATAGCGTAAATATAGGGTATATTATGGTTTTTTCCGCCACCAAAAATGTCTCCCTCACCAAAATTAGAATACGGGTCGCTGTGCAAGAGAAAGGTTTAAAATATTACCGCCCTTAAAAATTGGATTTTGTAGGGTATGTTGCTTTAAAATACGGTCTTTATAGGTTAATAATGGTAAGAAAGCAAACCGCCCTATATCTTTTGTTTCAACTGGAACTGTATAATTCCTTACTTCTTTCTTACCAGTAGCAAATCGCCCCATGATATTATAGAGAGGGTCGCCGTCACTATATATGCGAGTATTATTAATATTATTATCTCTTAAATCAGTATATGCTATTGCTGGATTATAGGTTCTGGCTTCTGTTATTAATCCTAATTTCAACCATTTATCTATTATTGCACCAGCGAGGCTATGCCCTACCGCATAGTAAGTATAGGAAGATAATGGATATTGTTGTTGAATGCTTAAAAGTTTTTCTGTGTCGATTTTATATCTCTCTGTATTCTGTATCTGATTAACTGCGGTCGGCAACCAAGCCTTTAAATCTTGAAAATCGGCTGTTCCTCTTACAGCGACAACAATAAAAGGTTGATATGTTGACTTAAAAAACTTTAAAGTTTGTGTCTGGTCTATCAGATTGAACCCATCTATATCGTCACTATAATTATTAGTATAAGAGGCATCCGCCATCTGCTTTAAAATGGCTTTATCTGGAATAGTAGTGTTCATAGTATATTATATATTATTTAGATAAAATATAATCTCTAATAAATATATATATTAAATGTCAGTTTCAAGTATTATAGATAGTGCAACTGGTAAAATATTTCCAGACTTAATCCCAGAACCTAATGCAGATACTCTTGGAGAGGTTCTTGCGGTAGGTAATTCAGCATTAAATCCAACAACAGGACTACCGCAGTCGGCTACTGATTTTGATAATCTTGGTTGCATTAGTATCGAAACAGGAAAAGTCTATCAAGGTAATAATATTGATTTACAAATTGGAGAGGCAGGAGATTCACTAAAAATATTAGGTGCAACAACAAAAGGCTCAATATTAGTTGGTAATGGTGTTGAAACAAAAGAACTACCTGTTGGAGCAAATAATTTATATCTAAAAGCAAACTCACTTGCGACTTATGGTGTAGAATGGGCGGTTGCTGGTGGTGGAGGAGCAGGTGTATCAACAGTAGGTGCTGGAACAAATATCGGAATATCAGGCACGGCGACAAATCCTATCGTTAATTTATCAGCACCACTTACAACCACTTTAAACATGGGTGGTGTTGGTTTAACTGATAGTGCTTCTTCAACGGGTTCAGCAGGTCAATATTTAACAGCAGGAGCAGGTGGAACTACATTATGGGCTACATTACCTACAAGTGTAGCAAGTGTTTCAGCAGGAACTAATATAAGTTTATCAGGCACAGCAACAAATCCGATTGTAAATCTTCAAGCACCATTAACAAGCACTTTAAATGTAGGTAGTCAAACAATATCATCTTCAACAGGAGCAATAACAATCCAACCCGTAGCAGGTCAAGATATTAATGCTCTCGTAGATGGTGCTGGACGACTACATATTACTCAAAGTGGGACTGGCGGTGCAACTCAACCAGCAATCAGTGTTGAAAATAATAACGGCAACGCCAACGCCGTAGAAATAGATTTTTATAAAAACTCGGCAAGTCCAGCCGTAAATGACGAGTTAGGTATTTTATCATATCATGGTAATTCTTCAACAGGTGTAAAAACTGAATATGCTTCAATAAAAGCAACAATCGCAGACCCTACAAATGCTTCACAAAATGGTTCTCTTGCACTTTCTTGTTGTGTTAATTCAGCAACACCCTCCGCATTCCTTACTTGCGACGGAACTCTGGGATACATTCAAACAAATAAATCAATAAATACACTCGGCAACCCTATCACAACTACAACAGGAGCAGTAAATCTCTATCAGCAAACCGCAAGTCAAAATATAGGACTTACAAATGTAGCGAGTGGTGGAAGTATTATTATTAATAAATCTAATACTGGTGGTGGTAATGTTAGTATTCTCTCCGCAACAGAAGTGTCTGTATCAGGTTCAACTAATATAGCACTTACTTCAACCTCAGGGGCAGTAGTTATAACTCAACCTAATAGTGGAACTACAAAACTGACTACAAATATAGCAAATAAGAACTTTTATTGTGAAAGTGTAATCACAAATGGTAATGCAAACTCTGCCTCAGTAAATCAGAATACAATACAAGGTGAGCGGTTAGTATTAGAAAATAGGGGTGTTTCCCCTCTTGTTTCTTGGATTGATAATGGTTCAACTTTTGGAACTGGCATATCTGCTTCCTTTTATGACGCAACTAATAATTTATTATGGGTTGCTTTTGGAAATATACTTCAAGTTTTATCACCTGACTATGCTACTGTATTCGCTACAAATAGCGTAGCAGGAACAAGTAGCGGTAATAATTACACACCGATAAAGTGTTTATATGCGTATAATCAGTGGATTTATGTTGGGGGTGATTTTACAAGTGTAAATGGGAACGCTCAATCTCAATTTGGTATTACTCGGTTTTTTAGAACAACTTGGAATGAAGACCCTATTTATGATAGTTCTACTGGTTGTAGTGGAGTTAATGGTTATGTAAATTGCTTGGCGGGAGACCCTTACAATCCTAACGACAGCATATTCGCTGGTGGTTATTTTGGTTCTGTAAATGGAAGTGGGACAACAGTAGCAAACCTTATCAGGATAGATGGTGTATCTGCTTCTGGTGGTGGTATGAATGTATATACTAACTGGTGTAATGAACTATCTACAAATGCGGAAGTAAGATGTGCAATTGAATATAATGGTAAAAACTTTTTTGGTGGTGATTTCACACTAACAAGTGTTCT
>Ga0129333_10000798_pt1 | contig 27556 bp, 26 predicted proteins | sample CPB6_08_DNA_FD_94474 | JGI IMG/M metagenome (GOLD analysis project Ga0129333, IMG submission 94474) | Freshwater to marine salinity gradient microbial communities from Chesapeake Bay, USA - CPBay_Sum_0.6_0.8_DNA | ecosystem: Environmental > Aquatic > Marine > Coastal | place: USA: Chesapeake... | reverse complement strand
CTGCTCGGCCAACCAGTCCTGGGCAACTGCGGGGTCGAGGGCGACGAGGGCCGTCACATAGGAGTGCCCGGTGCCGAACACCGCGGCGTGGGCGACGAGGGGGTCATTGCACAGGAGGCTCTCTACCCGGGTGGGATCGATGCGGGCCCCGCTCCTCGTGATGATGGGATTCGTCTGGTTCTCGATACCGCGAACGTATCCCCCGGCGTTGTCCTGCCGGTGTCACTTGGTTGTTTTTGGCCAGAGTGCGAGCAGACTCCACACTTGATTAGTCCAATCCCGGAGGCGTCGAGGTGAAGCGCCGAGGGACCACCCCCTTAGGCACGAACCAAGGACGCAAAGGAGCTCTCATGACCACGGCAGTGATCGTCGATGCAATCCGCACCCCACTCGGCAAGCGCAACGGCCGCCTGAAGGACTGGCACCCGGTTGACCTTGCTGCGGAGACGCTCAAGGCACTCGTCGACCGCACGGGTATCGATCCGGCACTCATCGACGATGTCGTGATGGGTTGTGTCATGCAGGTCGGCGAGCAGGCCGTCAACATCGCACGCAATGCGGTGCTCGCCGCCGGGTTCCCCGAGACGGTTCCCGCCACCACGGTCGACCGTCAGTGCGGCTCGTCGCAGCAGGCAGCACACTTCGCTGCGCAGGGCGTCATCGCCGGCGCATACGACGTGGTGATCGCTGCAGGTGTCGAGGTGATGACCCGCGTGCCCATGGGTTCGTCGATGGCGGACGGCAAGTTCGGGTTCCCGTTCGGTCCCCGGGTTGCTGCGCGTTACGAGGCTGCCGGCGGTCTGGTGCCGCAGGGCATCTCGGCCGAACTCATCGCCGAGAAGTGGGGCATCAGCCGCGAAGACATGGATCGCTTCGGCATGCAGTCGCAGGAGCGTGCTGCACGTGCCACGGCAGAGGGCCGTTTCCAGGCCGAGATCCTCCCGGTGCTCGACGCCGAGGGCAAGCTGATGACCACCGACGAGGGCATCCGCGAGTCCACCTACGAGAAGCTTGCGTCGCTGAAGCCGTCGTTCATCGAGGCCGAGAAGGGTGGCAAGGTCACCGCCGGCAACTCGTCACAGATCACCGATGGCTCGGCTGCACTCCTCATCATGAGCGAGGAGAAGGCCAAGCAGCTCGGGCTGAAGCCGCGTGCCCGGTTTGTCAACTTCTCGCTCGCCGGCGCCGACCCGCGCATGATGCTCACTGCACCGATCCCGGCGACGGCGAAGGTGCTCGAGCGCTCGGGCCTGCGGATCGATCAGATGGACCTCGTGGAGATCAATGAGGCGTTCGCGTCGGTCGTGCTCGCGTGGGAGAAGGAGTTCCGCCCGGACATGAACAAGGTGAACCCCAACGGTGGTGCGATTGCACTCGGCCATCCGCTCGGCTGTTCCGGCGCCCGCCTGATGACCACGCTGCTCAACGAGTTGGAGCGCACGGGTGGTCGGTACGGTCTGCAGACGATGTGTGAGGGTGGCGGTCTGGCGAACGCCACCATCATCGAGCGCCTCGGCTGATCTGTAGGGCGTCAGCATGCCGGCCTTCTCCACCGTCATCTGGGTACTCGGTGGTGTACTGCTGTTTTTCGTGATCTGGTTCGTGGGAACCGGCATGCTGCGCTCGACCACGACGGCCCTGCCGCCGCCCCCGCCACCGGGGGAACTGCGCAAGGTGAACCTGCGGTATCGATGCTCCATCTGTGGGGTCGAGTTGAAACTCACCATGGCCACCGAGGAAGAGCCACCGCCGCCGCGTCACTGCGGTGACGACATGGACCTGGTTGCCCCGATCTACGAGTAACGGCGACGCCGCGTGATGGTTCAAGCACAGAGTTATCCACAGACTGTGGATGAACTGTTGAGAACTACACCGATGTGATTTGTTCGGTCCCCGTTCAGCGGGACCGTGGCCGGGTTCGGGGGGCGCCTTAGCGCCAGCGAGTGGCGGTGAACAGACCACCCAGCACACAGACCAGACCAGCGACAATCCAGAGTTGGCTGCCGTCCTGACCGCCGGGCACCCAGCCGAGGTACTTGAGCATGATGAGGATGCCGCCGATGGCGAGCAGGCCGATCATGAGCACCGGGAGCCAGCGAGGGCTCTCCTTCTCGTACTTGTGCACCTTTGGGGTGTACCGCGACGAGGCCTCGGTGGCGTGGTGCTCGTGCTCGGTGTCACTCGACGAGTGAGCCTTCCGGCGGGGTGCCGGAGCGCCCGCAGTGGGCAGTCCACCAGGCTTCGTACCCTTGGGGGTTACGCGTCCGCTACCGGTCTTGCGCTTCGGGGGTGCCACGAGCGTTGGATCGTAGTCGTCCCACCGCCCCGGCGCACCGTCGTGGGAGGGGTTCGACGGAAAACGTTCGACACGTGCGGGAAAACCGGGCAACCTTGCGGGGTGTCCCGGGTGCTCGTCATCGACAACTACGACTCGTTCGTCTACAACCTCGTGCAATACCTCGGTGAACTCGGTGCCGACCCCGTGGTGGTCCGTAACGACGCCCTGAACGTGGCCGATGCCCGGGCTCTCAACCCGGATGCGGTGTTGCTCTCCCCCGGCCCGGGTCGGCCTGAGGACGCAGGGATGCTGTGCGAGGCCATCCCGGCCTTTGCTGGGGTCGTGCCGGTCTTCGGTGTGTGCCTCGGGCACCAGGCGATCGGTCACGTGTATGGCGCGGCGGTCGTGCGTGCACCCGAGTTGATGCACGGCAAGACCTCGATGATCGAACATGACGGTCGCGGTGTGTTCGCCGGGTTGCCCTCACCCCTGCAGGCAACGCGGTATCACTCGCTCGTCATCGACCCCGCAACACTGCCGCCGACCCTCGAGGTCACTGCGCGCACCAGCGACGGCATCATCATGGGTGTGCGCCACCGCGAGGTTGCGGTGGAGGGTGTGCAGTTCCACCCGGAGTCGATCCTGACTGCAGCGGGACACGACCTGCTGCGTAACTTCCTCGCGCAGGTCGGGCTGAAGCGATAGCGCACCGCCGGTTGCGGCCGGCCTAGTTGGGGTCGGGCGGCGGTGCGACCGTGGTGGTGGTCGTCGTGGTCGTTGTCGTCGTGGTGGTTGCGGGCGTGAACGCCTTGCCGAGACGAACGGTGATGGTGGTGCCCTGAGGCTGAGTGCTGCCGGCAAGCGGTGTCTGCGACATCACCTTGCCCACCTGTGGGTTACCGGACGGCACCTCGATGGGGTCGCCGATCTTGATCTTCAGTCCCTCGGCCGTGAGCGCCTGCGACGCCTGCAACTCGGTCATGCCGACCAGGTTCGGCACCGTTGCTGCTGCGGGCCCCGATGAGACCACGATCCGGACGTTGCTGCCCCACTTCACCGTGTTGCCGGCCGCCGGTTCGAGACGGATGATGGTGCCCGCAGGTGCCGTGCTGTTGACCTCGGTGACCTGTGTGGTCTTCAACCCGAGGTCCTCGAGCAGTGCGGCCGCCGCAGCAGGATCCTGACCGACGTTCTCGGGGATCTTCACCTTGCTCGGATGCGTCGCCGTCACGATGATGAGGTCGGAGTTGTTGGGGACCTGCTGCCCCTTCGTGGGTGCCTGGTCGAGCACCGTGCCCTCCTCGGCGTCGGAGGTCTCCTTCTTCTGCTCGCTGATCTTCGTGATGTCGAAACCGAGTCGTTCGAGCAGTTTCTTCGCATCGGCGAACTTCAGGTTGATGAGGTCGGGCATCTCGATGAGTTGTGTACCCGGCGCCGGGTTGTAGGTGATGATCACCTTGCTGCCCTCGTCGACCTCCTGATCGGGGGACGGGCTCTGGTCGTAGACGACGTCGTCGTCGACCCCCTCTTTCTCCACGGCGCGAATATCGGGGAGCAGGTTCGCCTCGAGCAGTTTCTTCTGGGCGTCCTGCAGTGGGAGACCAACGACCTCCGGAACCGTGACGCGGCCGACGGGACCACCACCGGGCTCCCGGTTGGAGAGCACGTTGTAGAGAACGACACCACCGGCAGCCAGCAGCACGAGGATGAACATCGACACGATGATCACGCCAACTGGGCTGCGGCGACGCTGTACGGGATAGTCGGGCGGCGGGCCGACGGCGAAGCCCTGCGGCATGGTGGGCGGAACGGGCGGTGCCACGGCGGTGGGCGGATACGCAGGCTGACGTGGTTCCGGTGGCGGCGCGGCCGGACCACGCGGTGCCGCAGGGGCACTGGCGCCGAGGGCGACCGGTGTGGGTGCGACGTTGGGTGCTGCACCGCCGTTTGCGGCGACGGGAGTGCCGTCCTTGAAGCGGCGAAGGTCGTCCCGCAGTGACTCGGCGGTCTCGTAACGCGCCGCGGGATCCTTGTCGAGGAGGAGGGCGACGATTGCGTCGTAGTCCTCGGGGATGTCGGGAACGAGTTCGTGCAGCGGCGTCGGGGTGTCGTGCACCTGCTTGTAGGCGACGGCGATGGGACTCTCACCGGTGAAGGGTGGACGACCCGACACGAGTTCGTACATGACGACGCCGAGCGAATAGAGATCGCTGCGCGGATCGGGTTGCGCGCCCTGTGCCTGCTCGGGCGAGAAGTAGGTGGCGGTACCCATGACGGAACCCGCCTGGGTGAGTTCCTGCTCGTTCGCCGAGTTGAGCGCACGGGCGATGCCGAAGTCGGCAACCTTCACCCGGCCGTCGTGGCTCACCAGGATGTTGGCGGGCTTGATGTCGCGGTGCACGACACCGTTGCGGTGCGCGAAGGAGAGTGCGGATGCGACCTCGATGGCGACGTCGTTGGCCTGGTCGGGAGTGATGGGCCCGTTGGTGCGCAGGACCTCGGCAAGTGTGCGGCCCGCCACGTACTCCATGGTGATGAAGTACGTCGAGCCGTAGCGGCCCCAGTCGTAGACGCCGACGATGTTCGGGTGATTGAGGTTTGCCGCCGACTGGGCCTCACGGCGGAAGCGTTCGACGAAGGCGGGGTCGGCGGCGTACTCCGGGAAGAGCACCTTGATGGCAACCGGTCGGTCGAGCAAGAGGTCGCGAGCGAGGAACACATCCGCCATACCACCGCGGCCGATGCGTTGTTCGAGTTCGTAGCGCTCGTTGAGGATCGGTCGCTGGGCCGACGACATGGTGGGAGAAATCTACTCAGTTGCCGCCACATAGCGGGGCGCGGCCTGCACACGAGGTGTTCCCTCGGGGCTCACGACCGCGCACTGGCTCGGGGAGTGTCCGTTGATGGTCAGGGGTTGAGCAGTGCGTAACTGAGCAACTGGTTGGCGATCGGTCCGGCGAGTCGGCCACCGGTTCCCGCCGAGATCTCGGCGTTGACGCCCTTGAGCATGACGGTCACCACCACCTGCGGTGCCTTTGCCGGGGCGAACGCCGTGATCCATGCGTGGGACCGCTCGACCTCTCCCTTGGGGTTCAACTGAGCGGTTCCGGTCTTTGCGGCAGCCTGCGCCCCGTTCGGGAGGCTGAAGCGGCCGCGGGCGGTGCCGTTGGGACCGCTGACCACTTGCATCATCAGCCCCACCATGGTGGTGGCCACCATCGGCGTCATCACCGTCTTCCACGGCTTCGGCGAGGTGGAGGTGAGCACGTTGCCCCCACGATCGGTAATGCGGTTCAGCACATAGGGGGTCATCTGGATGCCGCCGTTCGCGATGGCGGCGGTGGCGAGCGCCAACTGGAGTGGGGTCACCTGCACGCTCTCCGCCCCGAAGCCGCGTTGGGCGAGGACCGGGATCTGGTCGTCGAAGGTCTCGCCGGGCGCACTCACGAAGCTTGCGGCCGGGCTGGGGAGGTCGAACGGCGGCGGTTCGTTCAGGCCGAAATCGTTGGCGCCCTGCACGAAACGCTCTCCCCCGAGTTCGACGGCGAGCCGGGCGAACGGGGTGTTGCAGCTTCGGCGGAAGACCTCCACGAGGTTCCCCCCGCACGAGCGACCGTTGTAGTTCTCGATGGGGTCGGTGGTCTGCGGCGGGAGGTACTCGCGCTCTACGGCGAACTCCGTCTCGAGCGTGGCGACGCCGGTCTTCAGTGCCGTGGAGGTGGTGATGATCTTGAAGGTCGAGCCCGGCATGTAGCGCTCTTGGTAGGCGTTGGCGAGCAACGGCTTGCGCTTGTCGGCGAGCAGTTTCTCGATGACCTTGGTGGCGTCCTTCGAGTTGTGGGTGGCGATGAGGTTCGGGTCGTACGACGGCCACGAGTAGAGCGCGAGCACCGCACCGTTGCGGGGGTCGAGCATGACGATGGAGCCCTCACGCTTGCCGAGCAACTTCGCCGCGAGTTCCTGATAGTCGGCCCGAATGGTGAGGTAGACGTTGCCGACTTCGTCCTTGCGGTTCACGAGATCGCCGAGGTCGCGCACCGGAAGGTCCTTGCCCGACAGCGCGCCGTTCAGCGTCTGCTCCAACTGCGAGGCACCGTTGGCGAGCGAGAAGTAGCCGGTGATCGCTGCGAACAGTTCGCCGCGTGGGTACTCGCGCTGATACTTGAACCGGTCACCCTCCTTGGCGGGGACGGTGCGGGCAATCACGATGCCGTCGGCGGTGATGATGTCGCCGCGGGGCTTGTCGAACACCTGCTCCACCTGGCGCGTGTTCGCGGGGTTGGCGTTGAGGCTCTTCGTCTTCGCCACCTGCGGGATCTGCAGCGAGACGAACAGCGCGAGGTAACAGACCATCAGGCCAATTGCGAGTTTGCGGATGCGCGAGTTCACGACGTTGCCCGCCGCTTGGCGTCGAGACGATCCTGTCGGGCCAGTTGTCGCTGCAGGCGTCGTGCTGCAACGCGCTCGCTGAGTGTTGGGCTGTCGGGCAGTTCGCGATTGCGGCGCGCTGCGGAGTCGGAGATGCGCATGAGCAGTGCCAGCAGCGCGAAGTTGGCGACGAGGGAGGACCCGCCGTAACTGACGAAGGGGAGCGTGACACCGGTGAGCGGCAGCAGGCGGGTGACGCCGCCCATGATGACGAAGGCCTGAACACCGAGGATGGTGGTGAGGCCCGTCGCGAGCAGCTTCTCGAACGGTCGCTGTGCCTTGACGGCGATCGACAGGCCGGCACCGATCATCAGGAGGAACGCAATGAGGATTGCGGTGGCGCCGAGCAACCCGAGTTCCTCACCGATTGCGGCGAAGATGTAATCGTTCTGCACGGCGGGGATCTTGTTCGGCGACCCCTGCCCGAGGCCGGTGCCCGTGAAGCCACCGTTCGCGAACGCGAACCATGCCTGCACGGCCTGGCGACCCTTGTCGCCCGATGCGGTGGTGCCGCCGAAGCGCGACCACGGGTCGAGCCAGAGGTCGACACGGCTCTGGACGTTGTCAAACACCCGCCACGCGATCACCGCAGCCGCAGCAAACAGCACCCCACCCATGACGAGGAACGACGCCCGTTCGGTGGCCACCCAGAGCGTCACGACGAAGAGCGTGAAGAACAGCAGCGACGAGCCGAGGTCCTTCTGGCCGACGAGCACGATCACGGAGAAGCCCCAGGCGAACACGATGGGAAGGAGGTGGCGTGGTTCGGGCAGGTTCAGGCCGAGGAAGCGCCACGTGCCGTTGGCGATGAGTTCGCGGTTCTCGGCAAGGTATGCGGCGAAGAAGATGGCGAGGAAGATCTTGGCGAACTCACCCGGCTGGAAACTGATGGGGCCGATCTCGATCCACAGCCGTGCATTCGTGCCGTTGAACGTGCCGATACCGGGGATCATCGGGAGCACCAGGAGTGCCGCACCGGCAACGAGCAGTGTCCACTTGTAGCGGCGCAGGTCGGGTACGCGTCTCACCACGATGAGCACGACGACGTAGAGACCGATGCCCAGGAATGTCCAGACCGACTGGAGCCCGGCGAGACGGTTGCGTGCGTCGACGCGGACGATGAAGACGTAGCCGATGCCATTCAGCAGTGCCGCAAGCGGGAGCAGCACGGGATCGGCACCCGCGGCGAGGAACCGGGTTGCCACGTGTGCGATCAGCAGCAGGCCCACGACGATGAGCAGGAAGCCGATGAGGTTCGCCGGGATGTCGGAGGTCTTGCCGAGCGATGCGAGGAGGTACCCGCCGATGGTGACCGCCGCAGCCATCAGCACGAGCACCAACTCGTTGTTGCGCCGTCGGGACGCAATGGGCGATGAGGTCATCAGTTCTCGGTGGGTGACGAATCGGGTCCGGTACCCGTGGACCCGGTGATCGTGTCACCCGAATCGGTGGAGTTGGGGTCGCCCGGGAGTGTGGTGTCCTCGGTGAAGGTCACGGTGGGTCGGGGCGACGACTTGTCGTCGCCGCTGAGCACGGCGGTGAGGATGACGAGCAGTACCGCCACTGCGGCGATGGCTGCACCGATGACGATCATGCGGGTGTTCGCCCGCTCGCGGAGCAGGCGTCGCCGTGCGGCGGTGGACGGTGTGTCGTCGGAACCGTCGTCGTAGGTGCCGCCGCTGACCACTGCGTTGGTGAGGTCCGCTGGGGGGTTGACCTCGTCGTACTCGAGTTCGTCGATCGGCGAGAGTTCACTGTCGGCGGTCGTGTCGAGCGTGTCATCGCTCGCGTTGCGCTCGGGATCGGTGCCGCGCACCGTGATGTAGTCGCGGAGTCCGTCGGCATCGTTGACGGTTGCGGGGTCGAGGCCAACGGCAACGTCGACGACGACCACCGTGGTGTTGTCGCGCCCGCCGGCAGCGTTCGCTCGGCGCACGAGTTCGTCGGCGGCCGCCTGGGGGTCGGCGTACTCGCACAGCACGTCGAGAATGACCTCGTCGGTGACCTCGTCGACCAGACCGTCACTGCATGCGAGATAGCGATCGCCACGGACGACGGGAAGGGTCCAGACGTCGATACCTACCGCTGCCTCGATACCGAGTGCTCGCGTGACGATGTTTCGCTGCGGGTGCGACCGGGCCTCCTCTGCGGTGATGTGGCCGGCCGCCACGAGTTCCTGCACATACGAGTGGTCGATCGTGACTTGTTCGAGCGCACCGCTGCGGAGTCGGTAGGTGCGCGAGTCGCCAACGTTGATCACGGCGAGGCGTTGCTCGTTGTCCTGCTGGACCACGACGAGACCGGTGAGCGTGGTACCCATTCCGCGATGTGCTGCATCGGAGCGTGACCGCTGGAGGATTGCGGCGTTCGCGCTGATGACCGCCTGCACGGCATCGTCGGTGGATACGTCGGCCTCGAGATACCGGAGCACGGTGACGGTCATCGCAGAGGCAACCTCGCCGGCGAGGTGACCACCCATGCCATCGGCCACGGCGAAGACGTTGTCGGTGACGACGTAGGAGTCCTCGTTGCTGTTGCGAACGCGACCAACGTGAGTAGTCGCGCCGACCAGGAAGCGGGGTTCGGTCATTGCGCTTCCACGATGGTGCCGCCGATCTGGATGCGGTCGCCTTGGTGCAGGGGCTTCGGTACGTGAATCCGGTCGCCGTTGAGATAGGTGCCGTTGGTGGACCCGAGGTCCTCGACGATGGCGTTGCCGGCCTCGTCCCGGAAGATCCGACAGTGCACGCTGGAGACGAATGTGTCGTCGAGCACCTGGATCGTGCAGCCCGCGGACCGACCCATGGTGAGTTCGTGCGTGATGGGGAAGGCCTGCCCGCGGCGTATCCGAGGCTCGATGATGGCGAGTCTCGCGATGTTGCCCTTCTTGCCGCGCTTGGGCTTGATTGCCGGTGCGAGCGGACTCGGTGCGGGCGCACTGGGTACACCGACGACCGGGAGTGGCGCCTGCTCGGCGTACATCGGCGTTACCATCGGGACGCCTGTCGCTTGGTGTGCAGCAGGAGTACCGCTCTGCATCGCTCCCGAACGACCGTCTCGCACCTCTCGGCCCACTACCCACAGCACGCGCACGAAGAACAGGTAGAGCAGTCCGAGGAACACGAGTTTCAGGACGTCGAGCACGCTGTCGGTCATCGGCGGTCAGCGATCACTACGAGGCCTCGAAGCGGATGCGGACGGTGCCGACGCTGATGACGTCGCCGTCGTGCAGGACACGTTCCCCGTCGATCCGGATGCCATTGACGAGCGTGCCGTTGGTGGAGCCGAGGTCGGCCACGCAGAACACCCCACCGTTGCGGTAGATGTGCGCGTGTCGACGGGACACGTTGAGGTCGGCGACCACGAGGGCGCAACTGGCGAGGCGACCGACGACGACGGGTTCGTTGCCGAGGGGGATGCGCTCACCCGTGTCGGTCATTAGGTGAGGCTGTGCACGTGGCGCCGACGAGGTTGACGGTGTGGAGCGCGAGCCCGACCCGGTGGGGGCCCACATGGAGTCGGGATCGTCGTGGGCAGGTGTGCCCGCTGATGCCGACCAGCCTGCACCCGATGCGGGGAGGTCTGCGGGGTCGACCACGTCGCCGAACTCGTCGACGTAGGTGCCGTCGCCGTATCCCGCACCGGAGGTGCCGTCGTAGGTGTTGTCGTAGGGATCGTGTCCCCGACCTGCGTAGTAGACCTCGTCGTCGGGCCGTGTGCCGTGGCTTCGGGGAACCGCGGCCTCGTTCATCTGCGAGACCACGTGGAACCGGCCGGTGCGCATCTGGGGACGCTCCACGAGGTCCACGGTGACGGGACCCATGAAGTAGTAGCCCTCCTGCGCCGCATAGTCGCGGGCGGACTCGACGAGTTCGTTGATGAGGGCGTCGGCGATCCCGGAGAAGGTGGCGATATCGGTGGGGCTGAGGAAGACGGCGAACTGGTTGGGCACGATCCGGCGGCCGTAGACATCGACCGAGCGGTGCTCGTCCATCTCCCGCATGAGGCGCCGGCCGAGCTCGACCGGGCGGACCCCGGTCTTGAAGGCGCGGCTGAACAGACCGTCGACCATCTTCTCGAGACCTCGTTCGAACGACTGCAAACCCACAGGTGGTTCGAGCGTACTCAGCGGCGCATGCTGCACCGGGTCGCTTCGCACCCCGAGGGTTGGGGGGATGCGGCCCGGTTGCTACCGTTGGGAATCCACTCGGGCGAGTGGCGGAATGGCAGACGCGCTGGCTTCAGGTGCCAGTGTTCGTAAGGACGTGCGGGTTCAAGTCCCGCCTCGCCCACGGAACCTCGGTGAACGGCCCGCCTTCTGGCGGGCCGTTTCATGTCCCGGCCTCCGTGCCCTCCACCAGACTCCTCCACAGGTGGAGGACCCCCCAGTCCTGGGCGTGAGTGACGACGTAGTCGATGTCGATGGGTGTCGGTGTTGCGAGGATCGACGCAATGTCGTCGAGATCGCGTGCCCGGCGAGGAGAGCCCTCAGGTCATCGGCGGATACGGCCAAGCGCAGCGGCCTTTCGGTGGAACTCGCCCTCGGTCTTGAGTTCGTCACGGCCGGCGAGGCGGCGGTCGGCGTTGGCGGCCTCGATCGCCCGGTCCCGTTCGGCATCATCGCCGGGGTCGGAGGTCTCGATGGTTGCGAGTGCAGCGGCCTGACGGGCCATACGCCGCCGGTCTTCGGGGCTCACTCGTGCCATGGGGAAAGCATACGACGCTCCGCGGCGCGGGGGTCTGGGTCTGCGCGTCCCACGATCTCGGTCTACTTCGGGCGGAGGGGTCGCCAGGAACCGACCCAGATCCGTGAGCGCGCGCACGGACGACTAGTTGCTGGGAGGGATCAGCATCTCGGCCGGGACCCCGAGCACGTGGGCGATTGCTGCGAGGGCCACGCGGTCCCAACCTTGGGTGGCGGAATCCTCGGCATAGACCTCGACGAGATGGCGACCGAAGATCAGGCTGTACCACCACTCCGCCAGTGAGGCCGAGGGGAAGTCAGTGCTCAGCCAGCCGCGCTTCTGTCCGTAGCCGAGCACCTTTGCCAGGTCGGCGACCGTCCGGCGATGCACGTCGCGGATGGAGGCCTGCAATTCGGGCCGGGCGGCGGCCGATCCGAGCACCTGCACGCGCAGACGCCGGCGGGACACGGCCTCCGGGGAGAACGACTCGTCGATGGCCTGCCGCAACAGCGCCACGAAGTCGGCCTGCGAGTCGCACTCCAGCACCACGTCGAGGCTGATGCTCGACATGCTGTGCGTGACCGACCGGCGATATCGCTCGGTGAGGGCGGCAACCACCAGACCCTCACGGTCCCGGAAGAAGTGGTAGATCGAGGGCTTGGTCACCCCCGCCATATCGGCGACGCGATCCACGCGTACGGCAACCTCACCCTCCCCGTCGATGATCTCAATGGTCGCCTCGAGCAGACGATCGCGGCTGGTCACGCCACCAAACTACTCACGGGTGCCCAACGGCAGGGGCCCAACCGACTGCGCCATCGTCGCCGACGGTCACCGTGCCGAGGTGCCGGGTGGGTCGGGTGAGGACGACGTACAACTGCCGCCATCCGCATTCCTCCTCGATGGCCGCCGGGTCGACCACCACCACCGAGTCGAACTCGAGGCCCTTCACCTCGGCAGCGAGGTACGAGGCAACCGGTCGGGTCAGGCGGGCGGCGCCGGTACCCGGAGCGTCGCCAACCCGAGCCTGCACTACTTCCGCGACCAGATCTGCATGACGAGCGGAGGAGATCACGGCAAGTCGACCGCGATCGCCAAGCTCCTGCCGCGCCCGATCGATCGCTGCACCCACCGACGCGCCGTCGATGGCGCTCGTGTGAGCGGTCCACGGCGCGTTGCCGTCGCGTACGTATCGGGTGACAAGCACGGACTCCTGCTCCGTTCGCCGGGCGCGCAGTTCCCGCGCGGGCTCGACGATTGCGGCCGGCGTGCGGTAGTTCACGTGCAACGACCGTTCGTCGCACTGGTCGATGCCGAGTGCATCCGTGATGCGCTCGATCCACGGTGTGGTGCTCGGTCGCATCGTCTGATCGGGGTCACCAACGATGGTCATCGACTTGCGCTGACAGCGTCGATCGAGTGCTCGCCACTGCATCGGGGTGACGTCCTGCGCCTCGTCGACCACGATGTGGGCGAACTTCCATGATGGATCGCGTCGCACCTGCTCGGCGAGCGAAGCACGGTGCCGCTGTTCCGCAAAGCGCTCAACCAACTGCTCCAGGTTCACCAATCCCGGAATCTCCAGGTGAGCGCGTCCCTCTGATTCCGGGATGAATTCGTCGATCATCGCCCGGGCGTACTCGACGGCATCGAGCAGTTCCTGGCTCGGTCGTCGTTCGACCACTGCAGGGACCTCGCCGAGCAGAACGCGCAGTTCGTCGAGCAGGGGCAGATCACTGACCGTCCAGGGATCGTCCTCGCTGCGCCGGAGCAGAGCGCACTCGCGCTCATCGAGCAGGTCCCCCGATGCCGCGGCGAGAATCCGGTGGTTGCACAGCAGCAGATTGAGCAACTCCGTAGGTGTGAGCACCGGCCAGAGCCGATCTGCGGCGCGTCGTACGGAGTGGCGTGATGAGTCGCGGTGCAAGGCGTCGCCCGTTGCGTTGGCATCCGTCTCTCGACGCATGAGTCGCTCGAAGACGCCTCGCCCCTCGTTGTGCGCCCGCCCATCCTTTCTCGCCGTGCGGCGAAATGCCTGCAAACGTGACATCGAGAGCGTGAATGGCTTGCCATCGGGATCGATGACCTGCACACCTGCCTGAGGTGCACGTTCGACGAGGCGTACTGCACGCCGCAGCACCTCTGCCATCCGCAGCGATCCCTTCAGCTCGGCGACGTCGGGATCGGTATCCGGCACAACTGCGATGCCAGGCAGCAATTCGGACCAGTCGAGCAGCACCACGGACGACTCGCCGAGCGACGGAAGAACTCGTTCGATGTAGCGCAGGAACAGACTTGATGGCCCGACGATCAGCACGCCGTTGTTCTCGATCCGGGTGCGGTGGGTGTACAGCAGGTACGCCGCGCGGTGAAGTGCAACCACGGTCTTCCCCGTACCCGGACCGCCGGTCACCACCAGTGTCGAGCGCATCGGTGCCCGGATGATCTCGTCCTGATCGCGCTGGATGGTGGCAACGATGTCGTCCATCTGTCCCGTGCGCTCACGGTTCAGTGCCATCAGGAGCGCTGCCTCGCCGACGAGTGACGCCTCCTCGGTCTCGCTCACGGCGTCTGCCGAGAGCAGGTCGTCCTCGATGTTCAGCAGCGTGCGGCCCGACATGATGAGGTGCCGCCGGAGCGACATGCCCATCGGGTTCAGCGCAGTGGCCCGATAGAACGGTTCGGCGATCGGTGCGCGCCAGTCGACGAGCAGTGGCTCGTGGTGGTCGTCCTCGACGGCGAGTCGACCGATGTAGCGCGATGCATGCGTCTCGGCCTCTACGAGTTTCCCGAAGCAGAGCCCATTCGAGCCGGTCTCGAGGTGGCGAAGGCGATGACCGATGGCCTCCGACAGGCGGTCGCGCTCGAAGATCGAGGCGAACCCCGTGCTCCGGTTCCGCAGGACGTCGGCAAGCACTGCTTCGGCTTCCTGACGACGGGCGTCGATGATCCCGTAGAGAGCGGCCAGGTAAGAGCGCTCGTGCTGGAGCTCGTCTGCTGCAGCCATAGTTTCCGCTGCTATTTGAACACCGCCTGACAACGACTGCAGGTGAACCATGGGCACCCCAACGCAGCGAGGAGTGCCACGCGTGATGTCCGTTACCCACCGAGGAGCATGCGACGGGCGGTAGCGACGGTGTCCACGGCCTCGATGGCAGATTCGGCAACGGCAAACACGGTCAGTTCGTCGGCTGCAGGCCCGGTGGGGTCGGCGGCGAGCCAGGGACGCAGGAAGTCGGCAAGTACGGCGGCGTCACCTGCGGGCGTGTGCTTCCCGAACCATGCCGGGGGCAGGCCGTAGAAGCGGGTCAGCGTGTCGTCGACGAGTTCCCGCGCACGCTCGGGGGTACGCGCTGCGCCTGCCCAGAGTTGATGCGCCACGACTGCCCCGGGTTGGACCGATCGGAGGCGGGCGGCCCGTTGTGCCCAGAGGTCGCGCTTTGCGAACGTTCCGACCCAGCCATCGGCCATCGCCGCACGGTTGATGGCGACGTCGGCACTGCCCCCCACCATGAGCCCGACTCGTCGGTGTCCGGGTGTGCGAAGCCCGGGCCCGTGCGATCGGAAGTGGCGGCCGTCGTGCTCGACCGCCTCGCCGTCGAGCAGTCGCCGGAGCAATGGCAGTGCCTCATCCATGCGGGACCCACGCTCGGCAGCGTTGAGGCCGACGGTGGTGTACTCGTCGGGGTCCTCGCCACCGACGCCGACCCCGCACACCACGCCGGCCGCGGACATCAGCGAGATATCGAGCAGTTGTCGGGCCACGAGTGCCGGGTGACGGAGTGGCAGCAGCGCCACGCCGAGGTGAATCGGGACACGCACGCCGTGTCCTGCGAGTGCTGCTGCCTGCGTGAACGCGTCCCAACCGTTGCCGCCACGGAAGGCCACGTGGTCGGTGATGCACACGTGATCGATGCCGCTGGCATTCAGTCGGTCGATGCATTCCTGGCGGGCATGGTGCGAAAGTTGCCAGAAGCCTGGCGCAAGGCCGATACCGATGCGAACCGTCTGCATCCACTGATGATGTCACGGCCGGACCGACCGATGGGACGGCCGAACTGCGGAGGTGCGGAGTGTGCGGGGCTGATGCTGGGGAGTGCCTATCGCTACGCTGGTCCGTGGCGCTCCGGCGTCTACGCCGGATGGAAAGGTGCTTGTGCAACTCGCGGTAATCGGTAGCGGTATCTCGGGAATCACCGCTGCCACGCTTCTCTCCGACCGTGGGCACGAGGTCACACTTTTCGAGGCGTCGAGCCGACTCGGTGGACACACCAACACGGTTCGCCTCGATCTCGACGACGAGACACATCACGTCGACACGGGATTCATCGTGCACAACCGACGCAACTATCCGGTGTTCTGCAATCTGCTCGACCGCTGGGGCGTTGCCACGCAGGAGAGCGAGATGAGTTTCAGCGTCGCCTGCGAGCGCACCGGACTGGAGTACGCAGGAACGGGCGTGTCGGGCCTCTTTGCGCAGCGGAGCAACGCCGTTCGACCAGAGTTCCTGCGACTGCTCGGCGAGATCGTCCGCTTCGGTCGCCTCGGCCGTCGCGCGCTGCGCGGGGTGAGCCACGGTTCCGTGGGTGCAGGTCCGAGTGTGGCTGAGTTCCTCGCAGAGCACCGGTTTGCCCCGGTGTTCCGTGATCGGTATCTGTTGCCACTCGGTTCGGCAATCTGGTCGTCGGACCCAGAGGGGTTCGGTCGCTTCCCTGCACTTGGCCTGCTGCGCTTCCTCGACAATCACGGCTTGCTCACGCTCGTGGGGCGTCCCCAGTGGCGAACGGTGGTTGGTGGTTCGCAGCGATACCTCGACGCAGCGGCGTCGCAGGGGAACTTCGTCGTTCGTGCGGGAACCCCGGTGCGCTCGATCCGGCGCGACAAGCACGGGGTGACCGTGAGGCTTGACGGAGGCTCTGAGCAGTTCGACGGGATCGTGAGTGCCGTGCACAGCGACGAGGCACTGCAACTGCTGGACGATCCCACTCCTGCAGAACGTGCCGTGCTCGGAGCCATCGCCTACCGCCGCAACGAGGCAGTGCTGCATACCGATACACGACTGTTGCCGCGCTCACGCCGGGCCTGGGCCGCGTGGAACTACCACCGGGGTCACGATGACCCGGGAACACCCACGGTGACGTACCTCATGAACCGACTACAGCGACTCGACTCGAGGCACACCATCTGCGTCACCCTCAACCGCACGGCAGAGATCGACCCCCGCCATGTCCATCGGGTGATCGAGTACCACCATCCGGTGTACGACCACGCAGCATTCGCCGCGCAGCAGCGCTGGGCCGAGGTAAACGGTGTGAACCGCACGTGGTATTGCGGGGCATGGTGGGGCTATGGATTCCACGAGGATGGCGCAGCGAGCGCGGCCCGCGTAGCGGACGCCATTGGTGGTTCGGGATGACGGGCGATCTGCATGCGCTCTACGAGGGTGTGGTGTGGCACCGTCGTTTCGACCCACCGCACCACTTCCACCAGCGCGTCAACATGGCGTGGCTCGATCTCGATCACCTGGATGATGTAGTCGCCCTGCCGTGGTGTGGCACCTCACGGTGGTCGCCCATCGAGGTGCGCCGCTCGGACTTCTACGGCGACGTGACCCATGCTCCCGCTGAGGCCGTTCGCGAGCGTGTGCACGCCGAGTTGGGAATCCGACCCGACGGACCGGTGCGCGTGCTGGCCAATCTCCGTACGTGGGGATGGTGCTTCAACCCGATCGCGGTGTACTGGTGCCACGATGCCGACGGTACGGCCGTTGCCGAACTGCTCGTGGTCACCAACACGCCGTGGCACGAACGCCATGTCTACGTGATCGACCGGCGCCGCGACCCAGCGCCGGGACCCGTCACCTTCGACAAGGCACTGCATGTCTCGCCGTTCTTCCCGATGGATCTCGCGTATCGCTTCGAGGAGACCGAACCGGGTGCGCGCGTGTCGATGCGACTCGACGTCCTGGCCGCTCGCGGGGAAGGGCCGATGGTGTTCTCCGGCGGTTTCGAGGGACGCCGCCGGCCACTCGACCGTGCCGGTCTCCGTCGGGTGCTGCTGCGCACCCCGACGCAGCGCGTGAGTGCCGGCATCCATGTTCAGGCGGCGCGCCTGTGGCGCAAGGGCGCAGTCTTTGTGCCCCACCCGGACCGGGCAGGCAGCACGCATGGGAGGAATCGATCAACATGACAACAGGGAGTCCCGCCGCACAACAGCCCTCGCGAGCGCTAGTCGGACCCCCTCCATCGCGGTTCCGTCGTGGCAGGGGCATCCGGGTGCGTTCCGAGCGCGCGCTCGTCCAGTGGTTGGCAGGAAAGGTGGACGGACTCGTACTCACGGATGATCCGAAGCATGCGTTCCCCAGTCCGCCGCCAACACCACCGCAGGAGAGCGACGCAAGTGGCACGCATCGGCTCGTGGTGTTCGATCAGCGCGCCTACGTTGCTGTGGCGCGCACGGGAAGTCGTGGGCTCGGCGAGGCATGGTTTCGCGGTTGGTGGCACACCGACGACCTGGTGGGCACGCTGCGGATGCTCATCCGTCACATGGGTCCACTCGACCGACGCCGAGATCGGGTGCATGCCTTCACGCGCCCGTTGGTCGAGCCGCTCCGTCGTGTGCGCCGGATCAACCTCGACCGTGATCGCAAGAACGTTCGCGCGCACTACGACCTCGGCAACGAGTTCTTCGCAGCGTTCCTCGACGAGACGATGACCTACTCGAGTGCCGTCTTCGACCGGCCGGGTATCTCGCTCGCGGAGGCATCGACCGCAAAGCTCGACCGCCTCTGTCGCAAGATCGGGCTGCGGCACGACCATGAGGTGGTGGAGATCGGGACCGGGTGGGGCAGCCTCGCCCTGCACGCGGCCGGCCGTTACGGCGCCCGCGTGACCACCACCACGCTGTCGGCGGCCCAGGCGGCCCTTGCACGCAAGCGTTTCGCCGAGGCCGGACTGTCTGAGCGGATCGACCTGCGCGAGGTCGACTATCGCCATCTCACCGGAACGTACGACCGACTGGTCTCCATCGAGATGATCGAGGCGGTCGACTGGCGCGATGTACCGGGCTACCTCCGCTCGTGCGCAGACCTGCTGCGACCCAACGGGTTGATGGGTCTGCAGGCGATCGTCATGGCCGATCAACGGTGGGCGCGTACACGGGTGACGGAGGACTTCATCAAGCGATGGGTCTTCCCCGGCGGATGTCTGCCCTCGGTGACGTCGATCGCGAATGCGGCCACCGATGCAACCGACCTCCGCATCCTCGACGTGGAGGACTTCGGTGCGCACTACGCCGAGACACTTCACCGCTGGCGGGCCCAACTGCACAGCCGCTGGGCCGACCTCGAGCAACTCGGCGTCACCGAGGAACTTGCGAGGTTGTGGGACTTCTACCTCGCGTATTGCGAGGCCGCCTTCCTGGAACGGCACGTGAGCGTGGTGCAGATCGTGCTCGCCAAGCCGGAGTGGCGCGCCGACGGCTTGACGCTGCGACCGGTCTGATCCGCCATCCCCAACACCACCTGCTGACGCCAGACGTACACTCAATCCGTGATCCCGCCGCTCTCGCGTCGTGCCTTGCTCGCGGCAGCAGGGATCGGCGGCCTCGCTGCCTGTGCGTCGGGGTCGCGCAACACCGGCGGCACCACAAGTGCGCCGCCTGCTCCTGCGTCGACAGCAACGCCGACCACGCGCACCGCACCGCCCACCACATCTGCACCCACCACGACGGCGCGGGAGGCGAAGGGACTCAACCCCGCCACACCGCACATCACGCCGAACGAGCGGTTCTTCCAGATCGACGCATGGAGCCAACCCTCCACCGACTTCATCGAGGGGTGGAGTCTTCCGATCCGTGGCCTCGTCGATCGACCGCGTACGTACACACTCGCCGAGCTTCAGCGCATGCCGCAGGTCGAGCACGAGGCAACGATTGCGTGTGTCTCGAACTACGTGGGCGGCAACCTCGTCGGCAATGCGGTGTGGGGAGGAATCCCCCTGTCAACCCTGCTCGACGACGCGGGTGTGCAGGCGGACGCCGAGCAGGTGTTCTGCACGGGTATTGACGGGTTCTCATGTGGGTTCCCCGTGGAGGCTGCCTTCGACGGGCGCCATGCACTGCTTGCGCTCACCATGAACGGCGTTCCCCTCCCGCTCAAGCACGGTTACCCGGCTCGGCTGGTGATCCCCGGCTACTACGGGTATGTCTCGGCGGCGAAGTGGATCACCGAGATCCGTCTTGCCACGTGGGCCGAGGCGATGGGTTCGTGGATCACCATTGGTTGGGACCGCGACGGACTCGTGCGCACACAGTGCCGAATCGACCTGCCGCGTCAGGGCCGGGTGATCAAGCCCGGCCCGACCTACATCTCCGGTATGGCGTGGGCACTGCCGGCGGGCGTCGGACGGGTGGAGGTGCGGATCGACGACGGCCCGTGGCTGGAGGCCGAGCTGGACACGCGTGGCACCAACGAGACCTGGAAGCAGTGGCGGGTGCCGTGGACAGCCGAACCCGGATCACACCTGATCCGCGCGCGTACCACCGACCGAAACGGTGTCACGCAGACCGAGGAGACCTCCACGCCTGCACCTGCCGGCGCCACGGGGTATCCGACACGTGGGTTCACCGTGTCCGCCTGACCGTCGGATGCGCTCGGCGGCACACCTCGGGGTCAGGGACTAGACATTCGGGATGAGCACTGAGCCGGAAACGCTGCAGCCCAACCCCTACCTGACGGGGAACTACGCACCGGTTGCCGAGGAGGTCACCGCATTCGACCTGCCAGTTATCGGGGAGTTGCCGACGGACCTCAACGGTCGTTATCTCCGCAACGGCCCCAACCCGCTAGGGCCCGTGGACCCGGCGACACATCACTGGTTCATGGGTGATGGCATGGTGCACGGAATCCGTCTGCGCGAGGGACGAGCCGAGTGGTACCGCAACCGGTACGTCGGGTCGTCGAGGCTCAGCGAGTCACGCGGGCTTCCCGACATCCCCGGCCGCAACTGGAATGCATCGACGGGTGGACCGAACACGAATGTGGGCGCCTTCGCCGGCACCACGTGGGCAATGGTGGAGGCCGGTGGGTGTCCGGTGGAACTCACCTACGAACTCGAGACCGTCGGCCGGAATGACTTCTTCGGCACGCTCCCGGGAGCGTTCACGGCGCATCCCAAGGTGGATCCCGTGACCGGCGAGATGCATGCCGTGGTGTACGCATGGGCACAGTGGTTCGACCACGTGCAGTACGTGCGTGTGGGCAGGGACGGAAGGGTCAACCGCACGGTCGACATCCCACTGCCGGGCATGTCGATGGTGCACGACATGTCGCTCACCGACCGCTATGTAGTGGTGTACGACCAACCGGTGCTGGTCGACCTCGATCTTGCGTTCGCCGGGCGTTTCCCGTTCCGCTGGAACGACGACTACGGCAACCGCATCGGCCTGCTGCCCCGCGAGGGAACGGCGAACGACATCGTCTGGGTCGACGTCCCGATGGGCTACGTGTTCCACCCGCTCAACGCCTATGACACCGCCGACGGCAAGGTGATCATCGACGTGTGCTTCTACGAGCGGATGATGCGCGACGACCTGCGCGGACCGTTCGGCGACTCCATGGCGCGCCTCGTGCGCTGGGAGGCCGACCCCACCGGTCGGCGTGTGGTGGCAACGACGATCGATGAGCGCGTGAACGAGTTCCCGCGTCACCGTGGCTCGCTGACGGGTAAGCCATACCGCTACGGCTACTGCGCCGAGGTCGATCCATCGAGCATGCACTGGCCCACCGTGAAGCACGACCTGCACACCGGTGCGCGCACCGCCTTCGACCACGGCCCGGGTCGCGCCGCTGGGGAGCCGGTGTTCGTGTCACGCGCCGGGGGGACCGCCGAGGACGACGGGTGGATCGTGACCCTCGTTCACGACAGAGCGAGCGATTCGGCGGAGTTCGTGGTGCTCGACGCCCAGGACTTCGCCCGGGGATATGTGGCCCGGGTACCCCTGCCGCAGCGGGTCCCGTTCGGCTTTCACGGCAACTGGGCGCCCGACCGGGGGTGACCCCGGGTTGCTGACGGGTCGGATGGCGGCCCCGGAGCAGAAGATTCATCAAAAAGTTGATCCGAGTTGTCGGGTTTGGTAATTATGAGTGACGAGGTCGGAATTCCTCCGGCCGACCGGTGCTTCGGCACCCGTCACTACCGCCCACATCCCGAGGTCTGCCATGTCTCTGCTGCTCGCCGAAGTCCTTCCCACCACCGACGTTGCCGCCACACTCGACACCATCCGGGAAGCCGCCGCCTCCGCCCGGGGCGAGTTCGTCGAGGCCCAGGTCACCGCCGACCGCGGCCGCATCTTCGCGATCGTCGAGTCGCACGCGGACGACGCCGCCGCCGACCTGCAGACCGCACTCACCCAGGCCGGCCTCCGGGTCGACGCCGTGAGCCCCGTGCGCCTCGTTGGCGCCGACCTCGGCCAGATCAAGGCAAACCGCCCGTCGTCTGGCTACCTCGTGGAGTGGGACCTGCCGGCAGGCCTCACCATGGACGCCTATCTCACTCGCAAGAAGGAGAAGTCGCCCCTCTACGCCCAGGTGCCGGAGACCACCTTCCAGCGCACCTACGTGCGCGAGGACATGCTGAAGTGCCTCTGCTTCTACGACGCACCCGACGAGGCCGCCGTCCGCCGTGCACGTGACGTCGTCAGTGCGCCGATCGACCGCCTCCACGCCCTCGCCGACCTCCCGGCACCAGCGTCGGAGTGACCGTCGTGTTCCCCCGTGGTGCACGCCCCGGCGGCGTGCTCGACGCCGACCTGCGCAACTCGGTGGTGTCGCGCCCGTTGCTCGAGGGCATCTCGGCAAGGTGCGGAGAGGTCGACGGCAATGCAGGGTTCGACACCCGAGGACTCCTGGGCGAACTTGCGGCCGACGGTGCACTCGACCTCGGGTTGCCCGGTAGTTCGGGTACCTACACCGACCAGGCCCGGGTGCTCGCCGAACTTGCTGGCGTGTGCATGACGAGCGCGTTCTCGGCCTGGGCACACCGGATGACCACGGAGTACCTCGTGGTGTTCGGCGGCGATCACCTCGCCGGACTCGCCGACGAAGTACGCCGCGCGGTCCGTCCGGGATCCACTGCGCTTGCCGGGACGTTCCGTGCCGCCGCCGGTGTCGCCGACATGCCGGTGCGTGTCGATGCGCAGGGTGCGTCGGGCTTCATCTCGTGGGCCTCGAACCTCTACGACAACACGGTCGTTGTCACGGGTGCGGCGTTCGCCACCGAGCACCGGCTGATCGCGTTCGACCTCGCTGCAGACGGCGTGGAGTTGCAGGCCGTCAACGGGTTGCTCGCACTCGATGCCACGCACTCGGGGGCCATTCGGCTCAACGACGTCCCGGTGTCGATCCGACGGGTGCTCGAGTCGCCGTTCGCCGGGTTCATTGCCGCAGTGCGGCCGACCTTCCTCATCCTGCAGTCGGCGTTCGCGCTCGGCCTTGCGTCGGCCTCGCTCGATGCAATCGGCGAGCCGCAGGGGCTTGCGCAGGCCCTCGTCCCTCAGGTGGATGCAGCACGCGGCGACTTGGCCACCCTCGTGGCCACGCTCGACGGCGCAACCGCACAGCTCGATCGCGGTGAGCGTCCCGTGCTGCGGTCGATGCTGCAGCTTCGCCTTGATGCGGCGCACCTTGCCACGCGGGCGACGCAGTTGGAGCTTGCCGTGCGCGGTGGCGCCGGATACAGCGCACTGAGTGCCACGGCGCGTCGTGTGCGCGAGGCGCTCTTCCTTCCTGTCCAGTCCCCAACGGAGGTTCAACTGCAATGGGAACTGCAGCAGACCGCATGACCCCGGCGATCCGGCTCGATCGTGTGAGTGTCGCAGTCGGACACGACCGTTCCGTAGTCCTCTCCAACGTCACGCTCGACGTCGGCGCGCACGAGGTGCTGGCGATCGTCGGCCGCAGTGGCGCCGGCAAGAGCACCCTGCTGAAGGTGCTCGCCGGCATCGTCGAGGTTGCGGGCGGCACGGTGACCCACGCAGCAACAGCGGGCCCGCAGCGCACGGCCCTCGTGTTCCAGGAACCACTGCTGCTCCCTTGGCTGACTGCTGCCGAGAACGTCGGGTTCAGCCTGCGACTTGCCAGCCACCCCCAGCGCGCCCGTCGCCGGAAGGAACGCCGCGCCCGCGCCGTCGACATCCTTGCCCGGCTCGACATCGCCGATCTGGCCGATCGCTATCCGTCGGAGCTCTCGGGCGGCCAGCAACAGCGCGTCGCCATTGCGCGTGCGGTGGCGGCACAGCCCGATGTGCTGCTGCTCGACGAGCCGTTCTCGGCGCTCGACCTCGCCACTCGAACGGCGCTCCAGGACTGGATTGTCGACCATCGTGAGTCGATGGCACCCACCATCGTGCTCGTGACGCACGACCTGAGCGAGGCGCTCTATGTCGCCGATCGCATCGCACTGCTTGCTGCAGACGGCGATGCGTCTGCCATCCCGGTGTGGACCTCCGACGTGGAGGACCGCTGGCAACTCGAGTCGAGCTCGGTGCGCACCGAGATCGAGTCTCACTTCCTTGTTCCCTGACGCACGCGATCACGCCACGTCGCACCTTCATCCAGGAGATTCCCCATGAGCCCCAACCTGCACCTGCCCCAGCCCGACGGAACGTTCCGCACGGGATCGGAAATCGACCGCCGCCGCTTCCTCCGGATGGCGATGGGCACGGGCCTGCTCGCCACGGCAGCGCCGACGCTGCTCGCTGCATGTGGGGGCAGCAGCGGTTCGGCAACCACGACCGCCGCATCCACCACTGCTGCTCCGGGCACCACGGCAGGCGCTGCCGCCGGCGCCCTCGGCTCGGCCCGCATCGGCTACCTGCCGATCACCGATGCATCACCGCTCCTCGTCGCGCACGCGACCGGGGCTTTCGATGCGCAAGGTTTCGATGCGGCGTCTCCGACGCTCTTTCGCTCGTGGGCCGACCTCGTCGAGGCATTCCAAGCCGAACAGGTCGACGTCGTTCATCTCCTCATGCCCCTGGCGGTGCAACTGCGTTTCGGTGCTGGCCTTCCCGTGAAGGTCGTGGCGTGGAACCACACCAACGGTTCGGCGCTCACCGCGGCCGAGCGGATCAATTCGGTGGCCGACCTTGCCGGTGAGACCGTGGCGGTGCCGTTCTGGTGGAGCATCCACAACGTGGTCGTGCAGAAGTTGCTGCGCGCAGCGTCGCTCACGCCGATCATCAAGGGTGAGCCCTCGAAGGCCGATGGCACGGTGAAGCTCGTCATCCTCCCGCCGGCGGAGATGGTGCCTGCTCTCGCTTCGGGCTCGATCGCTGCCTTCATCGTGGCCGACCCGTTCAACGCACTTGCCGAGGTGAAGGATGCGGGCAAGATCCTGCGCTTCACCGGCGATGTGTGGCGCGACCACGCCTGCTGCGTCACCGTGGTGAGCGAGAAGTTCCTCGGGGCCAACGCAGGTGCTGGTCAGGCACTGGTCGATGCCCTCGCCGTGTCCCAGTTGACGATTGCCGACGACCGGCCGGCGGCCGCACGCCTGTTGTCCGAGCGTGGCTACCTGCCGCAGCCCGTCGGAGCGATCGAGCGGGCGCTCACCCACTATGCAACGGAGGAGTACCTCACCTCCGGTGCAATCAAGAACGACGAGTGGAAGTCCGAGCGGATCGGCTTCCAGCCCTATGCCTTCCCGTCGTACACCGAGACACTCGTGGCGTCGCTGCGCGACACGCTCATCGACGGCGACACGGCGTTCCTCGCCAAGGTGGACGACAAGGCCGCGCACGCGGAACTGGTGGCCGAGGGCCTGGCCAAGAGTGCCATCGAGTCCAACGGTGGGCTCGAGCGTTTCCGCCTCGCGTCATTCGAGCGCGTGGAGACCATCGTTCCGTGAGGCCGAGGCAGATTGCGGCTCGCCTCGTCGCCGTAGCGGCGGCGCTGGGGTTGTGGTGGCTGCTCACGGCGGTCGTCTCGGCCGACAATCGTGTCGTGTCGCAGATCGGTCCGACCGATGCAGTCCCCGCGATGTGGCGCGGACTGGTCGACGGTGACCTCTTCAGTGATCTGCGGGCAAGCCTCCTACGACTCATCGTTGGACTGCTCATTGCGCTCGCTATCGGTGTACCGCTTGGTGCACTCCTGGGATCCAGTCGACCGGTGGAGCAGGCCACCGCACCGGTGGTGGCGTTCATGCGGATGATCTCGCCGCTCGCCTGGGCACCGGTCGTGATCGCCGCCATCGGAGTGGGTGCCGCACCCGTGATCTTCCTGATTGCGGTCACGGCGGTGTGGCCGCTCTGCCTCGGTACGGCGGCCGGGGTGCGCGCCGTGTCGCCCGGGTGGCAGGCCGTGGCGACCTCGTTGGGGGCCACGCGCGTGGAGCGACTGCGGCTCATCACCGTGCCCGCAGTGCGCGGCCATGTCCTCACCGCAGTGCGGCTTGCACTCGGTGTGGCGTGGATCGTCCTGGTGCCCGCAGAGATGCTCGGTGTGGATTCCGGTCTCGGCTACTCCGTGCTGAATGCGCGTGACCAACTGGACTATGCGGCGCTCGGTGGTGCGGTACTGCTCATCGGCATCACCGGCTTCGTGCTCGATGCATTGTTCCGTCGGGTGTTCCGCAGCAACGCACGGATTGCTGGAGCGTAGGCCGGGTAGCAAGCGGCGCCGATCCCGTAGATGACCTTTGGGCCCGTCGGGGCAACCACGATCTTGCTGGGCACGGCGCAACGGTAGAGCGGTGATGCGTCAGGTCTGGGGTGGGCAGTCGAAGATGATGTGCTCAAGTGCCTCGAGCGCAATGTCGTTCCACTGATCCGATTCAGCTTCGTCAACCACGTCATCAACGAGGTGTCGGCCGAGGATCACCCCGAACCACCAGCGAACGACAACGATGAGGTCGAAGCGCGTCGTGATCCAGCCTCGTTCCTCGGCGATTCGGAAGACCATTGCGGTCTCCGCCATCGCCTGTTCCTCCACCTCGCGGATGCGGCGCTTCAGTTCGGGTCGCGAGGCGGCCGAGCCGAGCACCTGAATGCGGTGGCGTCGGCGGGCCTTGCCCTCGGGAAGCTTGAACGAACGGATGACGCTGCGCAGCAGCGACGCAAACTCCTCACGGGACGCAGCAACCTGAACTGGCTCGGCCAGGAGGTTGAGCCCGAAGAGGAGCGATCGGCGATAGCGCTCGGCCTGTGCCGCAACCCGAGACCGTCGCGGTTCGAGAAGAAGTGGTAGAGCGATGGTTTGGCCACCCCGGCCGCCTCGGCAATCCGGTCGACGCGCACGCCGGCCTCGCCGTCGGTCTCGATGACAGCGATTGCTGCCTCGAGCATGCGCTCGCGACTGTTCATGGGCTCGGCCATCGCCCCACGCTATGCGATGCGGCACATGGCTCGCGAGGTCGCCGAACCGTCTCGGACGGCGACTTCGCCAGCACAATACGGGTGGTGCTCCGTCGTCTCCCCCGCATTCATCTGCTCACCTTCGGAGGTGGGAGTGATCGGTACCGGGCCGCGGCCCACCGCGTCGGCAAGCAGGCGAAGGCGTCGGGCATGTTCGCGTCCATCAACGTGGTCGATGACCCGTCACTTCGGCGGGACCACCCCGAGTTCGTCGCTGCGCATGCGGACGTGCTGCGGCCGGGGGTGCGGGGCTTTGGCTACTGGCTGTGGAAGCCGACCCTGGTGGCCCATGCGCTTCGTGACGACGACTTCCTGCTGTACGTCGACGGCGGCTGCATCCTGAACCTGTCGCGGGAGGAGCCCCGTCGCCGGTTGATCGAGTACACCGAACTCGCCGCCGGGAGCGGGGGCCTCTTCATGCAGATGCGCCTTCCGGAGTGGCAATGGTCCAAACGCGACACCGTCGACCGCTTGGCGCTCGCGGACGCAGATCGTGCCTCGGGCCAACTCGTCGCCGGGATGTTCCTGCTGCGCGGTTCGGCGGCGGCGGGCGACCTCGTGCGTACGTGGCACGCCATTGCTGTCGAGGACGGGTACCACTATCTCGATGACTCGCCGAGCCATCAGCCCGAGCACGACGGGTTCGTGGAGCACCGCCACGACCAGGCAATCCTGAGCGGGCTTGCCAAGACGGCGGGGTTCTCCGTGATACCGGACGAGACCTACCACGCGCCCGACTGGGCGACGACGG